>ENA-OQCE01000269-OQCE01000269.1-human-gut-metagenome-genome-assembly--contig:-NODE-269-length-25431-cov-2.053391_pt1 | contig 25431 bp, 23 predicted proteins | sample MGYA00242495_ERZ504572 | MGnify/ENA primary metagenome ERZ504572 (study PRJEB26092, sample SAMD00036228) | human gut metagenome | host: Homo sapiens | study: EMG produced TPA metagenomics assembly of... | reverse complement strand
TTTTTCATAGACGAATCCTTTCCTGACTTCATTTAGAATGTATATTGAAGCATCACCGTGGCAGAGTGAGTGGCCAGACCTAAATTATCATTATCACGGTCGAGCTGCGTGTCGTGTCCCCAACGGGCTACATACTGATACATTGCCTGCAATTTCAAGTTGCATCCTCTGAAAAAGTAGTTCATACCTACAGCAGGCATATTCAGGAAACCGTCGTCATCCGTACCGTTACGATTGAAGATATCGTAGCGTGCGGCAAGCTGTAGGCGGGGAGCGACAAAGTAACCACCTTGCACATAACCGCCTAAAAAGCTATACGATTCATTTATCTTTTGCCGTTTGGTGAAACCTACATTCATATAATAAGCTTCAGCCGCCAGATAGAGCTTGTTCTTCAACATAGCAAATTCCAACCCCACACGGGTATCATTGGTACTCTCATTTTCACTCTCCACATTGATAGAACCCGAAAGACCGAATAATATCTTATCCTCGTTCAAACGGTTAGGATTACCTTGTGTGGAAGGCATCACCCCCTTGGGCATATAAGTCAGACGTCCGGCATACAGCAATGAAGGGATATGCCAGTCATCACTCATCGTCTTTGAAGCTGTATTCACGGAAGCTCCGGTTCCATTGAACAAGCCGACTTCATAACCGAACTTATCTGCCACCAGACCGTGAACTTCAACACCCAGGTCAAATCCCGTACCGATATTAGGCGTCACGGCATTCAACGAATAAGGCAAAATTACAGAAGACGTCAGAGAAACCGGCAACTGGGGAAGCAGTGTTTCGCCAAGAGTTGTCAGATAGGCATGCGAGAATGGAGTCTTGAACTTTCCGACACGAATCGCAAATTGTTTTTTCAGCTGTACATCGAACCACGCCTGCTGTAACAGCGCTCCTCCACTTGCAGCAGCATTGATGGACAGATTGAAAGCCACTTTTCCAAAAGCTTGCCAGTAAAGCCAAGTACGGCATAAGGAATGGAAAAACCCGAATTGGCAATATTATCTTGGTTATAAGCTTATCCAAGCCTTCATCATCATACCAATTGAAATTAGCACTCGTTTGTACCAACAGATAAGGCTTGAAAACAAAGTCACCTTTCTTTGTTTCAATGGTAAAACCTTCTCTTCCGGCCAATGACACTACACCATTCTCCGTATCTTCCTCATGTTGCGCCATAGCGGTCAAAGGCAAAACAGCCAGCATGGCGACATATAAAAATTTCTTCATAATTACTTTTTATATAAAGCTATTAGTTCTAAAGTGAATTTAAAAATGCAATCAGGGCATCACGGTCATCCTTGCTCATGTTCTTAAAGAGATTTTTCGATGCTTCTCCCTCTCCCCCATGCCACATTATGGCTTCAACAAGATTGCGGGCACGGCCATCGTGCAAGAAGTAGGTATGTCCGTTTACCTTTTCCTGAAGCCCGATACCCCAAAGCGGAGTAGTGCGCCATTCATTGCCACGCGCCAACCCACTTACATAGTTATCATTCAGACCGACTCCCATAATTTCGGAGCCCATATCATGCAGCAAAAAATCCGAATAGGGGTGAATTGTCTGACTTCCCAACCATGGCAAACGGGTACCGTTCAACAGCACGGAGCCCCGAGGCTTGGTATGCAACGTGGTGACATGGCAAAGATGGCACTTGGCTTTATAGAAATTCTGTTCTCCCCTTATCACCTGCGGGTCATTCACATTACGCCGTGCAGGAACACCAAGACTCTGCATATACAAGTCAACATCTTCCATATCTTCTGTAGAAACATCCAACTGGGCATAAGAAAGCCCCATCATGCTGCCTTGATTCACCTGGGCCTGCCCCTCGCATATCTCTTCCGGATAGCGGCTATTGGTAACACCCATATCACTTGAAAAACCAAGTTCAACAGTCAAATCCGCATGTTGAGCCTTATTTCCCGACAGCCCCAAGCTTCTCACACCACGTTCGGTAATGTAATTGCAACGGCCACTTATACCATACTCCGGATAATTACTTTTTGCAGCAAGCGCTTCAATCTCCGTAGGTTCCAAAGCCATCATTTGCCCCATACCGACATGTCTCAACGGGATACGCACCGTACAGAACATATCTTCAGGCTTTATACTGTCAGCATACCATTCGGATATGGAATAAGCCGGTCTGCAAAGTTCATACTTCTCTCCGTCGGGAAAGGTAAAAGTCTCATAAGTATACTCCACAGAAAGCTTTCCCTCCGGTTTCACTCCATAAATGGCCTGGTCATGGAGAACACGGCCATAATCCTGAAAAAACGCACCATTCTTGCGGCTTATATAAACCAGCATCGAGGAAAACCCGTAACTACCCGATCCGCCTTCACTCCACAGCGTCGGTTTGGTACGGCCGGCATTACGATGACAACTGCCACAAGAATACCCCGCATAGACTGGGCCAAGCCCCCCTCCCATGCCATTGCTACTCGTACGCACATCATCGTAAAGCCCGTCACCATCATTAAAGCGACTGTTGTAAACACCCGACACCCAATCTGCCGGTGAATCATAGGCCTTGGATGAATTCATGAAGATTGTGGACGTTCCGGCAGACAGAGCGTATCCTTCAGGAATCTCTATATCCAACACGTCAATCCCATCATCATCACAAGCAGTCAAACCTGCCGACAAACAAAGGAGAAGACATGAATATCTCATTAAATGATTCATCATCTTTATCTACTTTTTAATAATGGCATATCCAAACATGCCAAAGAAGTAAAGGCAGGATTCTCCAAAATCCCCCCCTTTACTTCTTGAGTATTGTTTATAAATAATTCTTATTTAACTGTACGAGGCTTGCCATCCTTGAAAAGCAGGAATTCTAAAGTATGGAATCCGCGTACATTTTGGGCAGATTCAACTTTTGCATCATCATCACCCTCGCTCCATTCCAAATCGCCCCATTTCTGGGAATTCAGAATCTGGACAATGGCGTTCTGTCCAAAGGCCAACTATCCATATTCGGGTCAAGCCCCAGCTCATCCACCGGCCCAAATAGGAACGCCTCACTTTCCTCCCAAGGTTCACGGGCTGTTATCCAAGCATTGCATGCCGTCTCAAAAGCACTGTTAGAGGGATTGTTGGCAAGAGCCACCACAGCGTCATACAGCGTACTATTCTTCTCCTTCAAATCCTTATAGGTAGGCAAAACCACAACATTGACATAATTTTCAACAATCGGGTCAAGTGCTTCATTGCTGTTAATGGTGCTATTGTCCCTGATATAAGGTTTCAACTCCTTATCCAATACACTTTCCAGTTCTTCACAAGCCTTGATAGCCGCTACCGTTTCCTGACTGTTGATATTATTACGGAAAGGTTGGGGAATAGCCTGAATAGCCGATGCTGCCGTAGTGATAGCTGCCGACACTTTCGTATCCAACTCCGCATTGGCTCCAGCCACCAATTTTGAAATTGACTTGTCGCTCACCTTACCGTCCAAAGAGCCGTAATAGGCATTGCGGATTGAGTAAATATTATTGGTATAATCATCACGGGAATGCCAGCTATACCATGACTCAACAGCATAGAGGGCCTCTGTAACATTGTTTGCCATATATTTATTATATGGATCACCAATCTTCGTCTCACCTACCTCATTGGAGATTTCAACACAACCGTCGATAACCTGCTCTATACAGTTCCAGGCACTTGAAAAGTTATAGGCACCATTATGAGCTTTGAAGGAAGTTGCAAAACTTGCCCCACCCTTATAACTCGTATTCCAAGAATCATAAAGATTGGTGCATCTGTCTTCAACAAAGCCGCCACATTTCTCATGTAGTTGTGCCAACTTGCTGCATTCCCCGAATTATACTCAATGTCAGCAGGATTAACTGTACTGTTGTCATCATCATCGCTACAAGCAGAGCCGTAATGCCAGCCCTAATACCAAAGCTGTCGCATAAAAGAAATTTTTCTTCATTTGTATAAAATTTAATTGATTACTATTCATCTACTTCTTGACAAACCAACCGATATAGGCAATACCGATCGAAAACTCATTTTCACTATTATACTTACCAGTTCCAAAAACCTTGTTTGTTCCGATTTGGCGGGTGGTGTAATCAGCCTTTACCACCAGATTAGGCAAGGCATACCAATTCAATCCAGCAGTCCACATGCTTACTTGACAACGTTTCTCCATTATCTGGCTGGCCTCTCCCTTTTCTTGCGGATTATAATATTCATAACGTGCAAAGGGTAGATAACCGGAACTTTCCTGTTTCCTTTGAAGAAAGCGCTGATATTCAAACCGGCCTCGGCTGCATAACTGACTACATTCTTTGCAATGGGGGTTATACGGCTGTAAGGAGATTTATTCGACAATTTGGTATTTGCCTCACTAGCTTCGCTGAATTACCCAAATTTCCGTATACCATATTGGCACGGGCAACCACATATTTATTACGGTATTGGGCATCTGCCGTATAGATCTTACCGGAATCTTACCGGTAGACGAATAAGTATCCGCTTTGTCAGAATTGGAACCGGCATCAGCGCAGTAATAAAACGAAGCGCCTATACGCAACCCCGGAACCCCCTTGTAGTCCAGACGAGCCACATAGCCCGGTGAAGTAAAGTTGTCTTCTTCAAAGATGCCTTGTTTGCCACTTGCTATCCAGGTGTTACGGTCAAAACCATTGGCATTCAGACCGGCCACTATCATGGCTTGATAATCAAAGCTGGCATATCCTTTTCCAAAAGAACCAAAAAACTCGAGTCCGTTTTCATGCCACGTAGAAGGAAGGATGGTTGTCTCTCCTTCCGGCCGATAAGTTCCAAAGAAATTGATTGGTTCATGATGGGCGTTGGTCAATCCTACCGGGACAATGATGTGACCGGCACGTATGTTGAATTGTGGAACAATTAAACGGGTAATGTGGAATTGCTCGATAGCCACTTCGCCACCCTTTTCCACCTCCGTTTCATACTCACCGTTTTCCGTATTCTCAAGTTCATAAGCAGTACCCGTACCACCGGATTCAAACTCGATTTCAGCACCGAGTATCCATTTGGAATTGAACTTGTAATCCAGAGCCAACACGAAACGGGGTATAGAAATTGTATTCCTATGTTTGTCTGGATTGCCTTCAGGCGCACCATAGAAACGGTTAATACCATAATCCTTAAAACTTGCAACCATTTCTCCGTATCCACCGAAACGGAATTTCTTGTAGTTGTCGCCATCATTCGCTACTTTTTCCTTTTTCTCTTTGTCTGTTGAAATTTCCGTACTCTCTGCTGCAGAAGTAACTTTTTCAGGTTCAGCAGCCTGCAAAGCATTGGCAGAAAGCAGAAAACATAAAACGAATAAGCCTGTTAATTTTCTCATCTTTTATCTTAAATTTTATTGGGGCAAAGGTAGAGGTAGTTAAAAAGGAGAACAATACCTAAAAATTACAAAAAGAAGAGAAAGAGTAACATTAGTAGGTAATGGCAGATTTATAACAACAAATAAAGATGAAAAAGGAGGATAAATGGTAAAAGAACTATTAAAATGCTAATCCACGTAACGAGCACGATAAGCAGGGCCGTACCTTCCAGAATACGGTCAATCACAGTGGTTGAAAACGGACATTAGGGCAATTCTTGCCGGAATAAGGACCAAGATTAATCATACTATCTGCGATTTAGAATCTGTTATTACGAATCCTCCTCTGCTTTCTCTTCAGACGGAGGAGGATTCTTGGACTTCTTCATCCGCCCACTCTTCCGCAATGCTTCAGCGATAATCCACTGAAGCTGTCCATTGGTACTACGGAACTCGTCGGCTGCCCATTTTTCAATGGCATCCATCGTTGCAGCATCCACACGGAGGACAAAGCTTTTGGTTGAAGTTTCTTTTTTAGCCACTATTTATTTACTATTTAACAATTTACGATTTACGATTGAAGTTACTTTGATATAACCAAGTACCAATCAAAGAGTATTCTGCTTGCCCCGCACGAAGGAGGCAATGTCATCCATAACATATGCTGGGACGGGCGAAGCATGGCTATACTCAAACGGAGTCGCCTTGCCGCTGCCTTCCTGCAACAAGTGATTCAATTTCGGATAAGATTTGAAATATGCATTCTTGCAGCGCAACAAACCGGAACGCCATAAACCGAAGTCTTCCATAGTCACCTGATAATCTCTCTCCCCTTGAAGAACAAATATAGGCAGCTTTAGTTTAGCGGCAACTTCCACCGGTTTGTAAGCATTGGCAAACAGCCAATATGAGCGGGGCTGCCCCAATGGCAAGGAAATCGTTTCATCAAACTCTTCCGTACCAAGCTTTTTGACATTAGCCAACTGTTGTTTCAATTCATCAAGTTGAGCCTTTACATTGACTGAAGAATCCGTCAAAGAAGAGGTATAATAAAACTGTTCCTCAAGAGCATCTTCAAGCGGTCTTGCCAGCCCGGCAAGGATAATGATACCTGCCAAACCTTTCGACGCCCGGCAATACGGGGAGCCAATGTACCTCCCAGGCTGTGCCCCAACACATACACACTGTCAGGAGCCAGCTCGGGCAAAGCCCTTACCTGCTCCACTATGGCAACGGCATCGTCCACGGCCTCAGTATCATAATCGAGTTCGCGACCGGCAGGAACGCAAGCCACACCATATGCTTTTGTCCGTTTTTCATAACGGACGACGGCAATGCCGCGTTCCGCCAATCCCCAGGCCAGGTCACGGGAAAGGCTTGTTGGACCTATCGTCTCGTCACGGTCGTGAGGACCGGAACCATGTACCAAAATAACACAAGGAACCCTGCATGCATCCGGACCGACTGCCCGCTTGGGCAAAGTCAACGTTCCGGGAAGCTTGTAGCCGTCGGCTCCCAGCGTAATATCCCTTTCATCCATTTTTGTCTTATCATAGGCTACCGGTTGGGCAGTGCTAACAGCAGGTGCAGGGACCAGCCGGATTGTATTCAGTGCCCCGTCAGCATCAAAAGCCACTAGAAAGCGGAGATTATAACGTTCAAATTCCACATCGGAATAATAGATAGTAATTCCCTGGGCAGAATCGGTCTTCCATTCTCCTTTTGATATGGATTTACCAAACATTTTCTCTGCTTGCCGGAAAGAATCATTGAAGAGTGCCGGAGCCAGTTTCTCCTGCAACTCCCGGTTCAATGCCGCATGGATACTGTCATCTTGCCCTGCCACAAACAATTCATAAATGTGCTGCGCGCGCGCAGTATTCGCATCTTGTGCAAAGCCCCCATATACATTGCCCAGCAAGAGCAGTATAAGAGCCCATCGTCCTATAACCCCCATCTCTTTCATCCGTATCCTTTATCAATGGTTCAACGTTCCCGTATTGACTACCGGTTGTGCAGCCTCGTCCGCACAAAGCACTACCAACAGATTGCTGACCATTGCTGCTTTCTTGTCTTCGTCCAGTTCAACAATTTCTTCTTCAGAAAGTTTATGGAGCGCCATTTTTACCATAGAGACTGCCCCTTCCACAATCTTCTCGCGTGCCGTAATGATGGCGGATGCTTGCTGGCGACGCAGCATCACAGCAGCAATTTCGGGTGCATACGCCAGATAGTTGATGCGGGCTTCCACCACTTCCATACCCGCCATGGCCAGACGCTCGTTCAACTTCTGTTCCAACTGCTCATTGATTTCCTCGCCACCGGAGCGAAGCGTCAGTTCCTCCGTATCAGCCTCATTATCATCATAGGCATACTGACCGGCAACTTGACGAAGGGCGGCATCACTCTGTATCTTCACAAAGTTCTCGAACGCATTCATACGGTTGGCCACCGCATTACCAAGCTCACCTGGTTGGCATTGCCTGCTGTGGGAGTGGATGCAGCCATCGTCTGCGAGTCAATCTCAAACATGGCTTTATAAGTATCTTTCAACTTCCACACCAATACCAATCCTATAAGTATGGGATTGCCAATCTTATCATTCACCTTTATCGGCTCCACATCCAGATTGCGTGCACGAAGCGAAAGCTTCTTCTTATTAAGAAAAGGGTTTACCCAGAAAAAGCCGGTCTCCTTGAACGTCCCTTTATATTTACCAAAGAACACCATAGCACGCGCCTCGTTCGGCTCCAGCTCCATATAGCCGGCAAACATAATAAACCATATCAGACACAGACACACCGAAAGGATCAAGGTAGGCACAGAAATGATAAACCCAAAGATTATCACTGCCGTAAGCACTACCAAATGAAGGAACAAGGCCAAAAAGCCATTCATCTTGAAACCACTGAAACCACACTCTTTTGTTTCCATATTCTATAGATTTAATTGATATCATAATGATATCACAAATATATCAATTAAAATTAGATAAGAACAGAGAAGCAAGGAAGTTAACATATTGTATTAAGGATTATTAAGAACATGTATCCCCAGTACACAAAAATTCCGCTTGAGGGTCATGACTTACCTTCAAGCGGAATTTTCTTTTTCGACTTTGTCAGCAATGTATCAAGCTGAATGACAAAAGACCGGCGCAGCAAACCAGCAGTCTGCGAGCTACCGCCCACCATAAGTTCATAACTGCCTTCGGAAACGCACATGGTATTGCTTTGCGGATTCCACCACACCAACTCTTTATCGCCCAAATCAAACTCTACATCGACCGTCTTTCCTGCCGGGATATGTACCCGTTTGAAAGCACGCAATGCCTTGCTCGGTCCTTCGACATCATCGTTTTTCTTCAAATAGACCTGCACAACCTCTTCACCGTCACATTTGCCGGTATTGGTTACGGGGACATTCAATCTCAATTTCTCACCGGACTTTATATTATCCGAACCAAGCACCACAGCGCCATAGCAGAAAGAGGTATAGCTCAATCCATGACCGAAGGGGAAAAGCGGTTCCTGGGTCATGTAACGGTAAGTCCGGCCGGTCATATTATAATCCTCAAAATCAGGAAGCTGTGACACATTACGGTAGAAGGTTACCGGCAAGCGTCCTGCCGGATTGTAATCACCGAACAAGACTTCAGCTACAGCCGTACCGCCTGCCTGACCGGGATACCATGCCTGCAGGATAGCTCCACACCTCCCGGTTTCCGGCTCCAAGCCGATAGGAGAACCTGAACAGTTCACCAACACCACCTTTTTACCGGCATGGTGCAAAGCGGCAATCAGTTCCCGCTGGACAGCAGGCAACTCAATATCAGTACGGTCGCCTCCTCTGAATCCGGGAAGCTCAACACCCATCTCCTCGCCTTCGAGGTTCGGAGAGACTCCTCCCACAAAGACCACGACATCAGCATCCTTTACACGCTCCACAGATTTCCTCACATCCACTTCATTCTTAAATCCAAGGTCAAAGTTCAGCTGTGCATCGCTACGGAAATATTCAAAATCCAATTCAACGTCATACGTTTTTCCTGCTTGTACCTGCAAAGTATAAGCACTCTTCTGCCACCGTGCTGATTGGAGAATCCTCTCACTTCCTCCCCATTTATCCGCAATCTCCCTGAGCCATAAGCATAGATGTCAAAGACCACCTCTCCCGACTGGTCGGGAGTGAATACGCTGTTGTAGGTAGCCGAGAAGTCGGTAAGGTTCACACCCGGAGCAAAAACCGTGGCACCGGATGTACAGAAATGGAAAGGAGTGGTCACTTGGGCAGTAGTGACTGGCTCACCGTCACGAGTCACGTTATTCCAGTAGCGTGCAGTAAATCCGGGTTTCCCGTCGGCAGTCTTGCAACGGTTGAAGACGCTCTGTATCTGAGCTCTCTCCACCCATCCGCAGCCTTGTTCATAAATAAGCCGATCATCACTCCCCAAAGCTTTTCTAATTCCGTCCAGAATGGTAACTGTGTGCGGAGGCATACCGTTATAATTTCCCCACTGCATCACAGAATCATTGGCATTCGGACCCATCACGCTATATCAGCCCTCCACGCTTCAACGGCAAGGTATTATCCTTGTTCATAAGCAGTGTCATTGACTTGCGCGCCATGTCGAGCGCCAGAGAATCGTGTCCGGCAGAAGCCACCACAGAAAAAGGAATGCCAGTCCAGGACACCTTCTCCGGCTCGTCCATTTCACCCAAGGCAAAGCGAGCCGTCAAAAGACGCTTGACTGCTACATCCACTGCTTTTTCATCAATCTTTCCCTGCTTCACCGCTTCTACCAGGGCCTCGTAACTCGAACCGCATTCCAAGTCAGTCCCACTCAGCACCGCAGCCGCCGAAGCGGACTCTGCATCAGGATGCGTCTTATGACCATAGTCTCTGTAAAAATCGGCAATAGCTCCACAGTCCGAAAGGACAATACCATCAAATCCCCACTCATCGCGCAAAATCTGCATCAGCAGGCGGTCGCTACCGCAGCAAGGATCGCCCTCAAAACGGTTGTAGCACACATCACCTCCTTCACTTTTCCTTCTTTCACCAAAGCTTCGAAAGGAGGAAGATAAGTTTCATACAAATCACGGGGCTTGATATTTTCCGCATTAAACTCATGGCGGTTCCATTCCGGACCTGAGTGTACGGCAAAGTGCTTGGCACAAGCATGCAGCTTGTCATATTTTCCATCGTTCGTACCCTGCAACCCCTTTACAACCATCACTCCCATACGGCTGGTCAGATAAGGGTCTTCCCCATAAGTCTCTATACCCCTTCCCCAACGGGGGTCGCGGTAGATGTTCACCGTAGGCGTCCACATCGTCAATCCTTGATAGCGTTCACGACTTCCCTGAGATGCATAGTAGGCATTCTTGGCACGGGCTTCATCGGATACGGCAGTAAATACCTCGTATACAGTCTCCGGCGAGAAAGATGCCGCCATACCAATCGGTTGGGGAAACACTGTGGCCAGCCCGGCACGCGCCACTCCATGCAACGCTTCATTCCACCAGTTATAGGGTTTGATGCCCAGACGTTCCACCGGTTTGGAGCTGTCCATCATCAAGGACACCTTCTCTTCGAGCGTCAGTTCCTTCAGCAAAAGTCCGGCACGCTCTTCTGCCGGCAGAGATGCATTCTTGTAAGTAGCCTGCCCGCATCCCGACAATAGGAAGAGTGGCAATAGGTAAAGAAGTTTCTGTTTCATCATGGTTTTATATTAATCGTTGTTACAATCGCTTGTATCACAAAGATAAATATTTTCTCCCAATTGCCAACACGCAATAAACTTCTTATTATAATCTTCTCTGAATATCCTCGTTACTGTTCCGCTGCCCCTTGCTACGTATATCTCCACCGAAAGTATAGGATACACCGATACGGAAACTGGTAAAGGAGAACTGGTTATCTGCAATTATCTTCAGCCCGTTGGACATGGTTTCCAATTTGGAATGGCTGACAAACAGATTGTTGACATTCAGGCTGAGGTTGAGCTTATTGTCCAACAACCGGTAAAGCATACCTGCACTGACGCTGTAAGTGGGACTCATCAGATAGATGCCCTGATACTGACGGGAAGAATAGGAACCGGACAACGTGGCCAGAAGAGTCTTCTTTTCATTGAAGAAGAAAGTGTTGCGCAGACTGGCGTCATAAGCCCATCCTTTCTCCTCGGGAGAGGTGGTGACAGCGCTGGAGGTAGTCCGGCGATAGCTCACTCCATGCTGGGCGTAAGCTTGCAGCCATTTGGTACGGAAAGTGTACGAATTGTTAAGCCCGAAAGCATGCGTCTTCATGAAATTCTCCCAAAGGAAAGAAGTCACATTCGTTTCGGCATCCAAGTCCACAACCTGGAAGAATACATCGTCCGAATAAGAATAATAAGCGGAAACATTGAAGTTGTTCTTCAACGTATATCCCAGTTCTGCATTGTAAGTGTAGCTGGGTTTCAAGTCCTCACGTCCGCAGGCATACGTATATTTGTTCTGATAGAACGGAAAAGGATTGACCATATTCTGCGACGGACGGGAGATGCGGTTGGAGAAACTGAAGTTCAGCGCATGCCCGTCTGTAGGCGAATAAAGCAGATAGACAGTAGGGAACAAGCGCGTATAGTCGTGCTTGTCCTCCGTATCCTCGCTTCGGAAATACCGGTAGTGCGGGTGTGCTCCATACGCAAGCCCAACTGCATGGAAAAACGTTCGGAATATTCACGGCTATAATCAGCATATAAGGCATAGATTTGCTCCTTGTAACGGAAATAATCATCCTGCACCAGCGTAGGGTCCGACGTATCGTAATTGATACCGTTGCGAGTGTTGGTAAAGGAGACCTTGGCACCTGCCGTTATCTTGTACTTTTCAAAAGGAAGGATGAAATCAAGAGCGGAGGAGACTACATCCACCTTGCGATGTTGCAGATAGTTGTAGTCGAAGTTTGTACCCGGAATCTCCGTACCGTCAGGCAGGAGGGTTTTCGAGAGAAAGCCCATATTTTCGTCCCGGTTGTCACGCAGGTAATCCACATCCCAAGTCATTTTCTTGCCTTTGTCATCCCAGCCTTATCGGTATGAAAATTCAGATTGAGGCGGTCGGAACCGGTATCCTTGTCACTGTTGGAGTACAGCAGAGAATCCAGTACGGCGGTAGAGGCATCGTAAACTTCCGTCCATGAAAGGGCGTTGCCCGGTTTGGGAGCACTGTGATTATAGATGGCCTGCATACCTGCACTCCAGTCCCGTTCCAACGATACATCCACACCTCCCTGAAGGTAGAAGCTATTCATGTAATTGGTGTAGTCGGCACGGCTGTTCCAGGTGTTCTGCGGAAAATAGCGGTAATTCTTCTCACGCGTCTCATAGTTGCCCTGCGTAGTACCCCCGTTGAGAAGGATGACACGCGCCCATTGCTGAGGTTCAGGCTTACCCCGCCATATCCGTAATTGTCCTTTTCACCAGCGCTGTAGGAAGCGGAAGCCGTACCACCCACGTAATCTTTGGGACGTGACTTCAAGCGAATATTGATGATGCCTGCATTTCCGGCGGCATCGTACTTGGACGGAGGCGTGGTAATCACCTCCACCTTCAGTATCTGGGAGGCGTCATAGGAACGGAGGTAATCTATCAGTTCATCTCCCGACAGCTTCGTCTCACGGTCGTTGATATAAACCCTGATGCCCCCTTTACCTATAATACCAATGCTGTTTTGTCCAACCTGCAGACCGGGCACTTCACGCAGAAGGTCGAGTGCACTGCCACCGGCAGAGGCTATGGTATTATGTGCATCGAACACTACCCTATCTACCAGACGCTTGATAACAGGACGCGCGGCCGTAACGGTCACTTCGTCCAGCAAGGCGGAAGAAGATTTCAATGTCAATTCGCCAACGTTTTTGTTTCCTCGCAGCACAACGGGAACGTAGAGGTCTTCGCTGCCGATAAGGGTAATGTGCAACAAGTATTCTCCCAGTGGCTGGTCAAAGGAAAAACAACCTTGCGTGTCGGTCAGCATACCGGTAATATAGGCACTGTCTTTTGCCTGCTTCAGCAGCACATTCGCCACCTCTACCGGTTGGCGGTTCTCGTCCTGCACACAACCGGAAAGCCGGTAAGTCTGGGCGGAAAGGAAAGTGGCCATACTTGCCAAGGCCATCCATACCATCACTTTTTTTCTAACGTTGTTCAGTAGATTTTCTTTCATTATGCGTTTGATTTCAATGTTTTACTCTTTGTATTTCGCTGAAACAAAGATAGAGGTAAAACATGCCTCAAACGGTCTATATCGGGGAATAAAAAGTCTATATCCCAAAACTACAAATCACTACATATCAACACTTTAATTTTACAAAAGTCTATATTATGCCTTTTCCGGTCTATATGCTGCCTATAAACTCTACGATGCCTTCCTTCTCCCCCATCCCCAGCTTCTTGCGGATATTCGTCTTTCGCTGGTAAATGGTGGGAATACTTTGTTGTGTCACCACACTAATCTCCTTCGTCGAGAAGTCCGCACAGAGCAGGCAGCAAAGCTGCTTTTCTTTGTCAATGAGCACATCGCCAAAACAGCTGTCCATCTTTGTGTAGAAGTTATCATAAATCCGGTCTATGATAGGATACAAGTCCTCCCATACCAGCAAACTCTCTACCGGCAGTTCATGGCTGGTAATACCCGAAATGCGGCGAAGCAGCTCCTGATTCTGTGAGGTAGGTTGTTTAGCCACCAGCCGTATCATGCCTAATTGCTGCAACAGTATTTTCCGAAAAAACTGCCCGTCTTCCCCTTTCGACTGGTTCCTGGTCACATCTTCCAGCAACCGGGTCAGTGTTTCCGCCCGTTCTTCCGCTTCAATCAGCCTATTACGCCGGTTACGGATATAAAGGGACACACCGCCACCTGCAAGCACCAGTACCAACAGTGCCAGCAACAAATTCAACTGTGCCTGCTTCCGTTCCACCGTCAGAATCAAGTTGGCTTGCGAAAGCGTCTCCTTCGACTCGTCCTTACGCCGGACGGTACTCTGCAGCGCAGCAAGAGCATTGGCAACAGAATCATTATAGCGCGCCACGTCCAGCACATCAAACGTACGGTGACGTGTATAATCTATCAGTGCCCTATATACCGCCACCATATTCTCTTCCGTCAGAAACCGGTTCCGACCCTCGCCACGTTTCCTCTCCTTATTCAAATAGTATTCCGCCGAATCAAGCAACCCTTCTTTCAAGAACACTTCCACTTTCACCAGATCTCCCATACGCAGCTGCACCGGGTCGACGACATACTGCTCCATACGACGAATAGTAGCTATTGCACCGGAAGGTTCATCAAAAGAGTAAGCCTGCATCTGGGCATAGTTACGCAAATAATGCACTATCTTACTGGTATCTCCTGCCTCCACTGCCAGTTCTATGCTGCGCTCCATGTAATAGGATGCAGAATCATTCTTGTTCAGCCCCATGGCAATTCCCATAGAGAAGAAGCTTCCGGCTCTTGCGTCCAAAGCTATGGCGATACGGAAAGTTTCTATCGCTTTCTCATAATCTTTCCAGACATACACATACCAGTATGCCTTATCAATCAGCATATCAGCCATTCTTCCCGTGTCCTGCAGCGCCTTGGCCAAAGCTACGCCGCTGTCAATGGCAGCTATACACCGTTCGTGCTCTTTCAGCCAATACCAGTACCAGGCTTTCAACTGATAGGAAAACAGATTCTTCGCCGTGTCGTTGCGGAAGACGTAATAATCGGAAGCAGGCAATATCAAGGAATCTTCCGCCATCGAGTTGTGCCGCTTATAGTGCACATAAGCATTCAGCCATCCATACAACAGCCTCTCCTCATCCGAAAGTTGCGATGGCCTCTCTATCTGTACCAGCAAGGCATACACGCTGTCCACATTCATATTCACCTGCTTTTCTGCCAGATGTAACAGATGTGCCTCATTCATCTGCCGGCAGGCAACAAGGCACAGCAACGCAAACAATAGTCCAAGGAAAGGTAATCTATTCATAATATAGGAGATATAGTTTTTTCTATCATTTGTCTGCAACCGCAGTTTCCAGTTGCTTCAGCGCCTGCTCCAGCACCGAACGCGGACAGCCGACATTCAGCCGCATAAATCCCTTGCCCGGTTCACCGAACATGGTGCCGTCATTCAGTGCCAGATGTGCCTTGTCTACAAATAGTCCACCAGTTTCTCCTGAGTCAGTCCCAATCCCCGGCAGTCCAGATAAATCAGGTAAGAAGCCTGCGGACGTATCATGCCGATGCCCGGAATATGCTCGCGCAGGTAGTTCTCCGTGAAATCGATATTGCCCTTTATATAGTCCAGCAGCTGTTCCAACCATTCCTCACCATGCATATAGGCAGCAGCCGCACCGATATAGGCCAACATGTGCCCTTCGCTGAACTCGCCCGCTTCCATGAACTCCTGAAAACGGTGGCGGATGTCCTCATTGAGGATAATGGCGTACGAACTTCCCAATCCCGGCATATTGAATGTTTTGCTGGGTGCCATGAAGGTGAGGGAATTCTGCGCAGCAGCCCCCGAAACAGTAGCAAAAGGATGGTGTTTGTAAGGCGGCAGAGTCAAGTCGGCATGAATTTCATCGGAGATGACAAACGTATGGTTTTCCATACAAATATCAGCAATCCGGCGTAATTCGTCCATCGTCCATACACGCCCGCCCGGGTTATGGGGATTGCAGAGAATCAATACTTTGCATCCTTGTATATCCTTACGGAAACGCTCAAAGTCAATCTGATACTGTCCGTCTTTCAGGTCGAGCGGAGAGTAAACCACTTCGCGCTTCATGCGTTGCGTCACCAGGAAGAAGGGATGATAAACGGGAGTCATCACCATTACCCGGTCGCCGGGATTGGTGAAGCATTGCAATGCGAAGGCTTGACCGCGGACAATGCCGGGTACAAAAGTCAGCATCTCGCGAGTGACGTCCCAACCGTGGCGACGACTGAGCCAGCTACAAATGGAAGTATACCATTCCTCACACGCAGACGTATAGCCCAGCACTTCATGTTCAAGACGCTTCCGCAAGGCTTCCATCACAAACGGGGGGCGTGCGGAAATCCATATCCGCCACCCACATGGGGAGGAGATCATCGCGTCCCCATACACTCTTCACACCGTCCCATTTCACGGAGTCGGTACACGCGCTCTATTACTTCATCAAAATTGTAAGTCATTTGCTTGTTTTTTTATTTGTAGTTTCACTAATTCAACGCATCAATTGTCTTGTTTTTATACCGCCCGAGAGAGAATTTACAACTATCTGATTATCAACATGTATAAATACATCCTATTTCTGTCTATACTGAGATTATGCTATACTGAGATAGGTTCAGTTATAGACTGAATAGGCTCAGTATACAATCCATTACCGCCACCTTATTTTTGTAAATAATAATCATATCGGGAAAAATATAAATACCGCCACATCCCACACTGCATGAGACAAGATAATAGCGGCAAAGCCGTTCGGAAAGAAACGGTAAAGCGCCCCCCATGCCGCCCCCACCACCAGAGCCGCCATGACCAGCATGAAGTTGCAGGAACCGGCATGCACCAGTGCATAAATCAAAGTAGCCACCACAAAACCCGCATTCGGATTCCAGCGTTTGGAAAGCGTGCGTTGCACATAGCCGCGCCAGAAAATCTCTTCCGCCGGCCCTATCAGCAACAGCAGCAATGCTGCCAGCAGCCAAGGAGACTCTCCCTCTTTCATCCCATAAATGGAGTCCACCTGCGGACGGGCAAAATCGAACATCCAAGATGACACCTTGTCTCCCAACCAGAAAACGCCCCACAAAGCAACAGCAATGCCAAGTCCCAGCAAGACATTCGGCAAGCTCCACTTCACCTCCCGCCACCAGCCGGGATTGAACAAGGTGGCAAACACGGACAGTGTGAGCGCAGAACCGGTCATCATCCACCAGAAATTCACGAAAGGAGCCGTCCAAGGCGAAAACATGACCGTCCACAGCACGGCAGCCAGCAGAATGGTAAAAATCAGCTTCTTCATGACAGCAGACCGGCTACAACGAACGACAACGTGAACAGCAGACTGAACAACAACTGGAGTTTTGCAGTCATCTCATCCAGACCGGCTATGGCACTTTCTCCCTTTCCGGGAAAACGGGACACCACCCGTACATTGCCTATGGCAGGAACCAGTGCCGGCATCACCAGCAGGGTCCATAAAGGAAGAGTTCCCGCAGCTATCAAGCCGGCTATCCAGCCAAAAGGAAAAAGGACTTCGGCACAATAAACGTACATCGACGCCTTTCCTCCCAGCTTCATGGCCAGTGTCTGAATCTCTGCACGGGCATCGGTACGCATATCCCGTGTATTATTGGCATGCAGAATGGCCACCGTAATCAGTCCCACCGGCAGAGCTATCCACAAGACATTCCAGTCAACTACTCCCGTAGCCACATAGCAGGTGCCCAACGTCGGCAGCAAGGCATACGCCAAAAAGATGACGACATCGCCCAACGCACGATACTTGAGCGGTGGATAAAGCAACGAGCAAGCTGCACCGCCTATACCTATATACAACAGCGGCAAGCCGGTACGCCACAACAAGCCGATACCCGCAACAAGAGCTACTGCCAGCAATGCCATCGACAAGCGGTATATCTCGCGCGGGGTAAACATCCCATCAGTCAGAGTCTTGGCGCCAAAGGTATCCCTTGCATCGACCTTATGCTTATAGTCAAAATAATCACTCCAGGTATTCCCGGCAGCGTGAAACACAATGATGTTCAACAATGCCCAGATACCGTTCACCCAGTTTATGTCCTGCCGCATCCAATACAGATATGCCAACGTCACCACCACCGGCATCGAAGAGGCGGGGAATGACCACGGACGCACCGCTATCATCCAATCTTTCAAAGAATGTTTCTTCATTTGTTATTTATCATTTATTTGTGCGCAAAAGTACGAAATATCTTGCTTTTTAAGTAATTTCGTCGCACAAGATAAAAGAACCCTTATGATAAAAGCTCTGTTTTTTGACATCGACGGAACCTTGGTCAGCTTCAAGACCCACGAAATTCCCGTTTCCACTATTGAAGCGTTGACTGCCGCCAAAGCCAAAGGCATACATATCTTCATTTCTACCGGACGTCCACGCGTCATCATCAACAACTTGTCCGCCTTGCAAGAACGGAATCTGATAGACGGCTACATCACGATGAACGGCGCCTATTGCTTTGTAGAAGACACCGTTATCTACAAAAGCCCCATACCGACAGCGGAAGTGGATGCCTTGACAGCTTTCTGCCACGAACGCAACATCCCATGCATCCTGGTGGGAGAGCACGACATCTGCGTGAACCAGCCCGGCGAAGTAGTGGAGGAAATCTTCCATCGCCAACTGAAAGTGGACCCCATCGAAGCAAAGCCCTATACCGACAGCCATGCCGACAAAGCCTTCTTCCAGCTGACTCCCTTTATCAACGCCGAGGAAGAAGCAATCATCCTGCCCTCCGTCCCTCACTGCGAGATGGGCCGCTGGCATCCTGCTTCGTAGACGTGACAGCCAAAGGAAACACCAAGCAAAACGGTATCGACCAGATTATCCGCCACTTCGGCATCAAGCTGGAAGAGACCATGGCCTTCGGCGACGGAGGAAATGACATCAGCATGTTGCGCCATGCCGGTATCGGTGTAGCCATGGGCAATGCCAATAACGACGTAAAAGCTGCCAGTAACTACACAACCACTTCTGTTGATGAAGACGGCATCGCCAACGCCCTGAAATATTTCGGCATAGTCGGGAATCCATCATAAATCTGAAATCTTTTGAGCTTCGTTCCCGATACACAAAACAAAGAGTTTCAAGATGCCTTGAACCTCATTCAGTATACCTGTCAGTCCGTATTCCTGACGGGCAAAGCAGGTACGGGCAAATCGACCTTCCTGAAATATATCTGCGCGAATACGAAGAAAAAGCATGTAGTGCTTGCCCCTACCGGCATAGCCGCCATCAATGCCGGAGGCAGTACCCTGCACAGCTTCTTCAAACTGCCTTTCTACCCCCTGCTGCCCGATGACCCGAACTTCAGCCTTCAACGGGGACGCATCCACGAATTTTTCAAATACACCAAACCCCACCGCAAACTACTAGAAGAACTGGAACTGGTCATCATCGACGAGATTTCCATGGTACGCGCCGACATCATCGACGCCGTAGACCGCATCCTGCGCGTCTATTCCCGCAACCTGCGCGAACCCTTCGGCGGCAAACAGATACTATTGGTGGGCGATGTGTTCCAGTTGGAACCCGTCGTCAAAGGAGATGAACGGGAGATACTGAACCGATTCTACCCTACCCCTTATTTCTTCTCTGCCAGGGTATTCGGCCAGATAGACCTTGTCTCCATCGAACTGCAGAAAGTATACCGTCAAACAGACAGCAAGTTCATCCATGTGCTGGACCACATCCGCAACAATACCGTCGGCTCTACCGAACTTCAGCTGCTCAACACCCGCTATGGCACCCAAATAGAGCAATCGGAAGCCGACATGTACATCACCCTCGCCACCCGCCGTGACAATGTGGACTACATCAACGACAAGAAACTGGCGGAACTTCCCGGTGACCCGGTCACCTTCTACGGCGAAATCATGGGAGACTTTCCCGAAAGCAGCCTCCCCACCTCGCAGGAACTGGTACTGAAACCGGGCGCACAAATCATCTTCATCAAGAATGACTTCGACCGCCGCTGGGTGAACGGCACCATCGGCGTCATCAGCGGCTTCGACCCTATTGAAGAGACCCTCTACGTCATCACCGACGACGGCAAGGAATGTGACGTCAAACGAGAGTCGTGGCGAAACATCCGCTACAAATACAACGAAGAAAAGAAACAGATTGAAGAGGAAGAACTGGGAATCTTTACACAATATCCCGTGCGCCTGGCATGGGCCATCACCGTACACAAGAGCCAAGGGCTGACCTTCAGCCGGGTAGTCATCGACTTTACCGGCGGCGTGTTTGCCGGTGGGCAGGCATACGTAGCCCTCAGCCGCTGCACCTCGCTGGAAGCATCCAGCTGAAAAAGCCCATCAGCCGTGCCGATGTATTCGTGCGTCCGGAGATTGTCAGCTTCTCCGAACGCTTCAACAACCGCACCGCCATCGACCGTGCCTTGAAGCAAGCACAGGCAGACGTTCAATACGTTGCCGCCGCCAAAGCCTTCGACAAAGGGGACTTCGGCACTTTCCTGGATGAGTTTTTCAAAGCCATCCATTCCCGCTACGACATCGAGAAACCGAACGTGCAGCGCCTCATCCGCCGGAAGCTGAACATCATCAACGTCTGAAAGAGGAAAACCGTGCACTGAAACAAGCAGCATTGGAGAAAGAGAAAGCCTCGTGAAGTATGCCCGCGAATACATCCTTATGGGTGACGAATGCCTGAAGCATGACATGAAGGAGGCGGCCATGAAAAACTATGAGAAAGCCGTCACCCTCTGTCCCAAATTCAAAGAGGCCTGGAAGAAGATAAAGAAACTGGAGAAAGAGATGCTAAAAAGGTGAATTGCTTGTTTATAAGCCGATTATTATCTATTTTTGCATGTAATATAAAACTCAAATCCATTTCTGCCATGCTTCTGAAACTTTATGAAAAAAATAACAATCCCGCCGACCTGCAGCAGGTGGTCGACCTACTGAATGACGGTGGTATCCTTATCTACCCTACCGACACCATGTATGCCATCGGCTGCCACGGACTGAAGGAGCGCGCCATCGAGCGCATCTGCCGCCTCAAGAATATCGACCCCAAGAAGAACAATCTTTCCATCATCTGCTACGACTTGAGCAAGGTCAGCGAATACGCCAAAGTGGACAACAGCACCTTCAAGTTGATGAAGCGTAATCTGCCCGGAGCTTTCACCTTCATTCTGAACGGCACCACCCGCCTGCCCAAGATATTCCGTAACCGTAAGGAGGTCGGCATCCGTATGCCGGACAATTCCATCATTCAGGAAATAGCCCGCCTGCTGGATGCTCCCATCATGACAACTACATTGCCGCATGATGACAATGAGGACATTGAATACTGCACAGACCCGGAACTGATTGACGAGAAATTCGGTGATATTGTCGATTTGGTAATAGACGGCGGTATCGGCGGTACGGAAGGCTCTACCGTAGTGGATTGCACCAATGGGGAGCCGGAAATCATACGCCAGGGGGTAGGCTGGCTGGACGAAGGATAAATATTGAATTCCGGCCACAATTTCCAAACCTTTTCAACTTCTTTTATGTTTCTTTACTAAGAAATACAGGAACTTTATGAGCACAAAAGAACAATACTGGAAATATTCATTGATAGCTATCATTATCGGGCTGGGAATCATTCTTTTCAGACAAATAGCCCCATTCATGGGCGGTCTGCTGGGAGCCTTGACTATCTATATCCTGGTGAGAAAGCAGATGATGTATCTTTCCGACAAGCGGAAAATGAAGCGCAGCATAGCTGCCACCCTCATTACAGCAGAGGCCATTCTCTGCTTTCTGGTTCCGCTTGGGCTGGTGGTATGGTTGGCTGTGGTCAATCTTCAAAACATCAATCTGGACCCGCAAGCCATTATAGCTCCTTTCGAAGAAGCGGCCAACATCATTAAAGCCAAAACCGGCTACTATATCTTGGGGAAAGACACGGTGGCATACGTCATTTCAATTCTTCCCCGCATCGGGCAAGCCATCATGGGAGGTATCAGCAGTTTTGCCGTCAACATCTTCGTACTGGTCTTTGTACTCTACTTCATGCTGATAGGGGGCAAAAAGATGGAACAGTACGTCAACGACCTACTGCCGTTCAACGATGACAATACACAAAACGTCATCCACGAAATCAACATGATTGTCCGCTCCAATGCCATCGGCATCCCCTTACTCGCCGTCATACAAGGAGGAGTAGCCATGATAGGCTACTGGATTTTCGGTGCTCCCAACATATTGTTCGCCGGTTTCCTGACCTGCTTCGCCAGCATCATCCCAATGGTAGGAACAGCGCTGGTATGGTTTCCGATAGCTGTCTACATGGCATTGATAGGCAACTGGGTTCAAGCTATCGGGCTGGCCATCTATGGCGGTGCAGTCATTTCACAGCTCGACAACCTGATACGCTTCATCATCCAGAAGAAAATGGCAGACATTCATCCGCTTATCACTGTCTTCGGAGTTGTAATCGGCTTGTCCCTTTTCGGATTCATGGGTGTCATCTTCGGGCCACTGCTCTTGTCACTATTCTTTCTGTTCGTGGATATGTTTAAAAGAGGGTATTTTGGATACAAGGGGGAAGATGACGGAATAAGTACTTCATTTTTCATATTTCACCATTTTCCTCAACGGAGCCAACAACCTTTCCAATACATTCTTGTCAGCAAGGATAATGTCTGCCGTACCTTTCAACTCACGCGAAACAGGCAGCTGCTTGCCGTAGTTGGTCTGCATGCCGTCAAGCAAAGTTATTTCTACTATATACATTCCCTCTTCCGTTGGAGCAGGAGAGATACTTGCAACCTGCCCTTTTACATAGCCAAACTCCTGGTCAGGATAATTATTCAGACGTATATGCACCCGCTGTCCCACATGTACCTTACCCGAACCCTGCAAAGGAAGTAGAGCCTTACCTAACACCCTTGAACTGTCGGATGGCTGAATCGTGAAAACCGTTTCACCGGCTTTCACATTCTGGTTACGACTCCAAACCGTCATAAAAGTAACCTTCCCCCTGACCGGACTTTTCAATAAATAAGAGTGCTCCCATTCACTCAATTGCGCGGCTAACTGCTCTATGGCATTCTTTAAATCAGTCCGACGACTCTGTTCCTCATCGTATGCTTGCTTACGTATATCCAACATATTCTCCTCATGTTGCACCAACTGCATTTCTGCCTGAAGCAACTCATACGTACCTCTTCTTTAGAACGCAAACTTTGCAAATATCTGCTTCCAGACTCCTCAAATTCCGCAGCAATCATCGCCTTGCGCACATATAAAATAGAATCACGGATATACATACTCTCGGCAAGCTTTATATCCTTATCAATCAACTCATACTCCCGCTCTGCCAACCGAAGATAGGAGCGTTGTCCACCCAGTTGTTTTTCCTGAAAACGAAGTTTCCGAGCGTAATAGTCCAACTCCATAAAACGTGCATATTCTGTAAGTGAAGTAATGAAAGCTGCAAAAACCGATTGCAGTTCCCCCAACTGCCAGCGCCTACCGGCAAAAAACTCCACCCCTTCCCGCCAGTCATAATCTTGCGCTTCCCAGGCTTTCATCCTCTCCTTAAGAAAACGCACATCTTCAGAAGACGCAGCATTGCCAATCACTCCTAAATCCGCATCCGCACTCACCAGACTCCCATTCTTCACATAAAGTGTATCCAGCTTCCCCGTAGCATGTGACAGCACAAAGGCGGGGGGCTCTTCCGTACCAGAGTCACCTCTGCCGCCAAGGTGTCCGGATACCTGAATATCCAACAACCAACCAGTACCATCAACAGAATCACTGCCAAGACAGTAATCCCACACCCTCACCACCCAAGGAGAAAATGTGGTTCATCACCTTCCTGTACTTCTTCACTGCGAAGTTCTATATCCTTATATATCTTCTCTTCCTCCATTCATTAGCTACCCAATTCCAGCTGATTCTTAACCAGCCGATATACATTCCTTTCCGCTCCGTCAGTTCCCGATGGTACCTTCTTCCGCAATGCATCCCCTATCCAGCACCACAATCTTGTCGGCATCCTTCACCGTACTGAGCCTATGCGCCACTACCACTACGGTTTTCCCTTTATAGAATTCATGCAGATGTTCCATAATCTCCTTTTCATTATTCGCATCCAAGGCATTGTAGCTTCGTCGAAGAAAAGAAATTCCGGATTTTTATATACGGCACGCGCTATCAGCAAACGTTGTTTCTGCCCCTGACTGATGCCGTTTCCCTCCATACCGATTTTGGTGTTATACCCCAATGGAAGCGAGTCTATGAAATCACGGATATTGGCCACCGCCACGGCATGGCGCAGCCGCTCCACATCGATCTGCTCCTCTCCCACAGCAATATTCTGCGCAAGGTTTCCGAAAAAATAAAGCCGTCCTGCATCACGGCTCCCGTCTTGGCACGCCACAAATGAGGATTTATGTTCTCCAACGAAGCATCCCCTACCTTCATGCTTCCTTTATTGGGCGAATAGAAACCTAGCATCAGTTTCACCAGAGTGGTCTTTCCACTCCCGCTCGCACCTACAATAGCTGTCACTTTATGTTCGGGAATCACCAAAGAGACATTATCCAGCACATAGTCTCTATCCGCTCCATCGTAACTGAAGCACACATTTTCCATTCTTAGCTCCCGCTTCTCAGGCAAAACAGACAATTTAGAAGCGATATCCTGCTCCTCGTCCGGCTTCCCATGTACCTCATTCAGCCGTTCCAGACTTATCTTGGCATCCTGAAACTGTTGCGCAAATCCTATAAAAGAAGAAACCGGCGCACTGAGCTGGCCGATGATATAAGTCAGAGACATCATCATACCCAGTGTCATCTGACCGTCTACCACTGCTTTTGCCGCTATAAAGGAGATTATAATATTCGTGGTCTGATTGAAAAATACAGAACCTACTTGTTGTACTTGCCCCAAAGCCAACCCTTTTACGCTGATTTTAAACAGTTTCACCTGAATACGCTCCCACTGCCAGCGCTTCTGTGTCTCGCAGTTGTTCAACTTAATCTCCTGCATAGCGGTCACCATCTGTACAAGGTTACTCTCCTCATCCGCAGCTTGTTCAAACCGTTTAAAATCCAATTCGCGACGATATTTCATAAAAAAAAGGATCCAAGCTACATACAATGAGTTCCCAATAAGGAAGATTACCAATATAGTCAAATTATAGTAAGCCAATACACCTGCAAATATAAAAAAAGTCACAAAAGAGAAAGCCGTGGATATGGATGAACCCATTAGGAAGATCTTATCCGTCCATGATCCCTGATTCGCTGCATGATATCTCCCACAAATTTCA
>ENA-OQCE01000268-OQCE01000268.1-human-gut-metagenome-genome-assembly--contig:-NODE-268-length-25507-cov-3.071671_pt1 | contig 25507 bp, 25 predicted proteins | sample MGYA00242495_ERZ504572 | MGnify/ENA primary metagenome ERZ504572 (study PRJEB26092, sample SAMD00036228) | human gut metagenome | host: Homo sapiens | study: EMG produced TPA metagenomics assembly of... | reverse complement strand
CCTTTTCTTTTTCGTCTTGCAATAATCATGGTTGCAAAGATACACTATATTCGGATAATGCCTGATAAAAATCCGCATCTTTTACACCTAACTGGCGGCAGGCCAGGCGGGCAGCATTCAGGTTGATCAGGAAAAAGCGATCCGGAATATAGACGGGAAAGTCCCCGTAGCGAGTCTGCAAATAGGTCTTTCCCTCTTTCTCGACCACGACATGCTGGTCGTAAGGCATGGCTGTAATGTCTTCGCGAACCTCTTGCGCAAGCTGTTTGACAACCGGATCGCCGTCGAAATAGATCAGCTTTCCCCCGCGTTCGATAGAAGAGGCGAACGTACGGAAAGTCGTGTGATAGGCTTCCGGTGTGGCGTGATCGGTAGCGGAAGTCCACATCAGATTGGTCAGAATAGCGATATGCGGACGATAGAACTCAAGCTGGAACCGTTTCTCCAAAGCAGACGTTACATGCTCATCACCTTCGATAATCGCGATCCGAGCTTCATAACTCAGATGCACACGGTCGGGCAACAAGGGGACTTCGCTGGTCAACGCATAGTCGAACGCCAGTTTCTGCCGTTTCAGGGCGCACACAATCATCGAGATGATCGTCTTCTTTCCCCGGCTACCGGCAACAACAACCCGCGTCTTCTCTTTCGTCCGCTGAAAGATGAATTCAGGTATCGAAAGCACTAATAATCCCAGTTCCTTTGCACGTATCAATTCGGGGTTATCCTGCCGGACTGTGGCCCCTAATACCACAAAATGTATATCTTTAGTTAATCTCTCCGGGAACCACCCGTCTCCATGAAAAGTACACCCCTCTTTTTCCAGTCTGGCAAGGGTCGTATCAGTCAGTCCAACACCGGATACACTTACTTCATATCCTTTTTGGTGGATAGCCAGGGCTAAGTCAAACAACAGAGGCTCGGTTACGGAGATTAAATGAACTTTTCGCATCACTCAGATTTTGCCTGCAAATGTACACAATTTCATTCACGCTTCGCATGGGTTTGAAAGAAAAAACTTCCCTATCTTTGTTGGAAAAAGTATAATTTATGGATATTCAACTTATAGACACAGGCTTTTTCCATGCAGACGGAGGTGCCATGTTCGGTGCGATTCCCAAAACTGCTTGGAGCCGCCGTTATCCAAGCGATAAACAAAACGGATGCATCTTGGCTATGCGCAGCATGTTAGTCCGCGACGGGAACGGGAAGATCGTACTCGTTGACAACGGGGCGGGCAACAAACACCTGAAACAACTCAGCTATTACAACTTCTTCGACCTGGTCGATCTGAAGGAAGAACTTCGAAGGCGGGATGTTGCCTGTGAGGATGTTACGGATGTCATACTCACACATCTCCACTTCGACCATTGTGGATATACGACACAAAAAGAAGAGCAGCCCGGTGAAAAGTCTCTCTTCAAAATGGCCTTCCCAAACGCCATCCACTGGGTAAGCCGTGCACAATGGGAGAACTTCCTCCACCCGAACGCACTCGAAGCCGACTCCTATTTCATCGAAAACATGCAGGCCGTCTACGACAGCGGCAAGCTTCGCCTCATCGAAAATGACACGAATCTCTGCCCCGGCATCGACCTGCGGCTGTTCGACGGACATACGCCGGGGCAAATCGCACCTTATATCACGACACCTGAGCGCACTTATATCTTCGCAGGCGACGTCATCCCATTGGCGGCAAGTGTCTCACCTCTCTGGATCTCGGCATACGACACCTATCCTGTCGTTTCCTACAACGAAAAAATGCGGATGCTAGAAGAAGCGGTCTCTGAGAAGCAAGCGATCATCTACTGTCACGACGCCTATACTCAGTGTACTACCGTGAAAAAGGTGAACGACTTTTTCAAGGCAGATCAAAAAGTTTCACTTTTTTCCATAGGGTGAAAATAAAGTCTCCCGCAGGTAAAAATAAAGTTTCATCGACAGGAAACTAAAGTTACCCTTACATGAAACTACAACAAGATTACTACCGGACTAAAGAAAAAGCCGGTTGTATTGTAGGGCAGTCTGCTATTTATCTTTATCTTTGTCTGATTATAATCATAAATTAATCCAGATCATCATGAAAAAGACAATCTTCGCTTCACTGACAATCCTGACATTCTCGGCCTGATGTTCTGTTGCAGCAATGCTCCCAAGCAGGAGAAAGTGCTTCGCCACGTTGTCATGTTCGGTTTCAAGCCAGAAGTATCCGCCCAACAGATCAAGGAAGTCGAAGAAGCTTTCTGTGCACTTCCCTCCCAGATAGACCTGATCAAAGGGTACGAATGGGGAACGGATTGCAGTCCCGAAGGGTTGCAACAGGGATTGACGCACTGTTTCTTCCTGACTTTCCATTCGGATGCCGACCGAGACGCCTACCTGATCCATCCGGCGCATAAGGCTTTCGGGAAAGTATTAGGAGACAAAGCTTCTGCCGTCACCGTCGTGGACTACTGGACCAAATAAGAATTATTATTTTTCTCACTTATAACATTTTAAACGCATGAACAAACTAACAAAGTATGCATGTATCCTGACAACCCTGGCCGGAGCCGTGGCTTGTTCGGGAGGTAAAAAAGCACAAGGAGACTATGCCATTATCCCGCTTCCTCAAGAAGTGGTGACACAGGGCAGCGCCCCGTTCCTGTTGAAACCGTCTACCCCGATCTCTTATCAGGAAGGTGATGCGGAAATGGAACAGACCGCCCGTTTCCTTGCCTCCTATGTCAAAGAGGCTACGGGATATGAACCGAAAGTGATTACCGGGAATGCGGACAAAGGCATTCATCTGTCAATCGCTTCCGACATCCGGAACCCGGAAGCTACCGCCTGCTGATCAGCGAAAACGGCATCGAGATCGCCGGAGCATCCAACGCCGGTATTTTCTATGGCGTGCAGACCTTGCGTAAGTCTATCCCCGCCGTGGCCGAAGGAATGGACATCGAACTTCCGGCCGCCAGTATCAACGACTATCCGCGTTTCCCGTATCGCGGTATGCACCTCGATGTTTCCCGGCACTTCTTCCCGGTAGATTCGGTCAAGAAGTTCATCGATATTCTTGCCTTGCACAATATGAACCGCTTCCACTGGCACCTGACAGACGACCAGGGATGGCGCATCGAGATCAAGAAATATCCGGAACTGACCCAGATCGGGGCGCAACGCAAGGAAACCGTCATAGGCCGTAACTCCGGCAAATATGACGGCAAACCGTATGGCGAAGGCATGTTCTATACGCAAGACGAAATCCGCGACGTGATCGCTTACGCCCAAGAACGTTTCATCACGATCATCCCCGAAATAGACCTTCCGGGACACCAGTTGGCAGCTATCACGACTTATCCGGACCTGGGTTGTACGGGCGGATCGTATGAAGTATGGACCCAGTGGGGCGTATCGGACGATGTGATCTGTGCCGGCAATGAAAAGGCAATGACCTTCCTCGAAGACGTGCTCGGCGAGGTGATCGATCTTTTCCCGTCCGAATATATCCATGTAGGCGGTGACGAATGCCCGAAAGTGCGTTGGAAGAGTTGTCCGAAGTGCCAGGCACGTATCAAGGCGGAAGGCATCAAAGGAGACAGCAAGCATACGGCCGAAGAATACCTGCAAAGCTATGTCATTTCACGCATGGAGAAATTCGTCGAAAGCAAAGGGCGCCATATTATCGGCTGGGACGAAATCCTGGAAGGCGGACTGGCCCCGAACGCTACGGTGATGAGCTGGCGCGGCGTAGACGGAGGTATTGAAGCAGCCAAACAGAAACACAATGTAATCATGACACCCAACTCTTACCTGTATTTCGACTACTACCAGTCTACCGACACGGAACATGACCCGCTTGCCATCGGTGGTTACCTGCCGTTGGAACGCGTCTATTCGTTCGAACCGACTGCCGGAATCCCGGAAGAGTATAAGAAATATGTAACGGGAGTACAAGCAAATCTGTGGACAGAATATATCCCGACATTCAGCCAGGTCGAATATATGGTATTGCCGCGTATGAACGCATTGGCAGAAGTGCAATGGACAAACGCCCCGAAGGATTTCAAGGCATTCCTGCCGCGTTGGTCCGCATGACCAAACTTTACGATCGTTTGGGTTACAACTACGCCAAACACATCTTCGACATTCGCGCCTCCTTCGCTACCGACGGTGACAAAGGCGAAATCGTCGTGACGCTCGAAACCGAAGGTTCCGCCGATATCCATTATACACTCGACGGCAGCGAACCGACGGCAACCAGTCCGAAATACGAAGCCCCTCTCCGCATCAAGCAAAATGCAGAAGTGAAAGCCGTGGCTGTCCGCCCGACCGGAAACAGCCGCATCTTCTCCGAAAAGATCGACTTCAACAAGGCGACAGCCAAGCCGGTCACATTGAAGGTGGCTCCCAGCAGAGGCTATGACTTCAACGGCGGCCCGGAACTGACCGACGGCCTGAGCGGCAACGACAACTACAAGACCGGACGCTGGCTCGGCTTCCAGGGCAAGGACTTGGATGCCGTTATCGACCTGAAAGAACCGACCGAGTTCAGCAAAGTGTCCTTCAACACGAATGTTGTGAAAGGGGACTGGATCATGGGAGCGGCAGGCGTTACCGTAAAGGTATCGGACGACGGACAGAACTTCAAGGAGGTAGCTTCCAAGGTTATCCCGTCTTTAGGCAAAGACGACAAAGACGGCCTTTACCCGCAGGAAATCTCCTTCGACCCGGTAAAAGCCCGCTATGTCGAAGTCATCATCAAGAGTGACAAACTCCCGACATGGCACGGAGGTGCAGGTAATCCGGCGTTCTTGTTTGTGGACGAAATCAATCTGCAATAAGTAAATATTTAGGCACAGATTACACAGATTTCACGGATTCTCTTTCTCATCTCCGTGTAATTCGTGAAATCCGTGCCTAAAAAATATAAAGAAGTTTTGCTATTCTAACATATTCCCCCATGAAAAGAGACATACTTATCCTTTCTGCCCTTTGTACCTGTTGCAACCTTTTTGCCGAAGAGATCACTGTCAAGTATCTCAGGTATGCAGGTCCTTATGAAATAAAATTGTGTGCCGAATGTAACAAGATCATCTGCGCCGGGGTCGTGTAAGCGCCTTCACCCAGAAAAACATTTTTGTCCTTAACTGCATATCTTTTCAAGAAATACCCGGACTTTAATCTCGATTCTAAGTTTGTTCCTGCTATAATTTCGGATGATATACGGATTATCATGGACTATGAGTAATGAATTAACGTTAAATTTGGTATATTCATCTATTTTTCTTAACTTTGCAAGAACTTCAGGCAGAAATCCACTACTTTTTAAGTACATTAAGTTCTATTTTATGCATGGGATAACTTTTCATCCTCTCTTAGAAATTACACAGAGCCTGCTTTAAGAAAAAACATTTTATAAACCATTGCGAGGTATTGAATAAATGCCTTACTAAAACGTAACTTTATGAGATATAAAGATAGTTGCAATTGCCATTTTTTTGGGCGATAAACATCATTTTACCTATAACAGCAGCTGTATACTACTATAATTTTAGATTGTGCAAGCTACAGGAGAAAAGAGACGTGTGATGACGATGGCAGTTTACGGTTCTGATAAGGAATAAAGTCTTCAAGATATTGAAACAAGGGGAAAATAAAAGTGAGATTCTGAAGGAGACCGGAAGTACAGTCGCCATAGACAACACAAGCCTCTCTGTCCGGGAGGGTAAGATATTCGTAATCACGGGACTTCCAGAAAGCAGCAAATCAAGTGAACGGACATAGGAATTTGATAGACAACTGGATTCCAGACAAGAAAGAATATTACCGATAAACGTCACGATGGAATGGACGTTCAGACTTTCCTTGTGATGATGTCACTATCGCGTACATGGAATAAAAAACACCACGACTACAGATACGCTCTGAAGATTTGTGGAATGATGAAATCTTATACCATTACCACATTTGGAATAGCAGAAAAGATCAAGAATTATATCTTATTGTTGATCTTGCAGACATAATTCGTTCAAAATGACTTTTATCAATAATTAATTGTCCATTTTATGTAATAGGCGTAGCATTATGCTTTTATAACTTTGCATCATCAAAAATTAACGTTATAAACCAAGTGATTCGGTCACTAAAAACAATATCAGTGCCAAAATGAAAAAAAGTATTTTTTTCTTCTTCCTGTTATTCAGTTTGCAAGCTTTTTCACAAAGAGTTGCGATAAAGAACAATCTCGTATATGATGCACTGTTGACTCCCAATCTATCGCTGGAGTTTTCTTTTGGGGAAAAATGGACCTTGGATACCCAAGTGGGCATGAATTTTTTCTTCTATAAGAACGATCCCACTGCAGATGAATACAAGACAAAGAAATGGAGCCATTGGCTTGTGCAACCCGAGATACGATATTGGATTTGCGAGAGATTCAACGGCTGGTTTCTCGGACTGCACGCACATGGAGGCCAAATGAATGTCGGTGGGATAAACATCCCTTTTATTCTTCAGAACAAGCATAAAGAGATGAAGGCGCACCGTTATGAAGGCTATTTCTACGGTGGTGGCATCAGTGCCGGTTATCATTGGATTTTATCCGACAGACTCAATCTTGAAGCCGCTTTGGGGATAGGATATGCACACGTGAGATATGACAAGTTCAAATGTACGGCTTGCGGACAAAGGATGGAGAAGGGAGGAGCCGATTACCTCGGCCCAACAAGAGTCTCTCTCTCTATTATTTATATACTTAAATAAAACAGGCCTTGGGCAAAATTAGTATAAGATATAAAAATATGAAGTGAATGAGATCAATGCATTATTACATAAAGCTGGCAGTAGTCTGTGCCAGCCTTGGTTTGACGGCTATATTCGGACAGGCCCAAGAAATCGCTGAGCGAAACCTATCACCATTACATTGGAGATATGACGTGAGGGTCAAGCGGAGCGCGGATGGAAAAAGTCTGCGTTTTTCCCTGCATGTGGACGCCATGACCCGGTTGGAGTCACAGAACGTTCTTGTCATCTATCCATCACTGGTTTCCGCCAGTGGGGATGACAGGATCGATTTCGCGCCTGTCGGTATCGCAGGCAGGATACGATATAAGGCCATTACGCGGTCGAAGGCTCTCGGTGAGAATTCCAGGACATCTCGGTTCGACAATGAGCTCCATCCTTTTTCGGACATAGAGGAGCAGGGGGTTTCCTTTCAGGAATCCGTCTCGTTCGAACGCTGGATGCGGATGCCCATGTGACGGTGAGAGAGGAACTGCTCGGTTGTGTGGGTTGTGGCATACGTGAGAATCAAGGTACCGTGCTGTCATTGACCTGCCTGTTTTCAAGGAGGAGGATTATGCGTATGATTTCCTCGAACCGGAAAAGGTGACGGTCAAGTATTATAAAGACTCCTTTGACAGCAGGGTCACTTTTCCCGTGGCGAGCTACGAGCTGAGCAAGGCTTTCGCTAATAACGGACAGGAGCTCGCCCGGCTGGAAGAATTCATATCAAGAAGTCTGGAAATAAAAGGGGGCGAGTTGAAAGAGGTCCTCATTGAGGGCTTCGCTTCTCCCGAGGGTAAAGCGGAATATAACCAGTCACTGGCGGAAAGACGTACCCTAGCACTCTCGAATTATATCTCCGGGAAATACCCTAGACTTAAAAAGGCCGCGACTTACCGGACGGTCGGTGCTGGGGAGGATTGGAAGAGCCTTAAAAAGCTCGTAGGCATTTCTCCTCTATCCAATAAAGAGGAGTTGCTGTCTATCATAGACCGATATCCGACGGATACGGAACGAGAGTCCGCCATACGTAACTTGGACAACGGCAGGACCTACGGTATACTTCTGAAAGAGTTTTATCCGCAACTCCGCCGTACGACTTTTCGTTTCAGTTTCGATGTAAGGGTCTATACCCAGGAGGAGTTACCTGAAATATTTGCCACGAGACCGGAATGTCTGAGCTCACACGAAATGTACCAACTCTCGGAAATCTATCTCATGCGGGGGGAAAATCCTCTCCCTGTCTTCCTAAAGGCGTACGAACAGTTTCCTGAGGATGTGGTAGTGACACTAAACTATGCCAATGCCTTGCTAAAATACGGGAAAAAGGCAGACAGTGCCTTACGGGTGTTGAACGACGTGAGGAACGACAGCCGGGCCCTTTTTCCGATGGCGATCGCCTATCATATCAAGGGAGACTGGAGAAAAGCGGAAGAATTATTGAAGGAGGCCTATAAACAGGGGGATGACCGTGCCAGAGCTTTCTATGGCGAAGACGCTTATGAATAAAGTTAAGACTTTATATAACAACAGTTAATTTATTTATTCACTAATTTTTTAAGTTATGAAAGTAAACAAATTTATTTTAGCAGGCGTTGCTGTCCTAGGTTTAGGCATGACGGCCTGTAATAATGACGATGTTCCTTCGGTAGGGAATCCTACCGAAGGAAACACATTCCTACGAATGTACATCTCTACTATGAAAGATGTCATGACCAAGGCGGTAAATGACAACCAAGGAGATTACGCGGGTAGAAAAGAGGAGAGCACACTTGAGTCTTTACGGCTTATCTCTCCTGGTACGCCTCGGGACTGGACGCTAGGAAGCGCTGACGAGGAGAATAAATTCTGGGCAACGGCAACGACCGGCACTTACACGGTCGCTCCATGGAAAGCCACCTCGGGCTCCCAAACAATGGCGTTGTTGTTTAACAGGGGAACTCTTGAGCCTGGTATCGCAACAGCCACGAACGAGGAGTATGGAAGTGTGGCTACCGCGGTGGCCGACATCGCGGCTCTCGCCACGGATAATAAGTTCGTGATGACCTCGAAGGTCGAGCAGAAAACCATCCAGGACAATATCTCCGAGGAAACAGTCAAGACAGGCACGGGAGAGGCTCAGAATGTATTCTCCTTTGACATGGAACGTGTCGTGTCGCAAGGCATGGTCACAAAAGGGGGAGGCCTAAATGCGGAAACAGCTGATGGAAGAGGATCTGTTGATCTTGATAACCTCACGTATACGGCTATCAACGGCGCCGCAAAGACGTATTTTTTCCTCAACCATGCAGGAGATCGTACAATCACAGTGGGAGACGGGCTTTACAAAGATTTCACATCCGCTATTGATGACTATGTTGATTTTCAAAATGCCCAAGATCCGAACGGTACTGCCAAGGAGCATTTGATTCGCCTGGGAAACCTCTTGCCGGAAGAGACTCCAACAGCGGATAAGCTTGGCATGTACGCGGCCAAGGCGGTTGCGGCAGATGCTACCGAGGCTAAAAAGGTGGCAGGTATTTATTTCTTGGAGAATTCCGTAAAAAAGGAGGCACTCACACCTGACAATAAGAATTTCGGTTACTATCGCCTACCGTATGCCAAGGTCTATACGACTTATACTCCAAAAGAGGTATTGCATTGGGATCAAGATCAAAAGAAGTTAATCAGTAAACCCGGGGTAAAGGGCGAGACGTTCTATCGAGGAGAAGGTGATGGCTGATCTATGCCAGCAAGGATGCCGCAAAGAAAAGCCAGTTGAGCCGGATCAAAAAGCTTACACCTACGCAAAAGGGAGATGCGCATATCGTGCGTTATGGAACCGTCAAACAAACGCTGATGGAAAAACGATTGTGAACGCTAATACTCGTCGTAACAACACCTATCTGTTGACAATTACGGCTTTCCAGGGTCTAGGTATGCCGTGGGATCCTTCCGATCCTAAAGATCCGTATCTGCCGAAGCCTGATGATAAGGAAGAACCGACGAATCCTGAAAATCCGGATATCGAGAAAGAAGAGACCTACATGCGTGTCGAGGCCAAGATACTCCAGTGGAACCTCGTCTCACGTGATGTCGTTCTTGAATGATATTTAGATAAGAGGTAAACTCAGTTAACAATTTCTCACATAACCTTCTGAGAGGGAAGGGGAAAAACTCCCCCTTCCCTCTCCAATAGACAAATAAATAGACCTCAAACGGTTAATAATCCAAATATAAGCTATATCAAATGAGAATCAGAAGCGTACATCCTGTCACATTTATCATGCTGCTGGCCTGTTGTCTTATTGGTTGTGATTCAGCCGTATTCGATGACTTGAGTGATTGTCCGCAAGGCGTCAATTTCCATTTTTACAGCCAGACCCCTTGCGGACAATTTCCCGATTATCCGTCAGATATCAGGCAGGTCCGAGTATTTGCCTTTGACGAGAAAGATGTACTGGTGAGCGAATTCTCTGATAAGAAGGTAGTTCTTTCGGCAGATTATTCCTTGTCCGTCACTTTGCGGCATACGGGGAAACTTACGTTTGTCGCATGGGGAAGCCGTAACCTAGAGGCTTATGATTTTTCTGGTTTCAAAGAAGGCGTCACGACCAAGCAGGAAATGTGGGTTGCGCTACGGTTGAAAGACAGAAGGGTCTCTTCAGTCCCAGAACCTCTGTACGTCGGGCTAGCTTCCATATCGCTGGAGAATCGGGAGGATATGGGAAGCATATATGAGCGGGTGTCCTTCAATATGCGGGAACTGACATACCGGGTACATTTTACTATCTGGCCCATCCCCGATCCATTCCCTATGGACGAGGAATTCGTCATAAGGATAGAAGATGATAACGGTGTTTATAACTTTAACGGGCAGATCGCCTTTTGCGAACGTTTTGAATACGTGGCCGAAGCCACACGTGATACGGAAAGGATATTAAAGGCTGACTTTACGCTGATGAAGCTGGAGGAAGGCAGGAACACGCTCATATCCCTAGTCAACAAGACAACTGGGGAGATCCTTTATACCGCCAATCTGGTGGATGATATAATCATGTTCCGAGGTGATTCGGGCGAACCACCGTATAGCCTGGAGTGTGAGCATGATTTTCCCATAATATTGAAACTTAAGTATGAGAAGAGTACATGGACGTTGGTACAAGCGACCGTTCTGGACTGGAATGTTGTTTCCCGTCCCGTAGAACTAGGTGCTGATATCATTTAGGACAGATTTAAAATCCGTGTAGTATCTGAAAGGAGTTGAGATTATTATAAAAAACGATATATAATGAAATACGGAACTGTGATAAGGTTGTTGACAACGGTCTGCGTGGTAATTATACAATTGACCGGATGCTCGCCAGATACGGAAGATATGAAAAGATCCCTCGCGGATATTCCTATCCGGATCGTGGCGGAAATGAACAAGGGCACCGGTGCTTCCCGGATGACGAAAGCCCCTGTGCATTCAGGGGGGGGAATGGAAGGAAAACTATATCGGTGCGGAGGAATACGAGAAAACCGTCAAACATGTCCTACTCTTCGCTTATAAGAACATCGGGACCTCTCCGGAGAAAATCATTTTCTATTATCCCCAAGGCACTGCCAATCCGCTGGCGGGTATAACCGGTATTGATCATTTCGAGATGAGAGAGATGGGAGGAATAACCGTAGAGGACTCCGATATAGCCCTGGACCTGGAGCTGATGGGTGGTAATTATAATTTTATCTTATTGGTCAATTGCGAATCCGGACTGAAAAAGATCCGGGAAGAGCATATGATTCCGGATCCGAGACTGCTGACGGAGAAAACCGAGATTTTCACGTCCGACGATCTGCAAGGAGAAAACCGGAAGTATCTTCCCATGGTGGGCCAATGTAATTTTCACGTTCCGAACAATATGGGCGGCAATGACAGGGTAACCCTTTCACCTAGCATACTCCTGGAACGCACGCATGCCCGTGTCGAGTTTATCCTTACGACGGTTGATGACGCAGGAAACTACCTGTCTCCCTTGTTACCGCTTTCCAGAGTGACGAAACTCTCCTTGAATAATGAGACCAGCGGTTATTCCGTCCTGCCTTCCGCCGGGGAATATACCGCCACCGGTGGCGGTAACCCGGATATCAGGGGGGTGGACTACACGGGAGATCCCCTGTTGTTACCGGAAAGGCCCAGTTTTCACGAAGGTGCCAACGAGGGCTCCGGAGAATCCGCCTTTGTGGCCAAATGTAAAGGAAGGCTGCTCCCATATACGGGAGAGACACCTCGCTATATCTACGTGGCCCCGGGAGTCTACGGGAAAGAGGAAGCGCTGGCCTTGGTACTATCCATCGATTACCGGACGGGAGACCCCGATGAGACGTACAAGATCGAGCTCCATAACCCGGATCTTGGGCAAGATGACAAGGCATATTACAATATCCGTCGTAATACTATCTACCGTGTCTTCTCCACGCTGAAAGGGACCAAGAACATGGAGTACGACGTTGTCATGGATGAATGGGAGGATACGGAAGTGGCCATCCCTGGTAACAAAGACGCCACTCATGTCATCAAAAAGAGAAACAGTTTAAAGAACAGATACATATGAGAATCAAACATTACACTTTGCTATTCGCTTTCTTGGCGATATTTATGGGAATACCTCTCATACAAGGGTGCAGTGACCCTTTTGATGAGCATGGAAACAGAGGGACGGAAGTACCGGCCAAGGATGGCTGGAGATCTGTCACCATGTCCGTCGAGGGGCTTGGCCTTCGAAATCCCTTGACCCGCTCCCTTACGCCGGAGGGAGAGAACGAGACGACGGCGGAGAGGATCAGGGTACTTGTGTTTGACAAAGACAATAAGTTCTCATACGAGCCAAAGTGACATCTTTCATTCCTTCCGGTGACCCGGATGATAAGAAAAGCAAGGGTACCATGACCCTGCTGGCGAAAAATACCCCTTCGGGCAATACCAGCACTTTCGTGATGCTGACCAATATCGCCGCGTCAGACGAGGCCGGGGCGGAAGAGTGGACCGGAAAAACACGGGAAGAGATTATGGAACTTTTCACATTCTCTATGCCCGACAAGGGGGAATGGAAGGACGGAGAGCTCCCGATGTGGGGAGTCTCGGATCCGGTCAAGGTGGATCACAGTTCCGGCGCCGTTTCAAAACTCGGGACCATCTACCTAATCCGTGCCGTGGCACGTGTGGATGTAGGGCTTAAACTGAGTGACACGTCGGAAGGGACTTCCACGTTTGACGAGAAAGCCGAGGGCATTGAGGGGATAACACTGACTAAGGTATTCTTTTATAATACCAATACAAAAGGACGGATCTCTCCGTTCGAGAGCGAGACTTATTGGGATCAGCCAATAGAAAGGCGAAACAGCCTTCCATTCCTGATCCCGCTCCGGCCGTGACAGGAAGGACCGACAGGACATCCGCCATAGTGGATGAGAAAATATTATTGCGTGAAGTCTATGTCCCGGAGGCGGTCAACACACCGACAGGTGCCACGCAAGGAGCCAATGGAGAGGCGCTCCCGGAAGAGGATACGGAAAATTACTTGAGACGCCCCTATATCGTTGTCGGACTGACCGGCGCGGACAAGAGTCGTCCCGACAAGGAGACATTCTTCCGGATAGACTATTTGAAACGTACGGGAACCGAGGCCGACGCTACATACGAGTACCTGCTACTGCGAAACCACCGTTACTTGGTGAACATCACGCGGTGGGTGGCCCGGGATTCGACACGGAAGAGGACGCAAAGAAAGGGCCGGCCGCCAATATCATGTACAATGTCGTGGTATGGAACGAGTCCACAATGTCCAACGTACAGTATGACGGGCAATATATGCTGGGGGTCAGCGATGATCATTTCACTTTTTATAGGGAGGGAGGTAGCCTGACGGCGAAAGTGCAGACTTCCTGGCCCGAGGGGTTCACGGTAGAGGGGCTGCCCGCATGGATTAGCTATTCCATAAAGCCCTCGGAACCAGGAAAGTCAGCACCGACCGAGAGAAAATCGTGACCTTTACGGTCACGGAGCAGGTGGACACGGACCGCACGTGGCCGGAAAAAACAGAAGATGCCCAAAATGCGCTGAAAGCCGCTTATGTGAAAGCGGGCCGTATGAAATGGTTCCTTGGCTTTGAGCAGTCCAAGGATATCAATGTCAACCTACGGATCTTCGCGGACGAGGCGTGCAGCCAGCCGCTGGAATTTATCGAGGTCAACCAGTACGGCGAGAGCTATGGGCAGCCTGGTAAGGTGGTAACGAAAGACGGACAAACGCTTACGGCGGAAGAGGCCGGTGCCAAGGTCACTTTCTATGTGAAGACAGAGCCTCATAACCTGGAACCCGTTTTCCATGCCGAAGCCGCCAACCCGTTCAAAATAGAGAAAGCGGATCAACTTGCGGGCGGGATATGGAGATACACGGTGACAGCTCCCGATATCACGGAGAATCTGGAGTATTTCGATAATTTTAATACTACTTATATCTTCACCGTTACACATGCGGGAACCGATAGAAGCGCATCGGGAAAACTCAGTCTCTTACAGAAAGAATATAATGCCATCCCCTTCTTCGACAAATGGCTGCATCAGTCATTGCTGGTGTCCAGCAACAGTATCTATCTGATGAACGGCAAACAGAAGCAATATTATGTCAAGGCCAACAGCGAATACAAGATCGAACTGGTTTCCGCTTTGTCCGATAACGGAGCGGGTGATGTGATAGAGACGTTCGCTCCTTTCTATGAGAAGGATCCTTCTCTTTCCGGAAAACCAGTTTCTTTCACGGCTGTTGACGATATCACAACCTCACGTCTTTACTCTGGTAAGGCGAGATTCAAAATTTATTCCCCTGACGGTCTTTTCCCTGAGAGAGAGTTCGAGGTGGAACTGGTTTCCGGAATAGTGCAGCCTGAAGCGAATACTTATATGCTCAAAGCAGGTGCAAAGCAAGGGATATTTATCCCCGTTTCCCGCGTAAATACCGCCTATGAGTATTATAACATGCTTCTGGAACATGACGCTGTTTTGAGTGGTAAGCAAGGGCTTCCCGGAAACAGATCAGACTTCATGCTGAATAAACTGGATGAAGATGATGACTGGAAAGTCAATATCGTGTGGACGGACATTCAAAAGTCCGACGGGCAGAATGACATAGAGCGAGCAGGACTCAGTGAATTATCCGAACAAGGAGGTTCCGGTCCGGGGTCATATATCTATCTCAAACCTGGACAGACCCCGGGAAATGTGTTGATAGAGATCAAGTCAGGAAAGATCAAGGGAAATCCGACACTTTGGTCCTGGCACATCTGGATAGTTGACAAGTATCCGACAGTATTGGAGGTCGGTAAATATGGAGGAGACGGACCGGAGACGGTTCAATTGATGTCGCATCTGTTGGGGGCTTACGAGAAGGTTCATTCACAGTATAGCGCTGACGAGTCTAGGGAATTTGGTATGCAATACCAATGGGGCAGGAAAGACCCGTTCCCGGCACATGATGTTCGTGTCAATACGAACTTCTATGACGGCAACGGCAAGTCTTTTGATTTCCTTTGGGAACAAAGGGGAAATGATGTGGATTATGGAAAAACAGATGCTCAGCAAGCGAGAGGGGCCGTTCTTACGATGAAGCAGAGCATTGAACATCCAAGCGCCATCGTCTCCCATCAAAGTTTCTGGCTGTATGAATGTTTCCCGCATGGAATGGTTAATAATTTCAAAGATCGCTGGGTGTTCCTGTATCCATGGAACCAGCCTTCCCTGACAGGAAATCCGGAAGATGTGGGCGGAAAAACCGTATTTGACCCTTCCCCTTACGGATTCCGGATCATGTCACAAAAAGAGGCCGTGACTTTGAGATACGCATATTATTACGAGAGCAAATCCGGAATACAGACACCTCTGCCCGGAAGTATTTATGACGGCTCCTTCTTAAGTGGCTATACAGGGGGGAACGAGGTCATTTTCGCCGTGGCACAGGCCAGGAGCGATACTCATGCGGGCCATTATCTACTCAATTCCACTGGAGGTCCTGCCGGTTGGGCGGCTGCTTCCAATACAAATGCTACTTACAGGCGTTGTATGACCTTCTCCGTACGTCCGGTTATCGATCCGGATATAACAGATGATTATAAACAATTTTTACCTGAATAAAAAATACCCGTGCAGGTACTGCCTGTACGGTATATAAACAATTTGAAAGAAGAAAGTGAAACTATTATATTTGAGAGAACATTTATGTTGTTCGAATTATCAGATGAATTCAGATACCGGATTCTCTTGCCACCAACTAGACAAGGATGATGTATACCAGATTGACAACAGCAAGTCATCCTGTGCGCTCTTTGTGATTCAAGGCCGGGTGAATTTCGATTTAGGGAAATCTTATGAGGGGGAAATGGAGCAGAGACAGATGTTATACATACCTCAGAATATGAAAGCCCAGATAGAATCCATAACAAGTTCAAGATGTATTCTTTTGTTTTGGGATAAGCACTTGAATGTATGTAATAAGTTGTTTTTAAACTCTTTGCTTTCTAAAGAGAATGATACAGATATAAAAAATATTATTCTTCCGATCAAAAGTCCATTAATGAATATATTAGAGTCCATTAACTTGTATCTGGATGCAAGATTACTTTGTAGGCATATGCATTCACTGAAACAGCAGGAACTGCTCCTAGTCTTGAGAGGTTTTTACACAAAGCAAGAACTGGCAGCTTTTTTTTCCGCATCAACCAATATCGGGGAATCATTTGAAAGATTTGTCTTGGATAATTACAAAAGAACAAATTCAATCAAGGAACTTGCTAACTTATGCCATATATCAGAACGATCTTTCAACCGGAAGTTTCATTCTTGTTTTGGGGAAAGCCCTTATAAATGGATCCAGAAGAAAAAAGCGGAAACAAATACAGGAGATGATTAATGATCCGGAATTTTCTTTTAAGGAAATAGCCGAAGAACTGGGCTTCAGTTCTTCGCCACATCTAACAACATATTGTCAAAGGATGTTTGGGATGACCCCCAGCCAATTAAGAGAAAAAAATAAAGATAAATGGATTAAATAAATTGTTTTTTATGGAAAAATCGGAAGAGCTTCAAATAGCAACTTCAGGAAAGAATATGGATATACACCGTATGGAGCTATTGCCTGTGGTATGCTTATCGGTTTACAAAGAGATTATAAAAGAAATGGCAGAATTGATTGAGGACAAACAGATACGGGAAATATTTTGTTCACTATCTTTAGGAAAAGATCTTCTATGTGTTTCACAGATAACAGGCATTTCGTCCAAGAATCTGGTTTCCATGTATAAAAGGGGGATCCGACAGATCCATTTGAAGTGGAAACCTTATTCAGAATTAAAACGAGAACTAGATCACATATATATCAAATACCGAAATAATGAATTGCTTTTGACACATTCTGAAGAGGTTTCAAAAAAGAATTTCAGGTATGTAAAGATTGTTTTGAAAGAGCAGGATATTCCAACGGAATATGTGGATCTATTAAGTACCCCTTTAAGTAAACTGGATATAAACTCCAGGACTTTACGTGCATTCAGAAAATATAATATCTACAATTGGAAGATCTTTTAAGGTTCATTAAATATAACGGATTTGAAGCTTTATACCAAATGCCTGGCATAGGCACTAAATCTATTGAGCAATTATATGAAAAGCTGAAGGATAAGAAAATTTTAGTAGATCAAGACACTTGTTTTTTATTCCCTTATCTTTTTGTATAGATATGTCACACTGATATACAATAATACATTTTGTAGGTAGACAATGCACAGTCTTTCGTAGTATCGGATAAGTCGGCATCGGAAACAAAAAACTTGTGAAATAGTTACTATTATCTCTAATCTTCTCTTCAGCCCTTCCTCCAAGCACCGTTACAACTACTTACCAGCTATTGGTGTAATCAACTCTGGTTATGGCTCGAAAAGGGATACTCACAGAAGAAGGTATTAGGCATAGAGAACGGAAACATATCCTCCCCTCATTCATAGCAAATACTAAATATTAACCGATTAAACCTCTCATACGGTCTTCAAAAGCAGACAGAGCCGCTTTTGCCCCTTCTCCCATTGCTATGATTATCTGTTTGTAGGGTACGGTCGAGACGTCGCCAGCCGCATAGATGCCGGGAACATTCGTCCGACAATGCGCATCGATTACAATCTCACCCGGTTTGTTCGTTTCGACAACATCGCGGAAAACGCCACTGTTGGCTGCCAAGCCGATTTGGACAAAGATTCCGTCCAGGTCGATCACCCGCTCCGCATCCGTCTTACGGTCTTTTACACGAAGACCCGTCACCTTATCGCCATTACCGAGCACTTCCAAAGATTGGGAATGCAAGAAAACTTCCACATTCGGCAAGCTCTTTGCTTTTTCCTGCAACACTTGGTCGGCTTTCAGTTCGTCCATAAATTCCAGAACCGTCACTTTCGAACAAATGCCTGCCAAATCTATAGCCGCTTCGATACCCGAATTTCCACCGCCGACAACCGCTACGTGCTTACCTTTATAGAACGGACCGTCGCAGTGAGGGCAAAAAGCGACACCTTTTCCGATATAGTCCGCTTCGCCCGGAACATTCAACTTGCGCCAGCTTGCACCTGTCGCCACGATAAGGGCAGGAGCGGAAAAACGTTCACCGGTAGAAGTGGTCAGAAGTTTTGTCGATCCATCCAGTTCGACTTTATCCACACAGCGATGCTCCAGTATATCGACCGGATAGTCGTTGATATGTGTCAGAAGGTCGTTCGCCAACTGCTGTCCGGTAGTCTGAGGAACGGAAATCAGGTTCTCGATACCGACCGTTTCTTTGACCTGTCCTCCGATACGTTCGGCTATCACTGCGACATTCAAGCCTTTACGTGCCGAGTAGATGGCAGAAGCTGCACCGGCAGGTCCACCCCCCACTATTAACACATCATAGTTCTTAACAGGTTTTTCAACAGAGTTATCAACACCCCCTTCATTAATTCCGTATTGGGCTTCGAGTTTGGAAAGCAATTCTCCCAAATCACTACGCCCCACATTGATCAGTTTGCCATCGGCAAAAACAGAAGGGACCCCCTGTACTTTCATTGCCTCAACTTCTTTTTGGTTGATAGCGCCATCCACCGTTTCGTGGGTGATCCGGCTATTGAGAGTAGCCATGACATTGAGTGCTTGCACTACATCCGGACAATTGGTGCAAGTAAGAGAAACATAAGTCGTCAGCTTGATCGGACCATTCAAGGCTCTGACACGAGCACAGATACTTTCGTCCGGTATATTTTTACCTTTTCCATCACTATTCAGGACAGCTAACAACAAGGATGTAAACTCATGTCCGTTAGGTACTGCACGAAACCGGATACCGGTAGGCATACCGTCTTTTACAATTGTAAATTGAAGTCCTTCGCCATCCGCAACGCTGCATGACAAATGATCCGAGCATGATGCCACATCACCAAGCAGGTCTATTAGCTCCTGACGGCTTTCGTGATCGGGAGCGACTTGTATATCAAATACATATTGGGATACCAGTCCGGAGAAAATACCCGAAAGCTGGTCTTTCATTGCTGAGTCTAACATAACTTTAGATCTTACCAACCAAGTCGATACTCGGCTTCAAGGTTGCTTCGCCTTTTTTCCACTTTGCAGGACAAACTTCGTTCGGGTGAGAAGCAACGAACTGGGCAGCTTCAACTTTACGAAGCAATTCGTCTGCATTACGGCCGATACCGTTATCGTGGATTTCGGCAATCTTGATCTTTCCCTCGGGATTTACCAGGAACGTACCGCGATAAGCCATACCCTCTTCTTCAATCATCACACCGAACGCACGGCTTAAAGCCCCTGTCGGGTCTGCCAGCATCGGATATTTGATCTTACGGATCGTTTCGGAAGCATCATGCCATGCTTTGTGTACAAAGTGCGAGTCTGTACTTACGGAATATACTTCGACACCCATTTCCTGAAATTTGCCGTACTTGTCAGCCATATCGACCAATTCGGTCGGACATACGAACGTAAAGTCGGCAGGATAGAAGAAAAAGATGGCCCATTTGCCCTTGATATCTTCGCTACTTACTGTCTTGAAACTACCATTCTGAAAAGCCTGTACTTTGAATTCGGGTACTTGTGAATTGATAATTGGTTCCATGATTTTTACTATTTAATTTATTACTACTATTTTTTGTTTACCCTACAAAGGTAAATCGTAAGATACTGATTGAAAGAATTTTTCAAATTGATAATTTTTATCTGCCGATAGACGGACTTCTATCTGCAAGCATACTTATCTACTATGACAATAGGAAGCAAAGTAATGTTTTCCGAAACAATAAAAATATACCTAATTGTAGGTAAAATACCTTTCGGTCATACCATGTGATTCTTTAATTGTTACCTTTGGATGTTAACTTAAAAATATTCGAAGATGAGAAGAGCTAGTTTGTATAATACATTTTCAGCAAGTCTATTGCTCGTTTGCAGCGCATGGCTTTCTTCATGTGTCTCACAAATACCCCTTACAAAGGAAAAACCGGTAAACAATTCCACTTATCAAGTCGAATATCTGTTCGAACACGAAGGGTGTAAGGTCTATCGTTTCATGGATATGGGACATTACATCTATTTCACCAACTGCGAGGGAGATGTTACCAGTATTGAAAGCGACAGCGTCCGCACAGTCAACCGGATCAGCCGTAAACCGATCATCATCAAAGAGCAGACACTCGATTAGGCTTATACGGTTATCCCGTGTTTCATAAAGATCGCTTTCGCATTGGCCAGACGCTCTGCTGAAAGCGGTTCCACACCTTTCAGCTTATAGTCCAGGCTTGTGCCTCATATTTGTAAGCTCCCATTGTATGATAAGGCAGAAGTTCGGCTTTCTGGACCACGTTATATGAACTGATATATTCGGCCAGCTTGCTCAAGGCTTCATCATCGTCCGTCAGGCCGGGCACGATCACGTGGCGAATCCATACAGGGATGCCGCGTTTCTCCAGTTCATCAAGAAAGCGTAAAGTATTATCGAGTTTTACGGCCGTCAAACGGGGATGAAGACCGGCGTCGATCGTCTTGATATCTAACAGAACCAGATCGACCTGTTCGAGCACCTCCAATGCTTTACCGGAACAGATATAGCCGGAAGTGTCCAACGCCGTATGAATACCGTTCTCACGGCAAAGGCGGAAAAACTCTTTAAGGAATTCAGGTTGTAACAAAGGCTCGCCACCGGTCACGGTAACACCACCTTTAGCGATAAAATTCTTATAGCGCAGCACTTCGGCAAGCAACGCTTCAGGTTCCAGCAGATAAGGCGTTTCACGCTTTACCTCCCAGGTATCCGGATTGTGGCAATACAGACAACGAAGCGGACACCCCTGCATAAAAACGACAAAGCGAATTCCGGGACCGTCAACGGTCCCGAAACTCTCTAAAGAATGTATGCGCCCCAACATATTACAATGGACAATTGAGAATGGACAATTATAAACTGCTGTTGATGGTGCGCGAGATAACGTCGAGCTGCTGTTCGCGTGTCAGCTTAACGAAGTTGACGGCATAGCCCGAAACACGGATCGTAAGCTGCGGGTATTTCTCCGGATGTTCCATCGCATCTAACAGCAAGTCTTTATCGAATACGTTCACATTCAGATGCTGGCCGCCATCGGGCGTGAAATAACCATCTAAGAGGCTCACTAAGTTGTTCACCTGGATATCGCGTTCCTTACCCAACGTTGCAGGAGAAACAGCGAATGTATAGGAAATACCGTCATGCGCATGCTGAAAAGGCAGTTTGGCTACAGAAGCCAAAGCGGCGACAGCCCTTTCGTATCGCGTCCGTTCATCGGGTTAGCTCCCGGAGCGAACGGCGTACCGCCCGGACGGCCGTCGGGAGTCGTTCCGGTTTTCTTTCCGTAAACCACGTTTGATGTGATCGTCAGGATAGATTGTGTCGGAGTTGCCTTGCGGTATGTCTGATGCTGGCGCAGATATTCCATGAACTTCTCGGTAATGTCAACAGCAATACTGTCCGTGCGGTCGTCATTGTTTCCGAAAGGTACATATTCGCCTTCGCGTTCGAAGTCGACAGCCAAACCACGTTCGTCACGGATCACTTTCACTTTCGTATCACGGATGGCAGCCAGCGAGTCAGCAACGATAGAAAGGCCGGCGATACCGGTTGCGCGGATACGTTCCACATCTCCGTCATGAAGCCCCATCTCGAATGCTTCATACGCATATTTGTCGTGCATGTAGTGAATGATCTTCAGAGCATTGACATAAACTTTTGCCAACCAGCGCATCATCTGCTCGTATTTCTCCATCACTTCGTTGTAGTCCAGATACTCGCTGGTGATCGGTTCGAAACGGGGAGCCACCTGCACACCCGATTTCTCGTCACGTCCGCCATTGATCGCATACAACAAGCACTTGGCCAGGTTGGCACGAGCTCCGAAATACTGCATCTGCTTACCGATCTTCATCGGAGACACACAGCAGGCGATACCGTAATCGTCGCCATAGTCCGGACGCATCAGATCGTCGTTCTCGTACTGGATGGCAGAGGTATCGATCGATACTTTTGCGCAGAAGTTTTTCCAGTTATCCGGAGCATTGTTGAACCAAAGCACCGTCAGGTTGGGTTCGGGTGCCGGGCCGAGGTTATACAAGGTATGCAGATAACGGTAAGATGTCTTTGTCACCAGCGAACGGCCGTCAACACCTTGTCCGCCCAGCGATTCAGTCACCCAAACAGGGTCGCCGGAGAACAGGTCGTTGTATTCCGGAGTACGCAGGAAACGGACAATACGCAGTTTGATAATAAACTGGTCGATCAATTCCTGTGCCTCTTCTTCCGTCAGCTTGCCTTCGCAAATATCTTTTTCGATATAGATATCGAGGAAAGTAGAAGTACGTCCGAGAGACATGGCTGCTCCATCCTGATCCTTTACGGCTGCCAGGTAAGCCAGATACAAGAACTGCACGGCTTCGCGGGCATCCTTTGCCGGACGTGTCACATCGAAACCATAACCGGCACACATTTTCTCAAATGCTTTCAGCGCTTTGATTTGTTCCGTTATCTCCTCACGGCTCTGAATGATTTCTTCTGTCAGTTCCTGTATATCGAGACGTTTCTGGAAACGTTTCTTTTCTTCGATCAGGATCTGGGTTCCGTACAGAGGTACACGACGGTAATCACCATGATACGTCCGCGTCCGTAGGCATCAGGCAACCCGGTAATGATGGCGGAACGACGTGCCGCAATCATCTCGTCTGTATAGGCTGAAAAAACGCCTTCGTTGTGCGTCTTTCTGTATTTGGTGAAGATCTCTTTTGTCATCGGGTCCAGATGATAGCCATAGGCTTCCAGACTGTTTTCGACCATGCGGATACCACCTTTCGGGAAGATACCGCGTTTCAACGGGGCATCTGTCTGCAAGCCGATGATTACTTCGTTTTCCTTATCGATGTAACCGGGTCCGTATGTGTCAATCCCCTGGGGAAGCTTCGTTTCGGCATCATATACTCCTTTCTCCCTTTCAACCTTAAACATCTCGGTTAGTTTGTTCCACACTTTTTTCGTTTTCTCCGAAGAGGGTACGAGGAACGTATCGTCTCCGTTATAAGGTTTGTAATTGTTCTGGATAAAGTCTCTTACATTGATCTCCTTTTTCCAGGTTTCTCCTTTGAACTGCGCCCAGTTCTCGTTTTCAAACTTCATAAGCTTATCTTGTCTATTTCGGTTTAGGCGTGCAAAGATACGTCTTTTCCCCCTATCTGAAAAGGATCGTAAAGGACGAGGAATGTTAAACTGGGGAAAATACCTACAAATAGGGATAAGGGAAATAAAAACGAAGCCCCGGCAGTACGAATACCACCGAGGCCTGTTTTTTGTCTGCCGTCCGGTCTTCACAGAGGGAAAAGCAGTAGAACTTTTAATTTCATTACTTTAGTATTATTAATATTAAATCCAACCGCTCGTTCGCCTGTCGCAGGGTAATTGAAACCGTAGATCAAGAAAACCTCTTACATACGGTTTCACGCAGGTTGTCTAGAATTATTTGATTATAAAATGTCATTGTGCCTGTGTAAGGGTGGTTCGCTAACCACCCTTACGATAGACAGTATTGTTTTTTTTAGTATCAATCGTTACTTAACGATAGCTTTTACAGCAGCTTCGCCTTCAACAGCTACAACTACTACACCCGCCGGAGCAGCGATAGTTGCGTTGTCAGAAGAGATTACTGTGTTAGCTACTACCTGGCCTAAGATGTTGCTGATAACAACTTTCTTACCGGCAGCACCTGCGATTGTTACGTTACCTTCGCCAGCGATGACTTTCACTTCAGATGTTGCGATGCCTTCGTTGGCTGTCGGAGCAGACTGTTTTTCGATGACGAAGCGATAAGCTTCAGACTTGTCAGCCTTCATGTAGAAGTAGTTGTTGTACTGGCATACATACTGGCCATCTTTACGGATCACATATTCGTCACTACCTTCTTCGGCACGTACGATCTGGAACTGGAAGTTCTTCAGACCACCCTTGATCTTCTTCGGAGCATTATCTTTTTCTGCAACCAAAACAGACTTGCCGTCAACGATAGTACGCAAAGTATCGGAAGAAACCAATTCACCTGCTTTGAAGATCAACTTGGCATCACCTGTCGCTTTGTTTTCCAAGTTAAAGCGATAGTTCTTGCGAGCAGCGTAGTAGCTTGCAGAGTCTACGGCATTGTACAAGAAGTTTCCACCCTTCGTGATATAGAATGACGGGATGTTCAAGTTCGAATGAACCGTGTCAACCCAGAATGTCAAGTCTTCGCTTGCTTCATTGGCAATAGCCAGGCGAGCATCTTTGTTTTCATCCATTGTCATGAAACCTCCACGAACAGCTTCGAAAGATATATGCTGCGGAACAGCTTCCAAACTTACTAACGGAGATTCTTCTACCATGTAAGTCTTCAGACCTTCGCTAAGCAGAGTTGTCAAGTCGTAAGCCGAAGCAGTAGCCCAAGGAGCAGTCTTGCCATCTTTCAATTTATCGGCAACCTTCAAGCTATTACCTTCGAGTTTATTAGTAGTGTTATAATCAATCAAGCTAACAGAACCATCAATATTTTCTTTGATAACGAAATTCAAACCAGTTGCACCTAAATCGAAGTCGTTAGAACCCCATTTCAAATACATATTGTCTTGATCAGCATCAAAGGCTTTAACCTTATATGTATAGAAAGCAACCGTGTCCTTTTCTGTAGAGTGATAGGACGGCCGTTCTTCACATACATATATGTATTCAGAGCAGTCAAGAACTTCTCGCTCTTTTCCAATTCGAACTGAGCAGCGTCCAAAGCATCACTATAAGAGAATATTTCACCGGTCATCAAACCTTTAGCATTTCTCTTGGCACCCACATAGAATTCAGGAGCAGCTTCATCGTTCTTAGCCAAGGCGAATGTCACCAGACCTGCACCTTCTTCACGGTTTACGAAAGAAGCAAACTTGTCTTCTACAGTTACCGGATTCAACGCAATCTTGGTTGTAGCCCATTTAACACCATTACCGAATGTAACGTCTCCGTTTACATCATTACCATCAATATATTCAGGATAAACATCCCAGTTATTGCTATTATCAGTCGTATATACAATGTAAGCATCACCTTCTTTGAACAAAGACAATTCAATTTCAACACCAGACTGACGTTTGCAAACGTTACCTTTTT
>ENA-OQCE01000267-OQCE01000267.1-human-gut-metagenome-genome-assembly--contig:-NODE-267-length-25526-cov-3.155557_pt1 | contig 25526 bp, 24 predicted proteins | sample MGYA00242495_ERZ504572 | MGnify/ENA primary metagenome ERZ504572 (study PRJEB26092, sample SAMD00036228) | human gut metagenome | host: Homo sapiens | study: EMG produced TPA metagenomics assembly of... | reverse complement strand
TTTTTATTTACGTAACTGGCAGGTCACGTTTTTATTATACACATTAGGAGTTTTTATTTCTGAATACACCGCTAAAGCTTTCACGGAACCACGCGACTATCGCGTGGTTTTCTTGATACAAAAAGCGGTGTGATGCCCCCCATCACACCCGTTTTACACAGTTCCCTTTTATACAGTTATCGATGTTCTGTATATTTGTTCGCAGCTATGCGCTCTGCGATGTCAAAAAAGATCTTCGCTCTTCTCCGTCTCGAAGATACAGCGGCTCGCCTTTTCCTTCTACCACATCTCTTGTGATCCTGCATTCTTTAATCGTTTCATCAGAAGGAACCTGATACATCGTATCCATCATGATCTTTTCCATGATCGCACGGAGTCCGCGGGCGCTGTCTTTCTTTTCAGCGTCGTTTCAGCCACTGCGATAAGAGCGTCCCGATCAAATTCCAGTTTTACTCCGTCCAGCTCAAGAAGCTTCTGATACTGTTTTACGATCGCACTCTTCGGCTCTGTCAAAATGCGGATCAACGCATCCTTATCAAGCAGGTCAAGCGTAACCGTCACCGGAAGTCTTCCGATCAGCTCCGGAATCAGTCCGAACTTCACAAGATCCTGCGGAAGCACTTCCTGTAAAAGTACATCCATATCATACTCATGCTTTTCCGCGATTTCTGCATTGAAACCGATCGACTTCCTGTCAAGACGAGTCTCGATAATCTTGTCGATTCCTTCAAATGCGCCTCCGCATATAAAAAGAATATTCGTTGTGTCAATCTGAATCAGCTCCTGATGAGGATGTTTCCTTCCGCCCTGCGGAGGACTGATGCAACCGTTCCTTCTATGATCTTCAATAAAGCCTGCTGTACACCTTCTCCTGAGACATCTCGGGTGATCGATGGATTTTCTGACTTTCTTGTGATCTTATCAATCTCATCAATATAAATAATGCCGTGCTCTGCTCTCTCAATATCCCCATCTGCCGCCTGAATAATCTTCAAAAGGATATTTTCCACATCTTCGCCCACATATCCTGCCTCTGTAAGCGCCGTCGCATCCGCAATCGCAAAAGGCACGTTCAGCACTTTCGCAAGTGTCTGGGCCAGAAGCGTTTTCCCGCAGCCTGTCGGACCAAGCATTAAAATATTGCTTTTTTGCAGCTCTACCCCGAGATCCTGTTCTGCCATAATTCTTTTGTAATGGTTATAAACTGCCACTGAAAGTACTTTTTTTGCCTCATCCTGTCCGATCACATAATCATCAAGAAAAGCTTTCATCTCTTCCGGTGTCAAAAGATTAATATCATCAAACAATTCTCTTTCGTTATAATCTAATTCCTCTTCTATGATCTCAGAACAGATTCCGATACACTCGTCGCAAATATATGTGCCGTTCGGACCTGCGATCAGCTTTCTTACCTGCGCCTGCGTTTTATTACAAAAGGAACATCTGACGATATCGTCTGTCGGTTTTCCTGCCATATTCTTTCACCTCAAAGCCAAATTAATGTTTTGCGATCACCTCGTCGATCAAACCGTACGCCTTTGCCTCATCGGCAGACATAAAATTGTCACGCTCTGTATCTGCCTTGATCGTCTCAAGTGATTGTCCTGTATTTGCAGCCAATATTTCATTCAATTTCTGTTTCGTACGCAGAATGTGTTCTGCCGCGATCTGGATCTCTGTCGCCTGTCCCTGCGCTCCGCCTGACGGCTGATGGATCATAATCTCCGCATTCGGGAGGGCAAAACGCTTGCCTTTCTTTCCGCCTGCAAGAAGGAACGCTCCCATACTTGCCGCCATTCCGATACATACTGTAGATACGTCACATTTGATATACTGCATTGTATCATAAATTGCCATTCCTGCCGTCACAGACCCTCCCGGGCTGTTGATATAAAGCTGGATGTCTTTGTCCGGATCATCCGCCTCAAGGAATAAAAGCTGCGCCACGATCACACTTGCGGACACATCGTTTACTTCCTCTCCGAGAAAGATGATTCTCTCTTTCAAAAGTCTTGAGTAAATATCATACGAGCGCTCTCCGCGGCTCGTCTGCTCGATGACATAAGGTACTAAACTCATGGTCAATACTCCTTTCAATCTGTCAGCCTTCTTTGGCACTTATAATATTGTTTGTATAAACGCCGTTTTCAACGGCCGTTCTACAGGCCAAACTGCTGCATATACATATTTTTTTGAAAAAGGTGCGCCATACAGCACACCTTTGTATCTTGCTTAACCTTCTACTGCGGCATTTGCGATCAGGGTAACTGCTTCTTGGATCGCAATGTCTTCTTTCATCTGTTTCTTTTCGTTTTCGCCCATGTATTCTTTAAGCTTATCAACTTCCATCTTATAGGAATCCGCCATCTTCTGAAGTTCCTCATCAAGACGCTCCTCGGAAACTTCGATATTCTCCGCTGCAACGATTGCCTCAAGAGTCAGTCTTGTGCGGATACGTTTCTCTGCCTCCGGCTTAAACTCTTCCATCATCTTTTCTTCCGAAAGACCTGTAAACTGGAAGTACTGTTCCATCGTCATACCCTGCTGCATAATGCGGCGAGCGAAATCGTCTACCATCTGTCTTGACTGGAAGCTGATCATAGCTTCCGGAATATCCATCTCTGCATTGGCAACTGCCTGCTCTACAGACTGGTCTTCTCTCTTTTGCTTTCCTTCGTTTTCTTTGCGCTCTTTGATCTTCGCTTTTACTTCTGCCTTATATGCGTCAACAGTCTCGCTCTTCTCAGATACGTCGGATACAAACTCATCATCGAGCTCCGGAAGTTCTTTTGCCTTGATCGAATGCACTGTACATTTGAATACGGCAGCTTTTCCGGCAAGTTCTTTCGCCTGATACTCTTCAGGGAATGTCACATTGATCTCTTTTTCTTCGTCAATGTTTGCTCCGATCAACTGATCTTCAAATCCCGGAATAAACGCTCCGGATCCGATCGTCAACGGATAATCGGAAGCTTTTCCGCCTTCAAAAGCAACTCCGTCGACAAAACCTTCAAAGTCAAGCGTGATCTGATCTTTATCCTGAACCGCTCTGTCAGTTACATCGATCGTTCTTGCATTGCGTTCACGCTCTTTGTCGATCTCCTCATCTACTTCTTTCTGTGTAACTCTTGTAGAAACTTTATCAACTTTCAGACCTTTATATTCACCGAGTTTTACTTCCGGTTTTACAGCCACCTCTGCCGTAAAGATAAATTCTTTACCTTTCTCAAGCTGTGTGATCTCGATCTTCGGCTGTGACACAAGCTCAAGCTCACACTCGTCATATGCTTTCGCATACGCTTCTGAGATCATGCGGTTTGCCGCCTCATCATAGAACACTTCCGGTCCGTACATCTTTTCGATCATCTGACGCGGAACTCTTCCTTTACGGAATCCCGGAAGACTGATCTTGCCGCGCTCTTTCAGATAAGCTGCCTGAAGCGCTTTTTCCACTTCCTCTGCCGGTACTTCGATCGTTAATTTTGCCATATTATGTTCTAATCTTTCTACCTGTAAACTCATTTTTTTCCTCCTTGAATGTGCTGACTTCAAAACTGCCTCTTCGTCATATCGCACTTATAAAAAAATATACACTCGCAGTCATTGTCATAGTATAGCATACACATCCGCATATTTCCAGTATTTTTTCGTCCAAGTTCAGACATACATGAAACACACGGGAAAAATATTTTTGCAGACTGTCTATGCATATACGATAGATTCCGCGATCTCGTTCGCTTTTTCTGTTCCGCAGAGCAGTTCTGTCAATTTCAAAGCAAATGGAATCGCCGCTCCCATCCCTCTTCCTGTCGTAACATGTCCGTCTGTAACCGCCGCCTCGTGCACGACCTGTGCACAGTCAAGTCCTTCTTCAAAAGACGGATATGCACATGCTTTTCTTCCTTTCAAAATACCAAGTTCGCTCAAAATACTCGGAGCTGCGCAAATTGCCGCAAGATACTTTTTCTTCTTATCGAATTCACCGATCAGATTCCGAAGGCCTTCATGCTCTTTCAGATTCAGCGTTCCCGGCATTCCGCCCGGAAGTACGAGCATATCCCCATCCGAAAAATCCGTCTCCTCAAACAGCCGATCCGCTTCCACAATGATTTTGTGTGCCCCGTTAATCTGTTTCTGTCCGGTAATCGAGATCGTCTCCACATCGATCTTAGCCCTGCGCATAATATCAACAACCGTCAATCCTTCAATTTCTTCAAATCCGTCCGCCAAAAAAATGTATACTTTCAAATTACTACCTCCGTATTTTACTTTTTCTTTCTTTTCCGCATTCGCTCTGCTATAATCATTATAGCTTAAAATCAGCGGCGAATTCAACTCAAAGCATTGCTCCTTGCATAGTTTTTACAGGTAAAAACCGGCTCATCGCCGCTGCAATAAAATTTATGCCGCAAAAATGCGGCGGAATGGAGAATATTTATGGAAATCGAACGAAAATTTCTTGTAGATCTTTCCGATCTTCCGTTTGATCCGAAAGATTATCCGGCCAGAAAGATCGAGCAGGCTTATCTATGTACTGCCCCGGTCGTCCGTATCCGAAGAGATAATGACGATTTTTTCCTTACTTACAAATCAAAAGGAATGATGGTAAGAGAAGAGTACAACCTTCCTCTCACAAAAGAAAGTTACTATCACCTCCTGTTAAAAGCCGACGGAAGGATCATTACGAAAACCCGCTATGTCATCCCTATCGAAAACGGCCTTTTTGTTGAACTGGACATTTTTGAAGGCGACCTTGCCCCTCTCGTTCTCGCTGAGATCGAATTTCCCGATGAAGCGTTTGCCAAAGCTTATCAGGCTCCTTCATGGCTCAAAGAAGACGTAACCTACTCTTCCGAATATCACAACAGCACCCTCAGCAAAAAAGATTGAAACAGGAAACTCATCGGCTTCAGACAATGGGCAGTTCACCCTTGTCTTTTGATTTTTCAAGTTACTATCGTTATATTATTTTTATTTTCTTCATGGACATGCGTTCTCTGTCGTGATACTATATTACAGTAAATCGTTTCTGCATCTGCTCTTTTTAGTTAGATGTACGCATACGATCACCGTTTTTACACGGCAGCTTACAGTTTAATCCGGAGGAATAAGTATCATGGGACTTTGCAACAACAGAATTGTAGTAAAAGTGGGAACATCCACATTGACAAACGACGCGGGAAAAAGTGATCTTCGCGCCATCGACCGCCTTGTCTGCACACTTGCCGACATCCAGAATATGGGATATGAGGTCATCCTTGTATCGTCGGGAGCGATCGCAGTCGGCCGTAACAAGCTGAATATGCACGAAAAGCCGGACAGCATGCGTATGAAACAGGCTGCCGCAGCAGTCGGACAATGCAGTCTGATGTATTTATATGATAAATTTTTCGGAGATTATGATAAAACAGTCGCTCAGATCCTTCTCAATGCAGAAGATATCGAGCAGGAAGAAAAGAAAGAAACTTAACGAACACATTTGACGCCCTGCTTGAAATGGGAGTCATTCCGATCGTAAACGAAAACGATTCCGTAAGTTATAAGGAAATTGAATCCGAAGACAGACTTTTCGGCGACAACGATATGCTTTCTTCTGTCGTATCCGTTCTCTGCCGCGCTAAGCGACTTGTCATTTTTTCTGATATCGACGGTTTTTATGACAGCGACCCCCGCCTTCACCCGAACGCGAAACTGATCAAAGAGATCCGCCAGATCGATGAAAGCGTCTATTCTCTCGCAGGCGGCGCAGGATCAAGACGCGGAACAGGCGGTATGAGGACAAAACTTCAGGCTGCCGAACTTGCCGCTTCACAGGGCATCGATACGATCGTGACGAACGGAAAACACCCTGAAGCTTTGTACGATATCGTAAACGGAAAACAGGCGGGAACTTTATTTGTCGGAAATAAGGACTGCCTGTAATAAAGATATCTATGACATCTATACAGAGAAAGCAGTTTCCCGAATTCAGGTTTTTATATTTTCAAAACCTCTATCGGAAAACTGCTTTTTTCTTTTCCTCAGTTATCTACTTCAACTCTGCCTCTTTTATAAAGCTTTGTAATTCTTCGCTGTCTTTTAAAAATTTCATCTCTTCATCTGTTTCGATCGATTGAACGAGCGCTTTTTGTAACTGCGAACCAAACGACTTATCAACTTCTTTCGTCTGAATATGACGATACAAAGGCGAACTGTTAATATCCCATTTTTTCGTAAGTGATCTCAGCATCGGCAAAAGTATCTTTACCGCCTTCGCTCTTTTTTTCGTAGCCACATAAAGCTGAAACTGTGCACCGTAAGAATTATATTCCCACAGATCAAATACCTGCGCCGCCTGCTTGTCGATATCCGCAATATATTCCGCGTCTTCCATCCGCTTTTCTTTCAATGCGATCTCCATTAACGTCATCAGCGCCCCGTGAATTTCGGTTGTGGCAGACAAAAACTTTTCTTCTGTCAGCTTTGCCGCTTTTTCTAACTCTCCCTGCGCAATGTACAAATTTGCCTGAAGCTGTTCTCTGTCGAGCACCCTCTTTTTTGAAATCGTATCCAACACTTTCTGGGCCTGTTCATAATCCTGTTTTTCCATCAATTTAGAGATCAGATACGCCTGCGCCTGTTCTCTGATATCAATCCGGTCACTTTGCATTACCCGTTGAAATAAAGCTTCGATTTCCTCTTCGTATTTTTCATATGAATCAATTCTGTTTCCTTGAAACAACAGCAGGCCGTTTAGCAGCATCGCCACGTTACCGAGCAGCAGATCACAGGTAGGGTATTCTTTAATTTTCCCGATCGCAAGAGAATATCCCGCTTCAAAACCGTCTTTTTTTGCCGCTTCAGACACTTCATTCAAAAACAGCGCAACTTCTTTCTCCGACAGATCATCCTGAAAAGACAGCAAGGTGTTCAGATCCGTATCAAGAAGCCTGGCAAGCGCCGGAAGCAAGACTATGTCGGGACACGACGTTCCTTTCTCCCATTTATTGACAGCCGGAGCCGTCACCCCAAGATAATTCGCAATCTGCTCTTGTGTAAATCCTTTTGCCAGACGGCGTTCTTTTATAATTTCATTGATTCGCATAATAATAGGCACCTCTCTTGTCTAAGCTCAAATACATGTCTAAATCAAATATAACATCTCTTCTTCACTTATACAATTAAGGCGCCGTTAATTTATCCTTATGTTTTTTTAACTGCCGGTATACCGAAATAACTTTCCCAGCCTTTATATTTTGTATGATATCCGTGATTCTCTTTTGGTCTTAAATCATTCTTTTCATCTACACGCCCCGCTCTACCTTTGGCTGCCACATGACAATCTCATTCTGACCAAGACTTTTTTTCACATCGATGACTCTTTGATTCGATGAACCTCTGAACACAAGACGGATATCTTTTAACGCCTCTACAAACTCTCCGTCCACAAGCACATCTATCATAGAGAGCATTTCATCTGTGTATTCACATCTTGCGCGGCTGTTATTTAAAAGCTGCTCATCATACAAATACCCTGTATAACACCATATATTTTTTTCAGGATAGCTCTCTCTTACTTTTCGGAGAAGTCCGACAAGCGTCTTTTGATTCTCCGGCTCAAACGGTTCGCCGCCAAGTAATGTCAATCCATTAATATAACTTGGCGAGAGCGCCTCCAAAATCTCTTTTTCCGTCTGATCTGTATATTCGCTTCCGTATTTAAAATTCCAAGTATCTGCATTGAAACATCCCGGACAATGATGCGTACACCCTGAAACAAACAAAGATACTCTTACGCCCTCACCGTTTGCAATATCACACTTTTTTATTTCGCCGTAATACACCTGAATTCACACCTTTCCTCTATACTCTCTTATCCGTTTGATCTATATATGCAATGAATCACCGGAAGTGCCAAAAGGTACATTCCGGGATTGTAATCGGTCGCCGTTAAAAAAACAGGATACCAAGCAGGGCATCCTGTTTCTTTTGATTCATTTATCCCTCTTTGTTTGTCACCCGATATTTTACAGGTGAAGCACTCTTTCTTTGATCTCCTGTGTTCTTCCCTGATTCCAGAACTGTGTTCCGATGTAACCGCATGTACGTCTTGCTACATTAAGAGTATCCTGATTGCGGTTTCCGCAGTGCGGACATTCCCACTCAAGCTTTCCATCTTCAGACGTCACGATCTGGATCTCTCCGTCGAATCCACATTCCTGACAATAATCACTCTTCGTATTCAGTTCCGCATACATGATATTATCATAAATAAAACGGATTACCTGAAGAACCGCCGGAATGTTGTCCTGCATATTCGGCACTTCTACATAACTGATCGCACCGCCTGTAGAAAGCGCCTGAAACTGGGATTCAAATTTCAGTTTGTCAAACGCATCGATCGGCTCACATACATTAACGTGATAACTGTTCGTGATATAACTCTTATCCGTCACACCCGGAATAATACCGAATCGTTTCTGAAGGCATTTTGCAAATTTGTATGTCGTACTCTCAATCGGAGAACCGTAAATACTGAAACCTATATTTGTCTCCTCTTTCCATCTGTCGCACGCTTTATTCATGTATTTCATTACGTCAAGCGCAAATTGTGTAGCCGACGGATCTGTGTGCGATTTTCCCGTCATATATTTCACACATTCGTAAAGTCCGGCATATCCAAGAGAGATCGTAGAATATCCGCCATAAAGCAGATTATCGATCTTCTCCCCTTTTTTCAGACGTGCCAGCGCGCCAAACTGCCAAAGGATCGGAGCCGCATCCGAAAGAGTTCCTTTCAGACGGTTATGTCTGCACATAAGAGCCCGGTAACAAAGATCCAGTCTCTCGTCAAACACTTTCCAGAATTTGTCCTCATCTCCGCCGGAGGACAATGCTACGTCCACAAGGTTGATCGTCACAACTCCCTGATTAAAGCGTCCGTAAAACTTATAATTTCCGTTTTCGTCTTTCCACGGGCTAAGAGCGCTTCGGCATCCCATAACCGGGAAGCAGTTTCCTTCTTTTAGTTCTTTCATCTTTTTCTCGGAAATATAATCCGGAACAAGACGTTTTGACGTACATTTTGCCGCAAGCTCCGTCAGATAGAAATACGGAGAACCTTCGTCGATATTATCTTCTTCAAGCACATAGATCAGCTTCGGGAACGCCGGCGTCACCCATACGCCCGCTTCGTTTTTCACGCCTTTATAACGCTGCTTTAACGTCTCTTCGATGATCATCGCAAGATCTTTTTTCTCCCGCTCATCTTTCGCTTCGTTCAAATACATAAATACTGTAAGGAACGGAGCCTGACCATTCGTCGTCATAAGCGTGATCACCTGATATTCGATCGTCTGAACGCCTTTTATGATCTCTTTTTTTAAGCGGCCTTCCACAATATCATTGAGCACCTGCTTCGGATAATCGATCCCTACCATTTCCATTTCCTGAAGGACTTCCGCACGGATCTTATCTCTTGATACCTGAACAAACGGCGCGAGATGCGCAAGCGAAATACTCTGTCCGCCATACTGGTTGCTCGCCACCTGTGCGATGATCTGTGTCGCAATATTACATGCCGTTGAAAAGCTGTGCGGTTTCTCTATCATTGTTCCGCTGATGACCGTTCCGTTCTGGAGCATATCTTCCAGATTGACAAGATCACAGTTATGCATATGCTGCGCATAATAATCCGAATCATGAAAATGGATGATACCCTCTTTATCCGCTTCGACAATATCTTCCGGCAAAAGCATTCTCTGCGTCAGGTCACGGCTGACCTCTCCTGCCATATAATCTCGCTGCACGCTGTTGACCGCCGGATTTTTATTGGAATTTTCCTGTTTGACATCTTCGTTATTGCACTCAATAAGTGAAAGGATCCTGTTGTCCGTCGTATTTGCCTTACGCACAAGCGATCTCTTATAACGATATCTCACATACCGTTTTGCCAGTTCAAATGCTCCTGTCGCCATGATCTGGTCTTCCACAAGATCTTGTATCTCTTCAACCGAAACCGCACGGTTCAGTTTATTGCACTTAAACTCGACAAACTCCGCAATATCTTCTATCTGCGAATCGGTCAGACTTCTCCCTTCCGATGATGAATCCGCTTTTGTCACTGCAATTACGATCTTCTTAATGTCAAATACTTCTTCGGCTCCGTTTCTCTTGATAATCTTCATATTTCGCCTCTCCTCATCTATCTTTTTTTCAGATGCTTTTCCGCTTTCTCCGCCTTTTTGCGTATTTCACGGAACATTTTCCTCATGTCTTGCATCGCACGGCTGTCATATCCCGTGCTGTCTAAAATCTATTCTAATACAAAATATAGTATAATGCAATCCCCAAAACACATGATAATGTATTTTCAGAACAAGCCTGTTTTTATGAAAGATTGTCGTTTTTAAGGGAATATTTCCGTTTCCTTTTACACAAATAAACTTCACAAATAAAATTATCTGTCACTTTCCCGCAATCCGAATCCCAAACCTGTTAAATCCGACAGATTTCAAGCAAATATAAAAAATCATCTTATCGCTCACAAAACAATCGCTCATCATAATATAAAAAGATATCAAAAATAAGACCGCCTGTAGCGGAAAAGCCATTTTCCCACTGCAGACAGCCTTATATACTGTACAGATCTTTTTGTATTTACAATCTTTATTATGTAATCTTATCTGCTTATTTGCTTTGCTTTTTTTGTCTTGCGAATAATCTTTCGTCTCTCTTACGACAACACCGCTTAACGCCAAAATCGCGATCAAGTCGGAAACGCCATCAGCGCATTAAAAATATCCGCGATATTCCAAACGGCCGCAACCGTCATATATGGTCCGATAAATACTGCAAGAATATACAACCAGCGGTACCCTTTTACTACGGATTTATTTCTGTTAAAAAGATATTCGATACATCTCTCACCATAATAGTTCCATCCAAGTATTGTAGTGAACGCAAAAAATACAAGGCAGAGCATCAGTGAGAACGAAGCTACGATCGGAGGGAACGGCAGGCCTTTTTGGAATGCCGCCACCGTAATTTCAACGCCTTCCAGTTCCGGGTTCATCCATGTACCCGCTATCACAATGGAAAGGCCTGTCATTGTACAAATCACTATCGTATCGATAAATGTTCCTGTCATAGACACAAGTCCCTGACGAACCGGCTCTTTTGTCTTTGCCGCCGCTGCTGCGATCGGCGCACTTCCAAGACCGGATTCATTTGAGAAAATACCACGGGCGATTCCTTTTTGCATCGCAACGACCATTGTTCCCATTGCCCCGCCTGCCAAAGCGCTGCCCGTAAAAGCTGATTTTATAATAGATACAAGCGCTGCCGGAACAGCCGTAATATTTGTAATAATAATGATCGCTCCAAGCGCCACATAAAGCACTGCCATAAACGGAACGACAATTTCCGATACTTTCGCGATTCTTTTAATTCCGCCGATCACGACAAGGCCGACACAAAGTGTCAAGATCAACCCAGTCACAACCGTAGCCATCGTATAGTCATGACCAAAGGCAGAAAAAACAACGTTTGATGACTCTGGATCAAAGAAGTTTTTCACCGCTGACGAAATACTGTTTACCTGCGTAAAAGTACCGATACCGAAAAGGCCGACACCGGCTCCGAAAAATGCAAAGATTTTAGCCAGCCATCTCCAGTTCTTTCCCATTCCGTTTTCAATATAGTAAAACGGTCCTCCGAGAACATGTCCGTCTTTGTCGATCGTGCGATATTTGATAGCCAGAAGACTTCGGCATATTTTGTAGCCATTCCGAAAAACGCCGCGATAACCATCCAAAACAGCGCTCCCGGACCTCCTGCTGCCAATGCAGTTGCGACTCCTGTGATGTTTCCCGTTCCGATCGTTGCCGATAACGCCGTACAAAGCGCTCCGAAACTGGTTACTTCACCCTGTCCGTCCTCTTCATTTTTAAACATAAACTTTAGGGCTTTCCCGAGATGTCTTATTTGTAAAAGACCCAGCCGGGTTGTGAGAAGAAATCCTGTAAACAGGATCAGAATGATCAACGGCAGACCCCACACCGCTCCGTCGATCACCTTAATGATTTGGTCGATTTGCTCTAACATTCCTTTATACCTCCATCCTTTTGCCTGAGAGACTCGCGGCGTCTGCCTTAAAAACAGAATATACCGCTTACACCTTCGGCGCTCTTTCACCGGCCTCGCCACAGCCGATAAAGAGACTCTCCTGAGTTTTCTCTTTCGCGCTTTAACACGACATAGTTCAGAATAACATGGAAAGTATAAAAAAGCAAGAAAAATCGCCCGAACCTCAAACGATCCGAGCGATTTTTCTATTTATAAAGGCTTTTGCAACCTTCTTTTATACCGTGCCTTGCGATCGACACAATTACTGACGACGTCTTTTTCTCTCAAAAAATGCCGCTGCCGCTGCAAATAATCCGAAGATACCTGCCGCTCCCCATCCAAAGAAGGATGTCGCGTCTCCCGTCTGAACAGCCTGACCTTTATTCGGTGCACCCGGGTTCTTATTGTCCGTTGTTCCTGGGTTCTTATTGTCCGTTGTTCCCGGTTTCTTCAAACCATCCATCGCTGTCTGAAGACTTGTCTGTGCCGCGTCAACTTCCGCCTGACTTGCATCTTCTTTTGCAAGAACAGCCTGCGCTTCTTTTAACGCCTCTGCAAACGGCTTCCATGTTTCAGATGTATAATCTTTCTCCTTCAAAACCTCTGCTTTTTCAACTAATGCCGTCAAGTCAGCTTTATTTACTTCAACTTCTTCGTCTTGGAATCTTCCCATCACACGGATCTCTGCCGCTGCCGAGAATTTATTTGCCTCATCTCCTGTAGTCGCAGTCGGTACGAGTTTTACGTCTGTTACATCTTTCACTTCTTCAAAAGCAACCGCCTGCCATCCGGTTCCTCCGAAGCTTGCATCCGCTACTTTTTCGTAGTCGGCAGCGCCTGCTTTTTTCACCCAGATTTCCGCTTCCCTGATAATACCGTTTCTTCCGCTTCTCTGCTGAAGTCTTAATCCGCTTACTGTCGCCGGTTTATCTAATTGCAGATTTAACCAGTGGTTTCAATCGGTGTTCCTGCCCATACAGTATGCCAAATTGTATCGGCATTACCGTCTAAGACGTTGCTTGCAGGTCCTTCTCCGCCTTCCTGCGCCTGCTCGCTTCCTGCTGTAGCAGTCATCTGCTCTTTCGGAAGATCTTTGGAATCATCTGTCGCATCGATTCCAGCCGAGTTATCCATCGTAACCATAGCAGCTTTTAATTCATAGTATGCTTTCTCGATTTCATCCTGTGAAGCTCCCTCTTTGTCAAGAACCGCTTTTGCTTCTTTAAGTACGTCCTGGAAGCTGCTCCAAATTTCCGGTCTGTAATCGATTTCTTTATACTTTTCTTCTGCTTCTGCAACTAATGCGGCAAGTTTTTCCTTTGTAACTTCTTCTGTTACTTTTTCGATCACGAGGTTGTCAAGAACAAGCTCTTTGTATCCGCCGAAGTTCGCCTCTGCCGCATCCGGACTCACGCCTTGAAGATCCGGAGCCTTCTCTGTAGAGTAGATACCGAACCATGTCTGTCCTGTGGAATCTCCCGTAACCTGCATTGTAAAATGTCCGTCTTTCTCTTTTCCCATGCTCATCGGAAGTTCTTTGAGCTGAACGTTTCCGTTATACTCGCCGACACCGACTGCAGCCGCGTAAATTCCGTCGCTGCCCGCCTGATAATCAAAGCTTACATTGTATGTCACACCAGGCTCGAAACGGAAGTTCTGCGGGATCGTCTGGTATGCCAGCGTAGATCTCTGTGTCAGTCCGTTGATCTTCACAGACCAGTCTCCGTCAAGAACATCATCCATCTTCTTCACATCCCATCCTGCCTGTGTGTACTTGTCATGTCTTTCAGAAAGATGGATTCTGTTATCCTCTACTCCTTCAATTCCTCCGACTACGAACGGGTAAAGTCCCTGTACGCTCTTTTCAAAATTCTGTTCAAATTTTACAACTTCGCCCTTCTCGTTTGTCGTAATGTTCTTAGAATCGTTTTGCACGATACGGATATCATCGAAGTATGAAGATCCTTCTCCTGCTTCCCTTGCGATCGTAAGAGTCACATCTCCTGATTTCGGCGCTGTAAAGAATATATACATATTCTGGAAATAGCTGCTTCCGTCTACTGTCGAACTGTTTGTATTATGTGTATATGCTTTTACATAGTTCTTAGCGATAGAACGTGTTGTGTAGTTTGATCCAAGTACTTTATCGCCTGATTTAATTTCTACAGATGCTTTGGCGTCGCTTCTGTTATCTACGCCTACTAAAACAGCATACTGTTTTCCTGCTTCCAGATCTGTCAGTTTCTGTGTCATAGAACTTTTCCGTCCAGTTTCATCATCGGATTGCTGTGCTGGCTCTTTGCGATCTGCGCTGTTCCTTCGCCTGCTTTTGTCCACATATCAAGGCTTCCACTGTTGAATCCTGCATCTACGATATGCATTCCTTCACTCCATGTCACTTTGATATTTTCTTTTTCGCCTTTGCATACTACATACGGAACTTCTGATTCTGCTTCTAATGTGATCTTACCGTCAACAACATTGACCGTCTTCTCCTCTGTCTTTCCGAGATCTGTCAGTTTGTATACTTTGACGTCTTTTAAGTCTGCCCAACTGTCCGGAAGCTCCCACTGTGTTGTTCCGCCCTGCGTATTCCAGTGGTACAGCTTTTCATCTTCTGATTTTACTTTTTCTCCTGTCTTCGCATCCCAGATCCACGGCAGCAGATAAGACTCTGTTCCTTTTTTGTTTCCGTTGCGGATATCGTCGTCTGTTCTGTCTCCCTGTGATACCGCGCCTCTTGCGATCACTTTTCCGTCCAAAGTCATCGTTCTGTCTCTGTATGCCGCCTGAGCCGGATCGTTTGATCCCCTCTCAAGAACAAGCGTAGATCCATCTTCATCTTTCAAAGTGATCTTCATTTCAGGCGTCCAGTTTACCGCTCCGCCTACGTTGACCGGTGTTCCGTCTTCCCAATCTACGATCTGATAATGCTGGATGAATTTTGTCGTCAGGTCATGTGTGTAAAGATTCGTAATATACGCGTCATAATCGTTACGTCCCTGCCATCCTTCAAAGTCTTTCATGTTATATCCGCCAAGAAGAGGAGCAACCGCCGCGCCTCCGTAAGTCGGATAATCTCCTACCCATGAATCTTTCTGGTGGTTACGCAGGAAACGCATCACATCACTGTTCTCTCCTTTTGCGCCTTCCCCGCCATATGTAAGGTCTGTTGCCCAATGTTGGAATGTAGAGTCATACTCGTTTGCTCCACCCCATTCGTTGGACATACGCCATCCGTTGTCATTAATCTCTTTGGACAGCTTACGGGTCTGCTGGGAATCATCATTGTCACTTCCCGTATTATTTCCCCAAATATCTACATAGATGAAGTCAAGCATATCTTTTCCGTCGCCGCCGAGGATCTCATGAAGTTCATCAAAGCGCGCTTCTCTTTCTCCTGTGGCAAGGTCATAGATACTGTCAAGTCCGATTCCCTGATCGATCCAGTTCCATCCATAACGAAGACTTCCGTCCTTATTACGGCGAACATTATCATCCTTAAACGCTTTTGCTTCCGGATACATCTCGCCTGCATTGACATGGATACCGAATTTTGCTCCGTAATCCGCGCCTTTTTCAAGCAATGTCTTCATATCTTCCGGTCCGCCGATTCTCTTTCCTATATCTGCGTAATCCGGATGCGCCGAGTCATGTCCTTCATTCGCATAACCTTTCAGCAGGACAGATTGTCCAAGACCGTCTGTGTGCATTGCCACACGTTTTACGTTATCTAATGTTGTCAGGAACGGATTCTGCGCGTGAGAACCGAAGTTCATCGCAATACGGTACGCAACCAATTCCGGAACTTCCTCGCTCTTGAACGGATTGTTCATAATATCACGGAATGCAACCGCTCCGTCCTGCCAGTCAACATTTTTATCGCCGTTGCAGTTTCCTGTGATCACGACTTTCATCTTCGGATTTTCTGTCTCTTCCAAAACCCATGTCCGATTATGAGAATCTGTCATCACTCTGTGCCAGTACCATGCAGAACTTCCAAGTCCCATCGATACATAGCCGTCTTTTTTCTCTGAAACAGACATAACTCTTGTATTATTAGATCCTCCGGAAGAACTTGCCCCCGCATTACGGCCTTCATACTCGGAGTTACTCCAAAGTCCGGCGCTCATCTCATTATTAGAAACGAAAGCATACATGTAATCTCTTTCGCGAGCCGGCGTATTTGCCTTTACTTCTACATATTCGTCACCGCTTACCTTTGTTTGTGTGGACATAGCAGCGCCTATTAAATTGGCATTTTTCTGTGTACTGTTTACAGATACAAGACTGTGATTCGGGATTTCGATCGTCTGGATCGGATTTCCCACCTTGCCGCTTTCCAATGCTGTGCCGGTTTTCCTTCTGTCAGCTTATTTTCCACTTTCGTAATTTCAAATGAAACCGTATTGTCTTTTGCTGTCAATTCTGCCGTAAGAACTGCGTCAATATGTTTTTCTTCATTTTTCACAGTCATCTCATACGTTGCTTTGTCACCCTTGATCGTTGCTTTTACATCACCTTTGGAAAGTTTCACATCTGTTCCGTTGATACGCACCGTATTGATAGCCGAAGTCTGACCGTAGAACGTCTTGCCGTTTAAATCGCCCTTTTTCATCTCGTATTTTACAACGCTCGGGAAATTCTTCGCTACATAAACGTCCATATCCGCTGTAGAAAGCTTCTCTGTCTCTATCTCTGCTGTCTTTTCCAGTTTTACGGCTTTTGCTTCCACGTTGCCTTCTGTTACAGTTACAGATGTCGTCGCCGTCTGATATCCTGCCTTCGTAATCGTCAGCTCATGCTTGCCGGCTCCTAACTGTAAGGAATATTTTCCGTCTTTATCCGTTTCAGCCGTCAGATTTCCTGTCGTTACAACCGCGCCTTCCAACGCTTTTCCACTCTCATCTGTTACACTTCCCGTAACAGTATATGTAACCGCTTCTTCCTGACCTGTATAATGAATATCTTTCAAAAGAACATCTGAACCGATCTGACCCCAAGAACCTGCTTTGATCGCAATTTTGTTTCCGAGAGAATCTGCGATACCGGAAAAGTCTTCTTTATCAAACACAACTTCTCCGTTGAGCGTAAACGTCATCTTATGGTCTGCTGTCCAGTCGATGCGAACCTTTACTTCCTGATCTTTCGTCGGCGCAGGTTTTCTCGTCTGCTGATAATAGTCTCCGTTGCCGCCTTTGTATTTCTGCCAGAACCAGCCGCCATTGTCATATCCTATGTACATACCGTTTTGATCCGTATTATATCCGAGGTAAACGCCTACTCTGTCACTGTCGCTTATTCCTGTATTTGCATTATTTGATTTTAAAGTAAATGAAAAATATCCCGGCTTGTTAAAATCAAATGTATTTGGATTTACAACCATCTGCGGTCTTGTTCCGGGATTATTCCGATTGCCCGCAGCTGATTTAATATGCAGCCAGCCATTTTCCACAGTGACTGTGTCTCCGTCTGCTTTGTTATCCTGAGTCCATGCATCATTGATCCCATCTTCTAAAGCTGCTGTTTTTTCTGTAACATCAACTTCTTCGGCAGATGCGGTCTGAATGTTTGACGGAAGCATAGTACCTGTCATAGATGCAACCATCACAAGACTCAAGAGTCTTAAGACTACTTTTCTTTTCATACCTTTTCTCCTTCCCTTCAGGCTGATTTTATATTTCAGCCAATATATCACATCCTCCATTATAGCAAATTACCAATTTTTTACAATGTATTATTCATATTTTTAGCGTTTTTTTTGTCTATTTCTTATCTCCCTTACTTTTCCCCGTCGTTTTTTTCTTTGTTTTTTTGTATTTTATTATTCTTTTTGAGCATTTTCTCTCACTTCTTCCAACATCTCAGCCACTGTTTTTCCATACGCCGGATGGCGCACATACGGCGCGATCTCAAAAAGAGGCCGCAGCACAAAATCTCTCTTGTGCATTTCCACATGAGGGATGCACAACTCGTCTCCTTCATATACGAGATCATCATACAAAATAATGTCCAAATCAAGCGTTCTCGGACCCCAGTGAACGATCCGTTCTCTTCCCGCCTCCATTTCAATCCTATTTAATTCTCTTAACAGTTCTTTCGGATAAAACAAGGTTCTTAATTTCAGACATCCGTTCAGAAAATCATCCTGATCTGTCACCCCATACGGAGGCGTTTCGATAAAAGAAGAGCATTTTTCGACAACGCATCCTTTTAAAGCGCCAAGTGCTTCAACTGCATCTGTAATATATTTTTCTCTGTCTCCCATGTTAGATCCAAGTGCAATATATGCGGTATGCCATTGCCGCTCGATCACAACGCTGACCGTTTTCAGCGGAAGGCGCACCGGAGCCCACGGTTTCTTGATCTCCAGTCTGATCTTCTCTAGTCCGGCTGTATGCAGCAAAAGTTCTTCTGCAAGCGCTTCTGCCGCCCTCTCCAATAATTGAAATGTATGCTCCCGCAAGTAGCGGTCTATAAAAGCGCTCACTTCCCCATAATGAATAGAAGCGCTTAGATCATCCGTAAGTCCCGCCCTTCGTGTGTCGGTGTAAAGAACTGCCGAGACTAGAAACTTTTGTCCCAACACATTTTCCTCCGGAAATACACCGTGATTCGCAAATACTTCCAGATCTTCTATTCTGATCTCATCATAATCTTTTTTCATTTTCTGTCTTCCTTCCTCCTTACCGTACATTTTTCTGTATGACAACTCTTTCTTCACCTTAACTATACGAAAGCGAAGCAGTCAGTCCGACAGCTTCGCTTGCCTGTTTTACAGTCCTGATTACACTTCATGTTCCCGCATGAGCGCCTGCGTCATAAGTATCGCTCTTTTATTCTTCTCTACGTCATGAACACGGACAAACGCACATCGTTTCTGCACCGCATAAACCGTTGTCACAAGCGTTCCTTCTTCCCGCTCGTCTGCCGGAAGATCTAATGTAAGACCGATCACAGATTTGCGTGACGTTCCAAGAAGGATCGGTAATTTAAATTCATGCATGATCTCCAGTTTCTGTATGATCTCCAGATTCATTTCATATGTCTTTCCAAAACCGACTCCCGGATCAAGGATGATCTTATCCCGTGCAATTCCTGCTTTATCTGCAATTTTAACGCACTCTTTCATATCTTTCATAAAATCAAAAAGAAAACTATCGTATACCGCCTCGTTCCGATTATGCATCAGACAGCATGCAACGTCATGTTTCGCGATCACATCTGCCATTTTCTCGTCATATTTTAATCCCCATATATCATTTACAAGATCTGCCCCCGCACAAACCGCAGCTTCAGCCACCGCGCTTTTATATGTATCAATAGAGATCGGTACGTCAAATTCCTTTTTCAGTTTTTCAATGACCGGAACGACGCGCGCGATCTCTTCTTCGTCCGTAATCTGAACATGTCCCGGACGGGTAGACTCACCGCCGACATCTAAAATATCCGCTCCTTCTTTTATCATCTTTTCTGCATGAAGAAGGGCTGCATCCATCTTATCAAAACGTCCTCCATCCGAAAAAGAATCCGGAGTTACATTTAAGATGCCCATAATATATGTATTGTGTTCTGTGTCAAATTCTCTTCTGCCTATGATCATATTTTTATCTCCATATTTTTCTTCTCTTCACTCCAGTTACATTCCCGGTTTGCCGGACATGAAAGACACAGCCTCGACGCTTTGTCCGCTTCATACAAAAGCTTTTCCAATGTGTCCGCCCCGTCACGAAGCCGTCTGTGTCCGCGCACCGCATTTTTTATCGTTCTTTTTTCTTCCTCAGAAAATCCCGTTTCTTTTGGAAGTGTATCCAGTATTTCCCCGGCGATCCGCTCTCCCGCAATCTCATGGGGAACTTTTTCTTCATATTGAAGCGCTTTTCCTATATCGTGCAAAACCGCGGCGGCATAAATTACATCTTTACGAAAACCGTATTCCTTCTCTAAATTGCGGATATATGCTATTCTTGCCACATCCAACAGATGCGACATCTGATGCCTGCAAAAAATACGTTCCTTTTCCGCGCGCTCCAGCCTATGATAGTATTCCAAATACAGCGGATGGCAAATCACTGCATTTACTCTGTCCATTTTTCCTCCTTTACCGGTCAGTTTCCCGCGTCCGGTCTACCCTCTTTCAAGCATTCTGAAAAAAACGTTCTTCCAAAGCCGGATCTGTCTCAAACAGCCCTCTTTTTGCAAATGTCACCGTCCTGCTGCCCGGTTTTTTATTCCTCTCATCGTCATACACATATGTTCTGCCTCGATCACAACCGCCGCGCCTTTCGCCTTCAGTTCGTTCATCAGCGCATCTGCAATCTGACCCGTAAGCTGTTCTTGAAGCTGAAGCCTTCTTGCAAACCCCTCTACCGTTCTCGCCAGCTTGCTAAGCCCCGCAACTTTCCGTCCGGAATATACGCAATGTGCGCTTTGCCGTAAAAAGGAAGAAGGTGATGCTCGCACATGGAATAGAACGTAATATCTTTTTCTACGACCATATCGCTGTTTTCCACATGAAACGTCTTACAAAGATGCTCTTTTGCATCTTCTTCGTAACCTCCGTATATTTCCTCGCACATTCTGGCGATCCTATCCGGTGTTTCGATCAAGCCTTCTCTGTCGGCGTCTTCTCCGATCCCTTCCAATAATAATCTGACTGCTTTCTTTACTTTTTCCTGATCTATCATCTTTTCATCCTTTATCTTTTTCTATCAATACATCTGTCGCTTATCCTGTTCTTTTTCAACCGCTTCCTTTACTTTTCCCAAATAGGACAAAGAGCCAAACGCAAGGATCACGTCGTCTTCGTCTGCGTTTTCCAGCGCTTCTTTTACCGCCTGCTTAATCTCGCCGACAGCATACGCGGGCACATATTCAGACTGTGCTTCAACAGCTTCTTTTAGTTTCTGCGCGCTTAGCGTACGTTCTTTATTCGGAAGATCGACGTATATACGCATTTTGCATACGGAATCGTCAAACGGATGATCTTTTCATATTCTTTATCTTGAAACACACCCATTATGTAAATAAGCTTCCTCCCCGGGAAATACGCTTCTATTGATTCCCGTAGTCTTTTTGCCGCATCTTCATTGTGCGCTCCGTCTACGAGAAATACAGGCCACTCCGAAATACATGTAAACCTTCCGAACCATTCTGTATCGAAAAAACCCGTCTCGACCGCTCTCTTTTCCTCTTTTTTCAGCAGCCCCGGAACATGTACTGCCTCCCATGCGGTAACAGCGTTTATGAGCTGATATTTTCCCGAAAGACGGATGCTTATATTTTCGGAATCTTTATAAGAAAACCGCATCCCGCGATAATCTTCTTCCAAGACAACTGCTTTTTCCGGCTCTGCATAAATAATCGGACAGCCAAACTGTCTTGCTTTTTGTTCTAAAATTTCTCTTACTTCCTGCTTCTGGGGCGCTGATACAACGATGCATCCCGGTTTTATGATCCCCGCCTTATTTTCGGCGATCTCGGAAAGTGTATTGCCGATCACACCGATGTGATCCATACTGATCGGCGAAAACACGGCGCAGACTGTATTTTTCACAACATTCGTAGCGTCTTCCATCCCTCCCAGCCCTGATTCTAAAACGACAAAATCGCACTTCATTCTTTTATAATATAAAAATGCTATCGCCGTTTCAGCCTCAAAGACTGTCGGAAGCTGTTTTCCCGCTTCCTTTAACCGAACGATAGCATCCTGAACTTTTTCTGTCTCTTCTGCAAAAGCATGCTTTGATATCATTTCTCCGTCAACTTGTATCCTCTCACGGTATGAGACAACTGTCGGTGATACATAACGCCCGATCCTGTATCCTGCTTCACTTAATATTGTGGAAGTGTAGGCAAGCACAGATCCCTTTCCATTCGTTCCTGCGATATGTATGAACCTTAAATCATCCTGAGGATTCCCAAGTTCACGCAGCAGACCTCGAATTGCATCTAAGCCAAGTACACTTCCGTATTTAGACAATTCATCTAAATATACCCTCGCTTCTTTATAGGTCACACTTTTGTTCCTTTCCTGAATCAATTTCATTTTCCGCCCTGCTTTTTGCCGAGCAGACTTATCATAGCACTATTCGTTTCATTGTACAAGCTTCATATTTGCAACAATTCTTACTTTGTATAGACATTTGCTCCTTTCTGTGTTACGATAAGTGTACTATATTAAATAATACACTTAATACACTCATTTTAAGGAAGGGACAATTATGATTACGATTGACTATCAAAGCAAACTGCCTTTATATGAACAGATTGCTAAAAGATTTCAGACGCTCATCTTAAAAGGCGCGCTTCCACCCGATTCGCAGATGCCTTCCGTTCGTTCCCTCGCAATGGATCTTTCCATCAATCCGAATACGATACAGAAAGCGTATTCGCTTTTGGAACAGGAACGCTATATTTATCCGGTAAAAGGACGCGGAAATTTCGTTTCCGATACGACGCTTCTCGTTGAACAGACAAAGAAAACACTTCTCGAGAACGTTTCTCGCCTTATCGCAAACGGAAAAGAACTCGGAGTAAAGCGCGCAGAATTCACGCAGCTTGTTGACCGGATCTATCGAAAGGAGGATTCTCATGATCGAGTTAAAAACGCTTGATAAAACATTTCAGATGATCCATGCTTCCGACCACATCACCGCTACTATCCCGGACGGTATGGTATTCGGACTGATCGGATCAAACGGAGCCGGAAAAAGTACGCTTCTGCGTATGATATCCGGTATTCTCAAACCGGACGAAGGAGAAGTTCTCATTGACGGAGAATCTGTTTTTGAAAATCCTTCCGTAAAATCACAGATCTGCTTTTTATCGGACACCCCTTACTTCTTTCCGAATGCAGATATCCAACAGATGAGAAATTATTACATGCTCTGTTACCCGTCGTTTAACAGAAAACTGTTTGACTCTCTTACAGACAGATTTAATCTTGATCCAAAACGAAAGATCAGCAGCTTTTCAAAAGGTATGAAAAAGCAAGTTTCCATTTTGCTCGGTCTTTGTTCAGGAACAAAATATCTCCTCTGTGACGAAACGTTCGACGGACTTGATCCGGTCGTTCGCCAGGCTGTTAAAAGTCTTTTTGCCGCAGAGATATTGAATCGGGATTTCACACCGATCATTTCTTCTCATAATCTGCGGGAGTTAGAAGACTTCTGCGACAGCATCGGACTTTTGCATCAGGGACAGCTTCTGCTTACCCAAAGTCTGGATCAGATAAAGTGTTCCGTCTGCAAACTGCAGTGTGTCATTTCAGATCCACATAAAGAACAGCAGTTTCTGTCTTCTATAAAGATATTAAAAATGGAGCGTTCCGGTTCTTTACTTACGCTCACACTTCGCGGAAGCCACTCAGATATTCTTTCTGCGGTACAGACTTATGATCCTGTTTTTGCAGAAGTCCTTCCGCTTACACTCGAAGAAATATTTATAAGCGAAACGGAGGCAGCCGGTTATGATATCAAAGATTTCTTATATTAAACTTATACGAGAGGACATACGGCACAGAGGATGGCTCGCCGCCCTTTCCGGCGTCCTGTTATTTCTTTCAATGCCTGTTTACACACTGATCTACCTTGACAGTTATTCTGAAGATCCTGAAGTATTAAAAGAGTTCGCGGATACATTTTCCGGATTCATTAACGGATATAATTCCGCTTTTCTCATCATACTGATCGGAATTCTCGCTTTCGCAGTCGGAATAAGCGGGTTTCAGTTCATGCATAAAAAGAAAAACTTGATTTTTACCACGGACTTGCGCTCAAACGTCATCAGTTGTTCGCAATCTCTTATTTGGCAGGACTGTTCCTCTTTCTCATCCCATATATAGTATGTACTGTATTGACGATCCTTGTCGGCGCTGTAAAAGGAATTATGACTCTTTCTCTCGCCGGAGAATGTTTTCTTACAATGGGGACGGGAATCCTCGCATTCCTTCTGATCTATCACACATGTATTTTTGCGGGAATGCTGACCGGACGAAGCGTAACGATGTTCCTCGGAACACTTGTCATCGGAGTCTATCCAAGCCTCGTATTGACACTGCTTCCGTCGCTGCGAGATGCGTTTTTCCAGACAACTTTATAACGTACACGACAGTATACCTGAAAAACTTTCGGAATATCTTTCGCCATTTCCGTTGTTCATCCGCATGCTTGAACAAAATAATTCTTACTCGAATGTGTTTATGATCACCGCTGCTCTTGTTTTGATCGTTCTTCTTTTGGCGGCCTCGATCATGCTGTATCGCATTTACCTTCGGAATCAGCCGGAAATGCCCTTGCGTTTAAATTTACACCGCCTGTATTTAAAGTACTGATCAGTATTCCGACGCAGTGTTTATCAGTCTTCTTGTAAAATCATTTATCGGAGCTTCCGGCACAAAATGGATCATTATCTTAAGTATGCTCGCCATTGTCCTGCTATGCGGATTAATCGAGTTTATTTACTGGCAGGATCTGAAAATGCTATTAAAAGGATGGCGTTCTTCCGTAATTGCCATCGGGTTTGTAGCCGTTTTGCTTGCAGTGTTTCAATTTGATTTTACCGGATATGACACATACCTTCCGAAAGAAAAAAAAATTGCCCGGATCGGAACGCTTCCCGATTCGTTCGCATCCTATTTCTGGTATCCCGAAGACTATACTTCAGAGGATGACAGGGAAAGTTTCGTTCTTTCCGATGACGTTGACGTTTTATACAATCTTGCGCAATCGGGAATCGAAAACGTGAAAAAAGGCATTACTCCAAACACGCTTTACTCCTCTCAGACATCGATGCAGACGGATAAAGATTCCGACAATTATATATGCGCCGCATTTTGCTTTGAACTGGAAAGCGGGAAGAAAGTTTATAGAAACTACTGTGTTTCCTATAATGAAACGCTTGAGGCATTCACAAAGCTCTGCCAAAAAGAAGATTACCGCAAGGAACTTTTCCCGATCTTCCATGTGGAGAAAGAAAACGTATCTTCTGTCTCGCTTCAGGATATTTATATAACGCCCGAAGAATTACTTCTGACTGCCGAACAAAGAACAGAACTTCTAAGCGCATATGAAAAAAGACGTATTAAACACAGATATCCGAAAACTCGGAAGCGAAGTTCCGATTGGAGAATTTTCCCTTACGATCCGCCATGTTCCTAACAAAGAGACGAATACGAATCAGCCTTTCCATTCATGGGTGAACGGAACGCGTGAATGGAATGCTGCAGTCAATACGAGACTATGAAGAAAAGTCTGTAAATATGATCTTCTATGATAAGAATGGGCGATAGGCTTAAACAAAATCAGCTTTTCGCCCTTGCTTTATATATAACAGTTACAAAATTGCATGTCAACAGCAGGCGGGTAATCCGCCTGTTTTTCTGCTTTTTTTATTACTCTGGCAAGCGACCTTCATACATG
>ENA-OQCE01000266-OQCE01000266.1-human-gut-metagenome-genome-assembly--contig:-NODE-266-length-25527-cov-2.050472_pt1 | contig 25527 bp, 25 predicted proteins | sample MGYA00242495_ERZ504572 | MGnify/ENA primary metagenome ERZ504572 (study PRJEB26092, sample SAMD00036228) | human gut metagenome | host: Homo sapiens | study: EMG produced TPA metagenomics assembly of... | reverse complement strand
AACCGGTAGAATTATCCTTGTTTCCCTTATATCCGCCATCCCAATCTATTTTCGTCATATTCACACCACCCTTCAACACCCCACTTCAATAGTTGGCCTGAACAGGCATAGCCATAAGCATACAGCATACAGCTATCATGAAAGCACTAAAAATCTTTTTCATAATCAATTGTGTTTAATATTACGGGACAAATATATGCAAATTCTTCCTAAAGAAACAACATATGTCAGCATTTGTTCATTTACGAGAACAATGAATCACAAAACACATTACCTTTGCAACATAAATCAAGGAAAATGTCACGCTGACAAAATAAAAACTATGATAGAAATCAGAAAGACACTACCCACAGAACTGGAAGTCCTTATGGACATCTTTGAGCAGGCCAAGCGCATCATGCGGAAAGATGGCAACATGCACCAATGGACGGGCAACTATCCCTCCCGCGAACTCGTCATGGCAGACATCGAACAAGGCAACAGTTACGTATGCACGACGATACCGGAGAAATCATCGGGACTTTCGCCTTTATCCGTGGAAACGACCCTACATATGCACATATCCACGAAGGAGAATGGCTGGAAAACACACAGCCTTACGGAGTCATCCACCGGCTGGCAAGCACAGAGCACAGCAAAGGAGTGGCCAATGCCTGCCTGCAATGGTGCTACGAACAAATCCCCAACCTACGTGCAGATACCCACCGAGACAACCGCATCCTGCAATACATACTGAAGAAACATGGTTTCCAGTATTGCGGCATCATTTTTCTGGCCAATGGGGACGAACGGCTGGCATTCCAGAAAACAGAACGATAGCTTACGCAAACTTCACCTTCAAGTCGTCCACTCCCATTCCCGTAAAATAATCCTCGATAAAGTCCCAACGCTGTTCATCCGTCAGTTTATCCGTTCCAAAGAAGAAGGAGAATAAATCTATCTGTTCCTGGAATACCTGCTCGTTGGTGTCCAGAATCAGATTGCGGTAATCATCGCCAAGCGCAAGTTCCTGCAGAGTTTCGGGGTCATTGAAACGGACAAATACGCAAGGCGTACCGCCACCCTCCACACTGAACGAAAGGCAGTCGAGCATAGAAAGCAGATTAAGCAGCATATTCAAGTCCGAGAAAGGAGTGCAATAAAACACCAGGCGGTCTCCCTTACTGCCCACTATGCGTTGGCTGAACAGTTTTTGATAGCGCGACAAAAGCAAATCAAAGCCTTTGGTCACCGTAAAAGAGAGTTCATTGGAATCCTTCTTTTTCACGCTGCTGATATAGCTTACACTGCGGCCTTCCTCCGTGCGACTCTCCAGCAGGGAACCGATAAAGCGTTTGGCAGAGCGCACGTCCATGCCATGCTCGGCAAAGACAGCCCGCAGTTCTTCTTCATCAAAACGTCCTTTCGACTTTATCAATGCCGTTTTCAGCATCGTTGTCAAGCTCTTGAACAAGGCATCCATCCGTTCACGGATGACGGAGGCATCTTCCTTCAACAGCACCTCATGCTTGCCTACAGACACGGCACGGGCTCCCTCCCACAACGTTCCATTATTCAGTTTCTGTTTGAACTCCTTGTAGCCAAGCTCCGGGAAACGCTCTTCCCAAAGCGCTTCCAGACGTGCGACGTAAACCCCGTCCTCCCCTTCTACCTTTGTCAGATAGCTCTGGAATTCACGGGCAAAGACATCACCCGTCTTGTCCTGGACATATCCTTCAGTCAACAGATTCTTGGGGCTGATTTCAAGCAGATGCCTTCCATAACGCTGCATCAAATCGTCTTCCAGCCAAAGCAAGGCGGTCTTGATGAGCTGTCCCAACTCTGCTTCATACTCCAACTTGTTCTTTGTACGCGGCAGTTTCACCACAAACTCGAAATCAGACAAAGACACCATGATTTCCGGTTTTTCCCCTTTCATGCGGTACACTTCCATGAGCTTTCTCAGAATAAGCACCAGCTGTTCCTGGGCAATGTTCCCCGTCTGATGCAGACGCTTCATATAATAGAAGTCACGCTCATGGTAGTCGGTAGCGGCAATACCCTGTATCTCCGTATCACGCGCGGCACGCCCTATCTCCTGAATATAGTCGACAAACGTACTGGATGGCGCCACATGATATACACGGTCTATATCACTGATATCTACTCCCATACCAAAGGCTTTCGTAGCCACAATCAGTTTCTTGGTTCCTTCCTTGAACTCCTGCACAATGGCAGCTTTCTGTTCCTTGTCCTTCTTGCCATAATAGGAGGCGACCAGACGCCAGTCTGCCGGCTTCACCCACGTCTTCAAGCGCATGTCGATGCCACCCGCAAAAGGATAATAGAGCAGTGTCTTGTGACCGTCCAGGAAGTTTTCGACCCGCGCAGCAACTACGCGCTGCTTTGCCTTGTCGTATGTCTCCCCGTCCTCCATCTCCATCTGACGGATGTCAAAGCCAATATTCCGGCGCTTCACCGTACCTACATAAAGCACACAAGGCTCCATCTGCAAAGAACGGATAGTCTCGAATATCATGTCATTACCCCCTTTCGGGTTCCAGACAGCCGTAGCAGTCAATGCAAACAACGGGAAACTATAACCGAGAGTCTGTTTCAGCGTATTCAAGTAACGTCCCAAGAACCAATAGTCCACACGGAACTCCTTGCCCCATGTCGTTACCGTATGTGCCTCATCGACCACTACCAGACCGATGCGGCGCTCGCCTACAAAATGCTTGATGTCGTAAGAGAGAAGCAATTCCGGCGAGAGATAGAACAAATCAATCTCCCCCTCACGCACCTGCCGATAAACCTCCATCTTCTGTTCCGGCGATAAATCGGACGAGGCATATGCCACACGCATATACCCAGTTCTTGCAGACTTTCCACCTGGTCTACAATCAACGCCTTCAAAGGGGAGACCACGATGGTAAGCAGATTATATTCTTTCCCCAGATAGATAGCAGGAAGCTGGAACAACATGGATTTTCCGGAACCGGTAGGGGCAGTCAACAATATATTGTCTATCTTCGTTTCACCTTTCCAAGCCTCTTCAGCCTCCAGTATAACGTTCTCTATCAGCTGTCCCTGCGAAATGCAAAGCTTTTCCTTTCCCTTGAACAAATCATCGTAAATCTCAAGATTACGAAACTGTTCGTAGCCGTAAGTCTCCTTTAAAATCGTGTTCACGGCTTCGCGGCAGTTTTCAGGCAGATGCCTTTCCTTCAAATCCGGCAACCGACATGTTGTTGCTTCTTGTACATCCATTATTATTGTAGGGGGGTATTAAAAGAAAAGAAGTAATTCTTCAACCATAGTTATCGGTCTTGGAATTACTTCTCCCTATGTTTCAAAATATTACCAGACATACCGGTAAGTTTTTTCTTTTAAAGCGTATCAATATTCCTCCTCGTTGAAGAAAAAGTCCTCTTTGCTGGGATAATCGGGCCAAATATCTTCTATGCTTTCATAAATCTCGCCTTCATCTTCCATTTCCTGCAGATTCTCAATCACTTCAAGCGGAGCACCCGAACGCATGGCATAATCTATCAATTCATCCTTAGTTGCCGGCCAAGGAGCATCTTCCAGTTTAGATGCTAATTCCAATGTCCAATACATAGTCTCTAGTATTAAAATTGTGAATATTAAGTCCTATTTCTATTTTTCGGCAAAAGTATAACAATTTATTTCACTTGCAACTATTATTCCAAAATATTTCACCTTTTTTGTCGTCTTGATTCATTTTACGGGAAAGGACGAACAAATAATCAGACAAGCGGTTCACGTAAGCCAGTAATTCCGAAGCGATTTCCACCTGCTCGGCCAAAGCAAGAATCCGACGCTCTGCACGGCGGCAAACCGTACGACAAACGTGACAAACTGCCGCACCGCGACTTCCACCGGGAAGAATAAAAGCCGAAAGAGGGGGCAAAAGAGTATCCAAACGGTCTATCTCCCGCTCCACCATTTCCACTTGCTCCGGGCCGATGATACTGGCTTCTTTCAGCTCCATTTTCTCCCGGTCTGTGGCCAGATGAGACCTACGGCAAAAAGTCTGTCTTGTACTTGCTGCAGAAAATCCTTATCCTTCCCGTCAGGCAGGTACGTGATGAGAAGACCCAGATTGGAATTCAGTTCATCCACCGTACCATACGCCTCAAGGCGGATATGGGTTTTGGGTACACGGGTTCCACCTACAAGAGAGGTGGTTCCTTTATCTCCGGTTTTAGTGTATATCTTCATAAGGAATTAATGTTTAGGGGTTAGGGATTAATGTTTAGCAGCCAGTAAGTGGAGCTAAGCACTAATCACTAACCGCTAATCACTATTGAAACGCCTAAAGATAATCAAAAGTTGACAATATAGTCTTGTTTTATCTTTGTTTTATCGAAGAATAGGATACCAAGGTCATAAAGGTCGAACGTAATACCCGCCCGCCCGTCCTGCTTCATACGTTTCCAGAGGGCAGACATCTGCGGAGTGTAAACGGATACCCTCAATCACAAAAACAGACTTTCCCCTGGTACGGCGGAACAGATGCGGAAGACCTCCTCTACAAAACCGGGACGACGATAATCGTGCAAATAAAGAAAATCAACGGGAACGCCACTCTCCAGAAAGAGCTCGGAAAGGTCGGAAGCCGAGGTATAATCCGCCCCCTCCTTCCCCGCTTTCAGATAGAGGCAGAAGCGGCAAGCGTACCGGCATCTACAATGGTCTCCGGCTGGGTATAGTTTACCAGACGGAACAGAAGACGTTTTACTTTCTTCGATTCGTACTTCCAACGTCTATCTTTCTCCAGCTCCAGTTGCTTCTGTGCCTTGGCCAGCTCTTCATATTTATAATAAGCCGTACTTTCGTAAATTACATGCGTAATTAGGTTAAAGGCAAAAGGAGAATGTACACCGTAGCCGCAACGGTGCCGAAAACGGTACAGCCAGATAAAAGGCCGTTTTAGAGTAAGCAAAATATGATTCATTATTTTAATGTGCTAATGTACCTTCGAAAGTCACCCCTTCACCCGAAGAATAATTCTCCGTAACAGTCAGGAGTACCTTGTTATCCTCAAAGCGGAGCGTAAGCCCAAGGGCGCTTATCCAGCTGACATAATGTACTTTCAGTTGCAAAGCATCAGGTGACGCCCACGCATAACTGCCTGCTACCTGGAAAGGGCCTTCTATACCCTTAAAACGCCCCTTTGCAGCAACCGAATACGGAGGATAGCCATCAATTGCCGCTTTCGACCATTGCTTATAGCCAAACGGAAGACTGTATGTCTTTCCGTCTTTCTCCACCACAGTCATCACCACTTCTTGCTGCTTAAATTGCAGCTCGATGGATTGCCATCCGTATTTGTTCTCTCCGAGCAGGATGCGCTTGCCTGCGTATTTCTGTGAAAGGGAGGAAGCAGCCTTTCCTTGCACTAACGGCAGTTGATAAGAACGCTGTTTCTTCTGCAGGCGCTTGTAGTCCTTACCGGGCACTAATGCCTGGTCACCTGTCTCCGGCAACAAGCGGTTCCAGACCAAACGACGCTGCCGACGACCGTCTATCAATGTACATTCGGTAATGACCACTACCATATCCTTATCCGGAACAATCAGAATGTATTGTCCCAAAGCCCCGTCAGCACGTACAGCACCCGGATATTCGCAAAGCCACATCTGATAGCCATAATCTCCTATCTGTCTGGTCATCATCTGCTCCACCCAGGAAGCCGGAAGCAACTGCCTGCCTTCCCAAACACCCCGGTTCAGCAGCAGCAATCCGAATTTTGCCAATGACTCGCTCTGGATATGCAGCCCCCAGCCACCGGTATTGATGCCTTCGGGGCTTAGTTCCCACGCAACGTCCGTGATATGCATTGGGATGAAAAGCTTCTGCTTCAGATAATCCAGCAAGGTCATGCCCGTCACCTTCTGCACAATGGCAGAAAGCATATAGGTACTAATCGAATCATATTCAAACTTCTTGCCCGGAGTTTTCACCGGTTTGGCAAGGAAGGTACGTATCCAGTCGGGAGTGAGATTGCGCATATTCCAGTCGGGAGTGACACCCGATGTCATGGTAAGCAGGTCGCGGACAGTCATGTCTGCCAGATTAGCGGAAACCGAATCCGGAAGAAGCTCCGGGAAGAAAGCACCGACACGGTCTGTCAAGCGCAAGCGGTTGTCTGCAATGGCCAGCCCTACGGCAGCCCCGACAAAGGTCTTGGAGCAGGAATACATGGTATGGCGATATTCCGGTGCGAACGGAGCCGGATAGATTTCTCCGATGACCTTGCCGTGACGCACCACCACCACGCTGTGGATGTCTGTTTTCGGCAATGCCATCAGTGAATCAAACAAGGCAGTGACAGCCTTGGAAGGGACTCCTTCTGCCTCGGGTATGGAACGTGGCAACTCATTGATTTGTGCATGAACTGCCAACGCTCCCAGCAAGCCGAGAAACAAGAAGAAAAAACGTACTCTATTTTTCATAATTATCTAAGATATTTGTTCTACATGCACTGCAAATGTACAGCATTCGGACGCGAAAGACAAATAACTTGATAATTTTGTCGGAGGGGAACGTTCCTATAAGAAATGTATGGTCACCGCCTCTCCCTTGTTCAAATCCAACGGAAATGCCGGTTCTTTGTAAGTATGCGTACGTCCTCCTATCTTCACTTGGGCACGAACGGCGCCTGCGGGCATCTTTAGGATGAATTTACCCGGAACAAGAGCGGTAACAACAGCCCTCGTTGCCCGTCCATCCTTCCAGTCCAGGTCTATGGAAGCACCGCCGCGTACGCGCATTCCACGGAAGTTGCCGGCAGTCCAGCTATCCGGCAGGGCAGGAAGCAGATGGATAAAGCCCTCATGACTTTGCAGCAGCATTTCGCCGACTCCCGCCGCGCCACCGTAGTTGCCATCAATCTGGAAAGGAGGATGCGAACAGAACAAATTAGGGAAAGTGCCGCTACCATGACCTCCCGTCGCAGCATCGACAGCAGGATGCAGCAAACTCTTGAAGAGTTTCCAAGCACGGTTTCCGTCACCCAAACGAGCCCAGAAGTTTATCTTCCAAGCACGGCTCCAACCGGTACCCTCATCTCCACGACGGTTCAAGGTCATCCGGCAGGCTTCGGCAAGCTCGGGGGTAGCCTCCGGCGAAATCAGGTTTCCCGGATGCAGGCCGTAGAGATGGGAAACGTGGCGATGGTGCACATCCACTTCCTTATAATCCTCCAGCCATTCCTGCAAATATCCTTCCTTACTGATTTGCATGGGTGGGAATCTCTTCAGTCTGCCTCAAGCTTCGCCACATAGTCCGCATCACAATCCAGCAGGCGGGCGGCGGCAATGACATTGGTATAAAGCTCGGTGAGCAGTTGCACATCCATAGTGGGACCCATACAGATGCTGACGGGAGTCACGCTGTCACCCGGCACATAGAAACTATTTTCCGGAGAAGAAGTGGGGGCAGTTACTAGCCAGCCATGAGAAGGCTCCTGCACGGTGGTGGAACTAAAGAACCGAGCGGCACCTTTCAAGACAGGATAGATACGACGCAGATAATCCCTGTCTTGCGTATACAGATAGTGTTCCCACAAATGGGCACACAACCAAGCGCCACCGGTATTGGTAGCTCCCCAGGAGGGGTGTTCACCGGGAGCGGTGTAATTCCATACATTGGTCATCATGTGGAGCACCCAGCCATCTGCCTCATCGCCATAGAAAGTACGCGCAGTTGCTTCTCCCGAAGGGACAAGACGCTCCATCAGTGTGGTCAGCGGTTGATAGAGTTCGGAAAGGCCGGCTTGTTCCAAAGGCCAGTGGTTCATCTGTATATTGATGTTCGTATGATAGTCTCCGTTCCAGGGAGTCGATACTCCATTTGCCAGAGTCCTTGCAGATTGGGCGGCAGACTGCCGGGGCGTGTACTGCTGATGAGCAGATAGCGTCCGTAGTTATAGTACAAAGCAGCCAATGCCGGCGACTCCTGCTGTGTGAAGCGGAGGATGCGCTCGTTCGTCGGGAGCGTATCATCCGGCGTGGCAGGAAGCGTCAAGGAAACACGGTCGTAGAGGAAACGGTGGGCAGTGACATGGTTGGATAATGAAGAATGGAAAATGGAACATGGAGAATTAGCGGGGGTGGTGAAAGGACGGAGCAAGCTGTCGCAGATTCCGCATAGCGTTCGCCCGGGAAGTCTGTACCGGCAGCGGCATAGGAGGTAGTGGCAGAAAGTATCAACCAGGCTTCCTGCCCGTTCTTCAAGCAGATACCATTTCCCGGGCTGACAGATGATTCACCACCGTTCTGCACGAGTTGCATCGCCACACGGTATTTCATACCGTCCAAACCGGGTTTACCGCTTTCCAACATGCCGTCCATCAAAAGGGTGTTCCCTTGGACAGTCACCAGGCTATGTTCTGCACGGCTCAAACGGGCAGAGAAGTTCAGAGTCCCTTCATGTCCGGCAACCAGATGAATCAGCATGACATCACGGTCACGGGAAACAAAATACTCACGGCGGTAATCGACATCTTCCAGCCTGAAAGCCGTGTATGCCACCGCATCGCGTAAGTTGAGCCAACGGCGATAGTTGTTTAATGGAGAATTGAGAATGGATAATGAAGAATTGTAGGTAAAATCTATATCCAAATCACCCAATACCTGATAGGTTCCATATCTCCCGTCAGTCTCCTGCTTCTTCGGAACAAAACTGCTGTACATCAGTTCCTGTGCCTCTCGGTTCTTTCCCTCAAACAACAGTTGCCGAATGGCAGGCAGACTCTTCGAGCATCCGGATTGCTATAATCCGCCTCCATTCCGCTCCATAATGAAATTTCATTCAGCACAATGTGCTCACGGAGAATGCCTCCGTCGGGCATCATGCCCAAGCGTCCGTTACCCAAAGGAAGAGTCTCCTCCCAGATAGCGGCGGGCGATGTATAGTATAGCTGATGATTACAACTGTCGGCAGGCGCATCGGCTGCACGAAGCAGCAACGAGGCTGCAAGCAGAAATAGAGTGGCAAGTGTCTTCATATTGTTTTTTGATTCTGATTTCAGGCTGCAAACTTACCGCATACATTTTGCAGCATTACTGCATACACTTTGCAGCATTGCTGCATACCTTTTGCAGTGACGCTGCAAAGCAATTGCAGTAGCGCTGCAAAAGGTATGCAGTACCACTGCAAAATAGTTGCACTGATTTTGCAGTGGTTACGCACTGATTATAAGTTTATTGCATTTCGAACGAAACTACACCACGGACGTCGGCAGACGAAGCGCAAACGTATGCTTGAACTTACCCGATTCGTACTTCCAAGCTGCGGAAGCCTCATCGTAGAACTTCAAATCATCCGGAGTAAGGGTGAAAGTCACACTCTTCTCCTCGCCCGGTGCCAGAGCGACTTTTGCAAAATGTTTCAGCTCCTTTACAGGACGAAGCACACTGCATTTATCATCGCCTACATAAAGCTGTACAATCTCTTTTCCGGCAATGCTACCCGTATTCTTCACGGCAACTGTCACCGTCAGCGTACCGTCGGCAGCCATGGTCTTGGCAGAAGCCACCGGTTTGCCATATGTAAAAGTAGTATAGCTCAAGCCATGACCGAAGGGGAAGAGTGCCGGAATCTTCTTGGTGTCATGCCAACGATAGCCCACCAGAATATCTTCCTTGTACTCCTGCTTAATGCTGTCGCCCGGATAACTGAGTTCATCGAAAGCATGTGCACCGCAATCCGTCAACTTGGCAGGGAAAGAGAAGGGCAACTTTCCGCTTGGATTTACCGCACCACTCAAGATGTCAGCCAGAGACTTGCCACCCATGGAGCCTAAATACCAACCTTGCACAATGGCAGGGACCCGGGATACCCACGGCATTTCCACCGCATTGCCGCTGAGAAGTACCAAAACGAGATTCTTGTTTACACCCAGCAAAGCTTCAATCAGTTCATCCTGCCCGAAAGGCAAGCCGTATTCCAGACGGTCGCCGCTTCACAATCCTGGAAGTGGTTCTTGTTCAATCCGCCTACCAATACCACCAAGTCTGCCTTTTTCGCCATTTCCACAGCTTCTGCACGGAGTGAGTCTACCACATTCTGCGGAATTTCATCTGCACGGCCGTACATCGGACGACCGGCGGCATAGCCTTTCGCATAGGCTACCTTATCGCCATAAGCGGCACGCAAGCCATCCAGCGGAGATACCATATCCTTCACTTTCAGTTCGGAAGAGCCTCCTCCCTGATTCAGCAAGCGTACGGCATTATCGCCCACCACCAGGATATTCTGATACTTGGCTGCATCAATCGGCAGCAACGGAGCACCTTTCTTTACCACCGGAACATTCTTCAAGAGCACAATGCCCTCATTGCCTATCTCGCGGGCAGCGGCATAATGCTCTTCCGTAGCTACCGAACCATAGGGTTTCTGACGGTTCATCGCCGTACGGAATATCAGACGAAGAATACGGGAAGCCTTGTCGTCTATTGTAGACATCGGCACTTTGCCATCTTTCAACATCTGGAGGTAAGGGTTGGCAAGGTAATAATCGTTATAGGTAAATACACTCTCGGACGTCAGACCGTTGGTGTAAGAACCCATTTCAATATCCAGACCGTTGACGGCAGCTTCATAGGTGTCGTGGGCACCGCCCCAGTCGGTAATGACACAGCCATCGAACTTCCAGTCATCTTTCAGAATCTTGTTCAGTGTGAAATCGTTATGGCAGGCGTGCTGGCCGCGAATCTTATTGTAAGCGCCATAATGCTCCAGGCACCTCCTTCTTCTACCGCAGCCTTGAATGCAGGCAGATAGATTTCATGCAAAGCACGGTCGCTAAGATTCACATCAATATGTCCGCGCCACAGTTCCTGGTTGTTCAGCGCATAGTGCTTGACACAAGCTGCCACTCCGTTCTTCTGCAACTCCTGGATGTAAGGTACGCACATCACACTGGCCAGATAAGGGTCCTCGCCCATATATTCAAAATTACGCCCGTTCATCGGAGTGCGGTAGATGTTGACGCCGGGGCCCAGCAACACATCCTTTTCACGATAGCGCGCTTCCTCACCGATGGCCTTGCCATACTTGGCAGACATGTCCGGATTCCAGGTAGCGGCCAGACAAGTCAAGGCCGGGAAAGCGGTAATGCTGTCATTGGTCCAGTTGGCATATCCCCAGTCATTCCAGTTGATTTCGGCACGGACACCGTGAGGGCCGTCGCTCATCCAAAGCTCGGGAATGCCGAGTCGCGGAACACCCGCACTGCTGAATTTACTCTGCGCATGGCAAAGGGCTACCTTCTCTTCCAGCGTCATCCGACTAAGGGCATCCTTTACACGTGCTTCAATAGGTTGTGCATCGTCCATATAGACCGGTGTCTGTGCAGACACGGTACTGATGGAGCATGTCAATAATAGGGTTGCTAAAAATTTATTCTTCATATCTTAATTGGCACATTAAATTATCATTTAATTTTAATCGTTGTCGTCGCCTTCTCCAGTCCATCAGCGTAGCCGTCACCTTGACACCACCCGGTTCACCGTTGTTCTGCAGTACCACCAGGCACTTCCCGTAGAAAGCCTTGCGGTGGTTGTCCTTGAACTTCTCCATAGAAATAGGGCTTCCGTTGTCCACTCCGGCTATGAAGCCGGCACCTTCTACGGCAAAGGTCACATCGTTTTCGGCATTCGGACACAAATTTCCATCTTTGTCCAGAATCTCAACCGTAATGAAACTCAAGTCTTTGCCATCTGCCTGAATGGTACTGCGGTCAGGCTGAGACGAATCTGTGCAGGTTCACCCGCTGTCCGGATTTCCTGCTCGGCCACAGTCTTTCCTTCCTTGCGGGAAACAGCCTTTACCGTACCCGGCTCATACTTCACGCGCCACATGACGTGGAAATCGTCTTTTCCCTTGTTGCGCACACCCTGCGACTTTCCATTCACGAAAAGCTCCACTTCGTCGGCATTGTTATAATATGCCCACAAATCGATGTCTTGTCCCTCCGTCCAATTCCAATGTGGGAAAAGATGCAACACCGCCTTGTCCGGACGCCACTCGGACTGATACATATAGTAGACGTCCTTCGGGAAGCCAGCCAAGTCGATAATGCCAAAGTAAGAGCTACGTGCCGGCCAACCGTAAGGAGTAGGCTCACCGATATAATCGAAGCCCGTCCAGACGTATTGTCCACTGATAAAGTCGTTGTTCTTTACATGGCGCATAGTACCTTCGTGACGGTTGCCCCAAGGAACATGACAGTTGTCGTAGGAGGAGCAAGAGAACGAGGCATCATAGAAAGGATTGTCCCAACGTTCGGGCCAGATGAACATCGAATCACTCGGCATCCGGTAGTAACCGCGTGTCATTAGGCCGGAAACACTTTCCGTTACGATGAACGGCTTACCGGGGAAGTTCTCGGGAACACCTGCAAACCAGTCGTCATGGTAATTGAAGCCGATAATATCAAGCGCACCGGAACGGAACAAATGATTGTTCGGATTCGGCTCGTTGCAGCCTGCCGTCACGGGGCGCGTGGCATCGAGCTTTCTCACCATATCCGCCAGTTTCTTTGTCAGCAGTGAGTTGACGGACATTTCTCCGTCCTTTGCCAGCATATCCGCACTATGGCCGAAGTTCAAGACCAGGTTGGCCTCTGCCAGACTCAAGGTGTCGGCTTTGGCATCCGTCCACTGCTCCAGCACTTCGTTGCCGATACTCCACATGAAGATGGAAGGATGATTGCGGTCACGCAGGATAAGGTCAGTCAAATCACGTTCGTGCCATTCGTTGAAATAGCGTGAATAGTCGTGGCGGGTCTTTTTCTTGCGCCACATGTCGAAAGTCTCGTCCATCACGATGAAGCCCATACGGTCGCAAAAGTCGAGCAGCTCCGGTGCAGGAGGGTTATGGGAACAACGGATTCCGTTGCAACCCATTTCTTTCAGAATCTCCAACTGGCGTTCGATGGCGCGCGTATTCACCGCAGCTCCCAGGCAACCCAGGTCATGATGCATGCAGACACCGTTTATCTTCACTTGTTCACCATTCAGGATAAATCCTTTTTGTGCATCGAAGCGGAAAGTACGGATGCCGGTAGGAGTATAATAACGGTCGAGTACCTCGCCGGTCTCTTTATTCTTGAGGATGCTTTCTACCTTATACATATAAGGTGCATCAATACTCCAGAGATTAGGATTCTTCAATTCTATTTCCTGCTCCATTTCTGCCGGAGCGACAGGCATCAGCTGAGCTTCCGACACCAGCCTCACCTACCACATGACCGTCGGCATCCACTAACCGGGTTTGCAGGACGACATCAATCAGAGGAATAATTTCCGAATCGAACACAACATATGTACCGTCGGCCTGCTGCACGGAATCTTCCGTCTGCGTCTCTACATCGTACTGTAACTGGTACGTATCTTCAACCGGGCACTGTTCTTCGACACTTCTTCTGCCGTCACGTAGGTACCCCACTGTGCCACATGCACCGGATTCAGTTTCGTCAACCACACATTACGGTAGATACCGCAACCGGAATACCAACGTGAATTGGGTTGTTCGGCATTGTCCACTCTTACAGCAATCACATTCTTCTCCCCCCATTTAATATAAGGAGTCAAATCATAACTAAACGAGATGTATCCATAGGGGCGTGTTCCCAGTTCATGCCCATTAATATAAACGGTGGAGTCATATAGACACCATCGAAATCTATGCGATAGCGCTTGCCCTCATCGACCTTATCGGCAATAAAAGTCTTACGATACCAACCTATACCACCAGGCAGAGCACCTCCCCCTGTTCCTGACGGATTGTCCCGACTGAACTCTCCTTCAACAGCCCAATCGTGGGGCAAGTTCAGTTTCCGCCAGTCTGCGTCATTATAATCTGAACGGGATGCCGCTGTATCGTCTCCCAAGCGAAAGGCCCAGTCGGCAGTAAAATCCAAGCTACGGTCATCGCCAGCTACCTCTTTAGGAGCATTGCAACCAACCAGCAGGGACAGCCCGATGGCCAAAGACAATATGATTTTATTCATGGTAATAAATATCTAAAAGATTATCGAGTGCCTATTCCTCTCTTACAGCTATTCAGAAGCAGGGAAGTTTCTGGCACCGGGGAACAACGAGACCGGCACCCGGAAGATTTCTCTCCCTGGCACCGTCGTCTATCATTCTGATTATAATTTTATAGTTTGCGCTTTTCCGGCATACTTCACTGTTGTGCCTTTCGCCTTTAAATCGAACGGTTGCGGCTGATCTTTGCTTACCTTCACTACATTGAAAGTACGTTCCTTCAGCATACCAGGGAAGTCACCCGTACGGTCACCGATAACCAGTGTACCTTCAGCATCGTTATAAGCAAAGGGTATAGTGGCATATTGTCCCTTCTCGTAATTATAGTTCACACCTTCATCTTCATAGAGTGTAAATGCACCGTCCTTACCCGTATAGACATAGAGTGTGATTTCCGAAGCCGGTTTTTCATCACTGTATTGCATATCCGGACCATAAGGTACAATGGCACCTTCGCAAACGTAGAGCGGAATACGTTCATAAGGAGCATCCACTGTCAGCTTCTGGCCACCGTCCACATACTTGCCGGAGTAGAAGTCATACCAACCGCAGCTTGCCGGGAAATAAACCTCGCGGTTGCGTGCACCGTATTCGTAAACCGGAGCCACCATCAGGCAGAACCGAACATGAACTGGTCACCTATATTGTTGACGTTTGCATCAGCTGTGAAGTCCATTACGAGCGGACGCATGATGGTATAATCATTGAAATAAGTCATACCTGCCAAAGAATAGATATACGGCATCATGTTGTAACGCAACTTCGTATAATAAACGATGGAGTTGTAGCACGGATGTCCTGCCGGAGCGATATTCCAAACCTCACGGTACGGATACTGGCCGTGTGCACGGAACAACGGGCAGAAAGCGCCGAACTGATACCAACGGGTATTCAACTCTCTCCATTCCTTATAATCAGCATTTTCACGTCCAGTCTTGTTGAATTCCATCTGACCAGCCACATAACGGTTCTCTACACAGAATCCGCCGATGTCCATAGTCCAATAAGGGATACCGCTGACAGCAAAGTTTAGGCCGGCAGAGATTTGTGCTTTCATATCTTCCAACGGGTAGCGATGTCACCACTCCAGGTGGCAGTAGAATAGCGTTGCAATCCTGCAAAGCCGGAACGTGTTAACAAGAAGACGCGTTTATCCGGTTCCACGCCGCGCTGTCCGTCATAGATAGCTTCGGCATTCATCAGCGCGTATGCATTGAAGAACTTGGCAGAGGGGCCGAGTGCTGTCGGACCGCAAAGGTCCTTGCGGTATTGCAAATCCGTACAGTCGCGTATGTTCGGTTCGCTGGCATCCATCCACCAGGCATCTATGCCGAGAGGATAGTAATGGTCTTGCATCTGCTTCCAGAAGAGCTTGCGTGCATCGGCATCGTATGCGTCATAGAAAGAGCCCAGATAGCCGGGACCTACCCAGTCTTTAATACTGTCTTTAATAGCCTGCTGGTATATCCAGCCTTTTTCGTCAAATTCCTTGAAGTGTTCGGTCGTAGCATAGAACTTGGGCCATACGGAAATCATCAAACGTCCATTCATGGCGTGGATGGAGTCGACCATTCCTTTCGGATCGGGGAAAACGTTCGGGGTCGAACTCATGGCTTCCCCAAGAATCCTGCTTCCAGTGCAGCCAGTCGATTACGATATTGTCGATAGGAATCTGACGTTCACGGAATTCCTTCAAGGTGGAGAGAACCTCCTCACGCGTATTGTACTTCTCACGGCTCTGCCAGTAACCCATCGCCCATTTCGGCATAATCTGGGATTTACCTGTCAATGTACGGTAGCCGCTAATCACATCGTCCATATCATCACCATAAACGAAATAGTAGTCTATTTCATTCTGCATTTCACCCCACCAGGAGAGTTTGTTCTGTTCTTCATCAGCCACCGGACTCAATGCCCGCAGACCGCAGTAAGAAATTCCGGCGTCAGGCTTCCATTCTATCTTCAACGGAACGCGCTTGCCCGCTTCCAGATTGACAGCAAACTTATAGCTATTAGGATTCCAAGCCGTACGCCAACGTTCGGGAACCACCAACTCATTATCAATATATACTTTCATGTAGCCTGCATAGTAAAGGATGAAGCGGAACAAGCCGCTTTCTGCCGGTTCTATTTCTCCCTCATAAACTACGTCGGACCCTCCGAACGGGAACTCCTCAGGCAAATTAATCACCTTACTCAGATGTGCGGCACGGTCCAGATGTTCAAAATAAAGAGAATCCTCACGACGTACAAGGGTTTCCACGTCTTTCTTGCCCGGAATATATGTACCGGTCAAAGCACCTTCCTTGCCCTCTTTATCATAAAGTTTGAAGACATCACCCAGCTGTGAGTAATCGCGCGGGTCACCGAAACGGCAGAGCGAATAGCTGTCCCAAAGCACACCGTAGTTCTTATTAGACACAATGAAGGGTACAGACACCTTTGTATTATACTGGAACAGTTCCTCATTCTTACCTTTATAGTTGAACTCATCCGCCTGGTGCTGGCCCAAGCCATAGAAAGCCTCATCATTGCCTGCCGACTGGAATACTTGACGTACTGTATATCCTTTTCGTACCTTCCACTTCCACCGGAGTAAAGGTCCGCCCGTCAGAGTCTTCAGCCAGAATCTGCTTGCCGTCGGCATCCGTGAAGCGTACCTCACCCGTTGTCTTGGACACAATGACACATAATTCCGATGTCTTGACAGTCACTTCATCGCCCTGCTCTTCGACCTTAAAGTCGGTCTTATTCTGTTGAGGGATCACAATGAGACTCTGCTCCTTTGAAAATTCCTTCTCAGGAGTAGCCGATACATGAATGAGCTTCTCGCCCATTACTTCTAATCTTACTTTACGCACATCCGTCGGTTGCTGCTGCTTGACTTCCACAACAACACCGTTCTCGGTCTTTTGGAATCCGCCTCCGGAACATGCGGCGAGCATCCATCCGGCAAGCAAATAAACTGAAGTGTTTTTCAATTTCATATTACTGTTTTTAAAGTGAATTTTCTCCGATGTAAAAATAGAAAGTTTCCTTCAAAAACGGGTCCCCCCGATGTTGAAACACAAGGGCGCTTTTGATTACCCTAAAAGACAATATGTTTCCGTAAGGGGTATCTTTTGTTATTTACCCTCTCTTTCCTGATAAACAGAGGGCAAAACACCGAATTCATCCTTGAAATATTTGCTGAAATACTTGGGGTTGTTAAAGCCCAACTGATACGCTATCTCCGATACATTTTGCTGACTCTCGCGCAGCATCTGCGCCGCTCTTTTCAGACGGATGACACGGATAAATTCAATGGGTGTCTTACCGGTTATCTGCAAGAGTTTCTTGTAAAGATGTACCGGCTCATACCCAACTCATGGCTCAGCTCCTCTACGGACAAATCACTACGTGCAATATTCGCTTCCACATATTTGATAGCATTTTCCACCAGCTTTTCATCCAACGAAGTAATGGCTATTTCACTTGGTTCGGGGTCAATCTTTGTACGCAGCCTATTCTTACCGCTAAGGCTATCAGCTTTCGCATACGCAATATCAGCACTTCCATATTAAACGGCTTCGTCACATAATCATCCGCACCGATAGTCAAGCCTCTACTTTATTCTCTACCGACTGTTTGGCAGTCAGCAACACAAAAGGTATATTCTCCGTATGCTTGTCCGTCTTTACCCTGCGGCAAAGTTCGTTGCCATCCATTACGGGCATCATCAAGTCACTGACAATAAGGTCGGGCTTCAGCTCCGGGATGACATTCCATGCTTCTTGTCCGTTGGCAGCTACTTGAATGGAGAAATACAGACTCAAGCTGTCTTTCATGAAGGCAACAAAATCTTCGTTATCATCCACAATAAGCACCAAGGCTTCTTCTTTTCTCCGGCCGATTCTTCCTTTTCCCGATTTGTCCCCCCAATCACTTCCAGCGCAACCGCATCTTCTTCGGCCGCTTCTTCCGACAAAGGCGTAGCAACATTCACCACCGAATGCTTGATAGGAATATCCACTACAAATACGCTGCCCGAACCCACATTGTCGAACACACGCACAGCACCACCATGGAGCGTCACAAAGTCACGCACCAAGCTTAGCCCGATACCGCTTCCGGTGGAATGATTATCCTCCCTTCGTGCTCCGCTTGATAGAACCGTTCGAATATCCTTTCCTTGTCTTCATCCTTGACTCCTATCCCCGTATCGGATACTTTGATTTCCAGAGTTTCCGGAGAGCCCTTCAGCACTTCCAACGAAACATCCACCCTCCCGCCATTAGGAGTAAACTTAAAGGCATTGGACAGAAGGTTCATCACAATCTTGCCCACCTTGTCTTCGTCAAAGGACATATTCAGCCATTCCACCGCCGAAAAGAAAGTAAGGTGCACATGTTTTTTTTCCGAAAGCATCAGAAAAGAGCTACAGATATTACGTACATACGCCACAATGTCTCCTTCGGAAAGAGTAAGGTGCAAACCCGCCATCTCATTCTTACGGAAATCAAGCAGCTGGTTCACCAAATTCAGCAGACGCAATGCATTGCGGTGAATCATACCCAGTTTGTCTTGCCATTTTTCATCTGCCGTCTCCTTCATCATACTCTCCAACGGCGAGATAATCAGCGTCAACGGAGTGCGCAATTCATGGCTGACATTCGTGAAGAAACGGAATTTCATCTGGTTAACTTCCTCGTTCTTTTTGGCATCCCGCTCCATCTGGCGTATCTTGAATTTGTTACGCTCCCTACGCTGCACCGTATAGAAAGCCAGAAACAAACTACCGAGCAATAACAGCACATAACAAGTGTATGCCCATGGAGTCATCCAAAAAGGCGGAAGAATCACTATCTTCAAGCAAGCCTCTTCAGTACCTGCATATCCGTCGCTATTCGTAGCCTTTACTTTCAGCTCATACGTACCGGGAGCCAGATTCGTATAGGTCACACGGTGCATATCGGACATGCGTCGTCGAACCAGTCCTCATTGAATCCCTCCAACTTATAAAGATACCTCGTCTTTTCCGGTAACACATAATTGTCCGAAGCGAAAAACACCGTAAATACGTTCTGCTTATAAGTCAGCACCACTTCCTTCGTTTCATTCAGCGCCTCCTTCAATATCACATGGCCTGCATACTCTTCGTTCACCTTTACATCCTCATTGAACAGTTGAAATCCGGTAAACATTACTTTAGGTAGTGTACGGTTGTACTTTATGTTATCAGGTCTGAAACGGTTCAGTCCATACAGTCCTCCTACTACGATTTCACCCGTATGCAGGCGTTTAAGAGAACGCTGATTAAAATCACAAGTCTGCAACCCGTCCTTATCGTTATAAGTATAACAACGAAAAGAAATCTGTCCCGTCTTATTGTCCGACAGCAGAACCACATTTATCAGCTCCCCTCCCGTACTGACCCACATTCCTTTATTATCATCTTCCGTGATACCTAATATCAGTAGTTTCGAGAAATCGGATTTTATGGGGACTTCATGTATTTCATCCCGTTGCGGATCGTATACATTAAGTCCCTCGCGTGTAGCCAGCCAAAGCAGTCCTCTACTGTCTTCATACACCTGATTGATGACCAAATTTGAGAGAGTGGTCTTACCGGACTTTGTACCGGTAAAGTTCGCAATTTTCCTGGTGGACAAATCCATGACAGCTATGCCTGCTGCAGTTCCAATATATAATGTATTGTTGCGCCCTACACAAAGGATGAGATATAATCCGACACCAGATTGGAATTCCCAGTAGAATAGGTGTTAAAATTCCGTTTATCCAGGCATTGCAATCCCTGCCCCAAAGTCCCCACCCAGATATTCCGGTCAGCGTCTTCGGCCAGTGCCCATACATTGTCATAAGCCAGTGAGTTCTTGTCATCCTTGTTGGCACGGTAATGGATAAAGCGATTACCGTCATAACAATTCAGTCCGCCCCAAAAAGTTCCTGCCCACAACCGGCCGTCACGACCCTGAAGAAGACAGACAATCACATCGCTTGAAATGGAACGGGGATCTGCCGTATGCGAAAAGGTTTTCCGTTCATCCGTCACCATATTCCAGCGCACCAGTCCACGGTCATTGGTCCCCAACCACACAATATCCCCATGTCCGTCCTCCACGCAATTAATGTCACCCAAATCGACAATGCCAAACTTGAAGCTACTTTCATTGTAAAATGAAACACCTTTCTTATAAGTGCCCACCCACATGGTACCAACATTATCTTCATAGAGAACAGTCACCGTATTGTTGGAAATCGTACGCTCATTATTAGGGTCATTCATCAATCGCACGCTCTCTCCATCCAGACCTATCACTTCAATTCCATCCTGGTCTCTACCAATCCAAATGTTTCCATACTTATCCTGCGAAATGGCCCGTACCATGTTAGAGCGATCGCTCCTGACAGAACGCACCTCCCAGCTTTTCTTCGGCAGATGGTAAACCCACATTCCTTCAACGCTATACATCCAGACACGTTCATGACTGTCAACGAACAAAGTGAAAGTTTCTGATTGATTTTTCCCCCATTGACTGGCAATACCGTCGAAAGTCCATTTTACATTCAACTTCTCCCTATCCAGACAAGCCAGAACTCCATTGCCGAAAGCCAACAAGATTCCCTCACTACATTCCGTCATGTCTGTTATGTTCATCTCTGTCAACAAGGTATCAGTACCAGCCACCATCACCGCATTCTCTTGTCCCGCTTATAACAGTAAATACCTTTACCCGCCACATAAATCCAGAAAATCTTTCGCTATCAATATACACAGTGGAAGGATTCCCACTTATCCAATATGCCACATCCAGCCCTCCACATTGCGGTCGAAAATATCGGATACAGAGTTATAAATGGCATATCCCGCTCCTGTACGTACCCACAAATTTCCAGTAGCATCTTCCTGAATGTCCTCAATATAACTATCCGGCAGCGAATTGCCGTCATCCTTCAGGCTGCGGTATATCCTGGTATCATAGCCGTCATAACGGTTCAGCCCGGAAGCTGTGCCAAACCACATGAATCCATGTGAATCTTTATAAATGGCATTAACCTGGTTATTGGAAAGCCCGTCTTTTACTTCCAAATGTTTAAACATGTAGTTGTGCGAAGCGGCAGTGAAGCAAGCTACCCAAACCCATAAGACAAGTAATAGCAATCTTTTCATTCTATCGGAGATAAGGAACACATATTTTATTGCAAATGAAGCAAAAAGCCGATAAAAAAACAAGAAAAGCCCGTCTTTTTTATCATTTTATCCCCCTCATTTGTTTCATGGGCAGAAAAAAGAAGGAGAAGTACATTCCTCACGGACAGACTTCTCCATAACCAATCAAAAAAAAACTATATTAACAATTTTGTAACCTAATAAAAACTATCTATATGAAACTTAGAAAACTGTTCTATATTCTATCAAAATGGATACTTACCCTCTTTAGCACCTCTCATAATGCCATCATAGGTATATTTATCACCTATCGTTCCATCAGCACGCTTAATCATAGCGAACGTACCACCATCCCAAAAAAAACGGAACCATACCATGATTTTTCGCTTCACGAGTTACTACCTCATTAAATTGTTCGCGAGATTTATTATGAGCCTCTTGATTTTCTCCAAGTCCAGTACGCACCATTGCACCATACTCGCCAAGGATAACGGGAATTCCTTTGTCCACAAACTGAGATTTCATTTTAGCAAATAATCCACTCATCTCAGTCATATCACCAAAAGTAGCATTACGGTTGGAACCTTCGACTTTATAGTCTCCCCAAAAGTAGGCCATCCTCCCCAATCTTCATCCTTCTCCAAACCACAGAATGTCCAAGGGGTATAGTAATGTACCTCGACCATTAGACGGTCCTTCACCACATCAGTAGCATGTCGCCAAAGAGATTGTCGGTCTTGCCGATATCTGTAGACGGTCCTTGTACAATAAGATTGCGCACAGCATTGTTACCTCCCGTAGCACGCACAGCATCAATAAAAGTCTGCTCATAAGATTTCAATACAGCCATTTGGGCAGTATTTTCCACATTGGGTTCGTTACATCCGGCAAAAAGCAAATGCTCATCATAAACATTTAATTTATTCGCTATCTGAGTCCATAAAGCTTTTTGCTTCTTGTTATTAGCTTCCTGCTTGTCGGCAGTACAATTGTTTTCAAGCCAACCGCCATCCCAGTGGATATTTACAATGGCATACATATCATTGGATACACAATAGCCTACCACTTCATAAACACGGTTCAGCCATTCATCTTTTACCTTGTATGTCCCTCCGTCCTTCTATATACTGATCCCAGGAACAAGTATGCGTACCGCATTGAAACCAAGCTCTTTCACACTCTTGATGAGTTCCGCCGTAACCTTCGGGTTTCCCCATGCAGTTTCACCTCCAATAGCTTCCAGCGTATTTCCGAGATTCCAGCCTGCATACATCTTTGCCGCCAATGTCATTGCATCACTTTCCATACCCTCATCAGGCAGTTGACCGGCCATTTGACTGACAACAACCGTCTCTGTCAAAGTTCCTAAAGTCAAAGTGATAAGTCCCGAACGAGCAGTTCCATAATTAACTGAAACGATAAAACTCTTAACAGCTTCTGACATTGCAGCACGTGTACTGACCTCTTTTATCCAATCACTATCGACCGCCACTTGTACATCACCGTTTGTTATCAGTGTCACAATATAATTGCCTCCTTCAGCCGGTACCTTTTCCGGGAAAGTAGTCGACTCAACTACCAGTCCATCCGCAGCCGTCTGTTTCACAATAAAATGGCCAACCTCACCACCTCCGGACTTCACCATCACATTTGCTTCCCGGTCACTTGGTTCCGTATTGGCTTCAGTTGTAACCGCATATTTAAGGATAGTGCTCGATGTGGAGTTCTCGGCAGTGACTTTACACCAATCCGGCGCACTGCTGGTTACTTCCAGCGCAACATTCGATTTGATGTTCAATGTACTTGTTCCTCCGACCTTGGAGAAAGTCATTCCATTCATCAGAATTTTTTCAGGAATAGTAATTTCCGGAGTCACTGTTTCGTCATCACTGGAGCACGCACTCACAAAAGAAGAGAGGAAAAGTGCCAATAGCACCAAGCTAATCTGGAATCTTTTAATAATATTCTTCATGTTGTTTTTAGGTATTAAATAATGGTTAAAAGTAATAGCAAAAGTAGCGGAAAAAGTGAGAAATAGCCAAACAGCATGTTATGCCAAACAGTATGATTTGTTACCGAATAGGGTCAGAAAGTAATCAATAGCTGACATCAGGCTTAGCCTGTTTGTCCATCCTGGAATTCACAAGACAAGCAGGGATATCAAAATCCGGTTATTCCGGGCTACCATCCCGACTCAAGCGTTTGCCGCGTAGGCGATGACTTCTACTTGGTCAACAGTAGGGAGGTATCTATGCGCCAACCATCCGCTACAACAACGGAACATTCTACATGATTACCACCAATGTATCGGACAAAGGCAACTTCATCGTCCATACCACCGCCCCGCTTGGTGAATGGGTCTGATCCTATCTGGCTGAAACAAGGTGGCATTGACCCCTCCCATCTATTTCGAAGACGGTAAATGTTATCTGGTCAACAACCCCGACATAGGTATCTTTCTATGCGAAATCAACCCGATGACCGGCGAACAGCTCAGTAAATCCAAGCACATCTGGAACGGTACGGGAGGACGCCGTCCGGAGGGTCCGCATATCTATAAGAAAGACGGCTGGTACTATCTGCTGATTTCTGAAGGCGGTACGGAATATGGACATAAGGTGACGATTGCCCGCAGCCGCACGATAGACGGCCCATACGAAAGCACCCCCACCAACCCGATTCTGACACACATTAACAAAAACGCCCAGAACAGCCCCATTCAAGGCACCGGGCATGCTGACCTTGTTCAGGCTCCCGACGGAAGCTGGTGGATGGTCTACTTGGCATTCCGCCCACAAACGGGTTCCCACCATCTATTAGGACGCGAAACCTTCCTCGCTCCCGTGCGCTGGGCCACCAACGCCTGGCCTGAAGTGAATGGAGACGGGACCATTGCCCTGCAAATGGATGTTCCCACCCTGCCGCAACAAACGTTTGCAGAAAAACCTACCCGCACAGAATTCAAAGATGGTAAATTAGGAGCCGAATGGGTGCACATCCGGAACACTACACTTTCTCATCCGGCAAGTTACAGCTGAAAGCGACTCCCGTCAATTTGGATAACAGCAAGGAAAGCCCCATCTTCGTCGGCCGCCGACAAGAACATATCGATTTTACCGCTACTACTTCCATGCGGCTACAGAAAGCCTCTGCAGGAGATGAAACCGGATTGACGGTCTATATGTTTAAACCTGCACACTATGACCTTTTCGTCAAACAGCAGGAAGACGGGAAACAAGCTGTAGTATTACGCTACCGTCTCGGAGCAATGACCCATATAGAAAAGGAGGTGATTTTGCCTCAAGGTAAAGTGCAACTCCGTGTAAAAGGCGACAAAGACATATATTCCTTTGAATATGCTACGGACGGAAAGAATTTCAAGGAGATGGGACGCATGAATGCCTGCTATATCAGTACCGAAACCCCAGGTGACTTTACGGGAATCACGCTGGGCCTATATGCAGCTTCCGGCTCGACTGGATCAGAGGCGTACGCAGATTTTGAATATTTCGACTACGAGAAATAAGCATATACCCGTTTTTCAGAAATTGAACTGATCAATAATCCTCCATTTTAAAAGGAAAGGCCACCCTTCACGGGTAGCCTTTCCTTTTATACCTATTACAACAGACGCCACGAAAGCATCGTCCACCATAGGAGATTACAAAATCTCCAAGTTATCTATTGTTACCTTTACAGCATCCGGTTCGGCAATATCACTGAAGATATCAAAGATATCAATCACAAATACGATTGCACCATTAATGGCTGCTTCCGGCTTATAAGTAATAGTATAAGTACCATCTCCTTTAATTTTAACATCGGACTCACCACTGTAAGAAGGCCACCATCCAGGAGCAGTGTACATCAACCCTGCATTATACTCTTTTGTCAGTGCATCTCCACTCAATCCGCTGATACTGAAAGTCAGCTTCATAGAATAATCAAACGTCAGAGCAGAAAGGTCTACCGGACTATCATTTTTAGTACTACCAAAATCATTGTAGATTTCAATACGGAAGTTATTCTTCTCTCCTTCGAGATGTCCGAACACCAGCTTACTGTTATCTACTACCACCGCCTTGGGTTCGGGAGTAGAAGAGCCTCCTGCTGCATTGGGAATAAAATGATAGGCAACATATTCCTCCTTATCACCATTACGTACTCCCAACACATACTTGTCACATTTCCTGCCATAGTCTCCAGGCGAAGAATACGGAGCTGGTTATCAGAATTGGCAAAGAACATGATGTCTCCACCACCGATATGATAAGAAGGCACACCGCTCTCAAA
>ENA-OQCE01000265-OQCE01000265.1-human-gut-metagenome-genome-assembly--contig:-NODE-265-length-25534-cov-1.855473_pt1 | contig 25534 bp, 33 predicted proteins | sample MGYA00242495_ERZ504572 | MGnify/ENA primary metagenome ERZ504572 (study PRJEB26092, sample SAMD00036228) | human gut metagenome | host: Homo sapiens | study: EMG produced TPA metagenomics assembly of... | reverse complement strand
GAAAAAAAAAGAAATGATCCGGGTAATTAAGACACCGGAAAATGAGATTATGCTGGATGCCACCCGGTCGTAAAAACGGCCGTGGAGCATACATCTGTGCAGATCCTGGGTGTCTTCGCCTGGCAAGAAAAAACAAGGGACTTGAGCGCTCCTTAAAGACTGCAATTCCACAGGAAGTGTATGAGAGTCTGGAAAAGGAGATGAGTACACTTGCATGATAGCGTATTATCCATGCTTTCCATAGCCGCAAAGTCGGGAAATGTTGTAAGCGGTGAGTTTTCTACAGAAAAAGCAGTAAAAACAGGTCATGCATATCTCGTGATTGTCTCTGTGGAGGCATCCGGGAACACAAAAAAGAGTTTTTGTAATATGACGGATTTTTACCATGTGCCATGCTACTGTTACGGAAGCAAGGAAGCACTTGGACGCTGTATCGGAAAAGAATTCCGTGCATCACTTGCCGTGACAGATGAGAATCTGGCGAGAGCCGTAGAAAAGAAGCTCAAAGAGCGCACCGTATAAAAATATAAAACTGAATAACGGAGGTAAATTCATTTATGGCAAAAATGAGAGTTCATGAACTCGCGAAAGAGTTAAATATAAAATCACAGGATATTTTGGATAAATTAAAAAATACAAAGTTTGACGGAAAAAGTGCATCCAGCAATATGGAAGATGAAGCACAGGCACTGATCCGCGGAGCTTTTGCAAAAGAGACAAAATCGGCAGCAGATGCAAAAAAACCGGAAGCTGCAAAGACTGGTGCAGGAAAACCAGCGGATGGAAAGGAACGTCCAAAGAAGAAATCCAGCATCACAGCCGTATTTAATGCACAGTACAGCAAACAGTCCAGAAAGCCGGCAAACGGAAATAACAACAACCGTGGAAACGGAAATGGAAACGGTAATAACAGAAGACGGGAGGACAATAAGCGTCCGGCACAGCACAGCATCATTCGTCCGCGTCCGGTCGGGGAGCGTGCTATGCGTCCGATCAGTGAGCGTACGCCTTCGCCGACAGCGGATCTTGAAGTAAGTAAGCCGGCAAACAATAAACCGGCAGAAAACACAAATACCCGCAACAGCCAGGAAAACCGCGGAAACAACAATCATTCCGGTGGCGAGAGAAACAACAGACCGCAGAATGACAGAAACAATGACAGAGGCGGGGAGAGAAATAATAACCGTCATCAGGGAGATAGAAACAATAACAATCGTCCGAACGGAGACAGAAACAACAGCCGTCCACAGAACGACAGAAACAATAACGGCAGAAAGAACCGTTTCAGTAAAGAGCCGGCAGCAGTTGCAGCACCGGAAGAAATCCGCGGAAAGGACTCCCGTGGAAATAATGACCGCCGCAATAACAACAATAATCATCGGAAAGATCATGATAAACTCGGCGGAAAGAAACAGGAAAATTATGTAAACCTTGAGAAGCAACGGCGGCAGAAAGAAACCACAGCAGCAGCCGAAGCCGAAGGAAGATGAAAATGTAATCAAGACGATCACACTTCCAGAAAAGATGACAATCCGTGATCTGGCAGACAAGATGAAACTGCAGCCATCTGCATTGTAAAGAAACTCTTTATGAAGGGTGAAATGGTAACGGTAAATCAGGAAGTAGATTTTGAGACAGCGGAAGAAATCGCACTGGAGTTTAACTTTATCTGCGAGCCGGAGGAGAAGATTGATGTCATCGCGGAACTCTTAAAAGAGGATGAAGAAGATCCGAAGAATCTGGTCCCACGTCCACCGGTTGTCTGTGTTATGGGTCATGTCGATCATGGTAAAACATCCCTGCTGGACGCGATCCGTTCCACACGTGTGACAGACCGCGAGGCCGGTGGTATTACCCAGCATATCGGTGCATCTGTGGTGTCCATCAATGGACAGAAGATCACATTTTTGGATACTCCTGGTCATGAGGCATTTACCGCAATGCGTATGCGTGGTGCAAATTCTACCGATATTGCAATCCTGGTTGTCGCTGCAGATGATGGTGTTATGCCACAGACCATCGAGGCAATCAACCATGCAAAGGCTGCCGGTGTAGAAATCATCGTTGCTGTCAACAAGATTGATAAGCCGAGTGCAAACATTGAAAAAGTAAAGCAGGAGCTTTCCGAATACGAACTGATTCCGGAAGACTGGGGTGGAAGTACGATTTTCTGTCCGGTTTCTGCACATACTAAGGAAGGTATCGACAATCTTCTGGAAATGATCCTTCTGACTGCAGAAGTGATGGAACTGAAAGCAAATCCAAACCGTAATGCAAGAGGTCTGGTCATTGAGGCACAGCTGGATAAGGGACGTGGTGCGGTAGCAACGGTTCTGGTTCAGAAAGGAACACTTCATGTCGGAGATTCCATTGCCTGTGGAAGCAGCTACGGTAAAGTCCGTGCCATGATCGACGACAAGGGACAGCGCGTGAAGAAGGCAACTCCTTCCACACCGGTAGAGATCCTCGGATTAAACAGTGTACCGGCAGCCGGAGAGACATTTGTTGTCTGCGATTCCGATAAGGAAGCAAAATCATTTGCAGATACTTATATTTCAGAGGAAAAGAACCGCCTGATCGAAGATACCAAGGCAAAGATGTCACTGGATGATCTGTTCTCCCAGATCCAGTCCGGAAATATGAAGGAACTTGATATTATTGTAAAAGCGGATGTACAGGTTCTGTTGAGGCAGTGAAACAGTCACTTGTGAAACTGTCCAATGAAGAAGTGGTTGTAAAAGTGATCCATGGTGGTGTCGGCGCAATCAACGAATCTGATGTTATTCTTGCTTCCGCATCCAATGCGATCATCATCGGATTTAATGTCCGTCCGGACCCGATTGCAAAAGTTACCGCAGACAATGAGGGTGTAGATATCCGTCTGTACAAGGTTATTTACAATGCGATCGAGGATGTAGAGGCTGCCATGAAGGGTATGCTTGATCCTGTATTTGAGGAGAAAGTTATCGGTCATGCAGAAATCCGTCAGATCTTTAAGGCATCCGGTGTCGGTAATATTGCCGGTTCTTATGTACTTGACGGCGTGATGGAACGTGGATGTAAAGTTCGTATTTCCAGAGAAGGCGAGCAGATCTTCGAAGGAGATTTAGGATCCCTGAAACGTTTCAAGGATGATGTCAAGGAAGTTAAGGCAGGATTTGAGTGTGGTCTTGTATTCGACGGCTTTAATGACATTCAGGAACTTGATCAGGTAGAAGCTTATAAGATGGTAGAAGTACCAAGATAGGATAGAATATGAGAAAAAACAGTATTAAAAATATTCGGATCAATGAGGAAGTGATGCGTGAACTTTCCAATATTATCCGCGGGGAAATCAAAGACCCGCGGATCAATCCGATGACCAGCGTGGTTGCAGTGGAAGTTGCTCCGGATCTGAAAACGGCAAAAGCCTATATCAGTGTGCTGGGGGATGAAAAGTCACAGCAGGATACGATTGCAGGTCTTCGCTCTGCGGAAGGATTTATTCGCAGAAGCCTGGCAAAGTCCGTAAATCTGCGCAACACACCGGAGATCAAATTTGTATTGGATCAGTCGATTGAATATGGAATCCATATGTCAAAAATGATTGATGAAGTGACCAAAGATATAAAGGAGAAACCGGATGAAGAAGCTTGATGAGATTCTTGCAGGGAAAAAATCGGTAGGTCTTGCCGGACATGTACGCCCGGATGGGGATTGTGTGGGCTCCACACTCGGAGTTTACAACTATATCCGGAAATATTATCCGGATGTGGATGTGCGATTGTATCTTGAGCCGATTCCCAATATCTTTAAATTCCTGAATTTTTCATCGGAAATCCGCAGTGACTATGAGGAATCCGTGGTGTTTGATCTGTTTATCGCCATGGACTGCGGAGATGAGAAACGTCTGGGGAATGCTGCACGTTATTTTCAGGAAGCAAAGCATACAGCCTGTATTGACCACCATGTCAGTAACCAGAGTTTTGCAGAGGAAAATTATATTTTCCCGGATGCAAGTTCCACTTGTGAGCTGATCTGTGAACTGTTAGATACGGAGAAGATCACAAAAGAAATCGCGGAATGTCTGTATACCGGAATGGTTACCGATACCGGAGTGTTTCAGTATTCCTGCACGTCTTCCTCCACGATGAATATGGCGGGCATGCTGATGGATAAAGGAATTGATTTCACAAAAATTGTGGATGAAGCTTTTAATCAGAAAACATACAACCAGAATCGTGCCATGGGACAGGCACTGCTTTCCAGCAGACTTCGTCTGGGTGGCAGAGTAGTGACTTCTTTTCTGACGCTCGAAGAGATGCATGCACTGGAAGTTCTTCCGAAACATATGGAAGGAATCGTGGAGCAGATGCGCAATACCAAAGATGTGGAACTTGCAGTATTCCTTTATGAGAATGAGGATCATACGTTTAAAGTAAGTTTTCGTGTAAACGGTGCGTTTGATGCGGCATCGCTTGCGATGCATTTTGGCGGCGGCGGACATGTCAAGGCTGCCGGATGTACCGTGGAAGGACCGGCAGAAGAGGCAATTGAGCGTATTCTTGCCGAGGTTGAGAAGAGATTATAATATGATAAACGGAATTATAAATGTTTATAAAGAGCGGGGCTTTACTTCCTTTGACGTGGTAGCAAAGCTCCGCGGCATTTTACATGAGCGTAAAATCGGACATACCGGAACGCTCGATCCGGAAGCGACCGGAGTACTTCCCGTATGCATCGGAAATGCAACAAAGGTATGTGAACTTCTGACGGATAAGGATAAAGTGTATCGTACGGTGATGCATCTTGGCATTACAACCGATACACAGGATATGACCGGAACGGTGAAAGAAGATCGTTCCAGAGAGGCTGCATTGCTGAAAGAACAGACCGTGGAAGCGGCTATTTTGCAGTTCGTTGGAGATTATGAGCAGATTCCGCCAATGTACTCGGCACTCAAAGTCAACGGAAAGAAGTTATGTGATCTGGCCCGCGCCGGAATCGAGGTAGAGCGGAAAGCCCGCACGGTTAAAATTTTTTCCATAGAAATTGAAAAAATCAATCTTCCTTATGTGACGATGCAGGTGCACTGTTCCAAGGGAACTTATATCCGTACGCTGTGTGCGGATATCGGAGAGGTGCTTGGCGTAGGCGCGTGTATGGAATCCCTGGTCCGGACAAGAGTGAGTGTTTTTCCTCTGGAAGAGCACACACGTTGGCAGAAATTGAAAAGATAAGGGATGAAGGAACGCTGGAAGAACTGATTCTTCCGGTGGACCGCGTGTTTGAGGGAAAGACGAAACTGACGGTTGTACCGGAAGCGTTTCGTTTTCTTCAGAATGGAAACCGTTTAAACGATGGAAATTTTACGGATGTTCCGGAAAAAATTGCGGATGGTGAGCAGGTACTGGTTTATGATCCGATGGGACATTTTTACGCTGTATATCAGTATGAGAGAGAAACAAAGGACTATAAAGTCCGGAAAATGTTTGGTGCATAAATATGATTTGCTGGAATAAGATAGAAGATTTTCATATAGAAGAACCAACGGCATTGTCGCTGGGAAAATTTGACGGAGTACACCGTGGACACGAAGCACTGATTGAACACCTTCTGGAAAAGAAGAAAGAAGGGTTAAAGGCCGTTGTTTTTACGTTTGATATTCCACCGAAAAAACTTACGGAGAATAATAATTACCGTGTCCTTTCGACCAATAAAGAAAAGCAGGAAATTCTGAAAGAGCGTGGAATTGATTACCTGTTGGAATGTCCGTTTACCAAAGAAGTAATGTGCATGGAGCCGGAGGCTTTTGTTGCATGGATTGTAAAAAGTCTGCATGTAAAGAGCATGGTAGTCGGATCGGATTTCCGGTTTGGCCATAACCGGAAAGGGGATCATATTCTGCTGGAAAAATTGTCCGCGACATATGGCTATACCTTAGGGTGGTAGACAAGATCCAGTATGAGGGACGGGACATCAGCAGTACGTTTGTGCGGGAACAGATCATAAAAGGCAATATGGAAAAGGCAAATGATCTGCTTGGGTATCCGTTTTTTGTAAAGAGTGAAGTGATTCATGGAAGGCAGCTTGGAAGAACGCTCGGAATCCCGACGATCAATATGGAACTTGTGGCCGAAAAACTTCTTCCGCCGAAAGGTGTATATGCAACTGCGGTAGAGATTGGTGGAAAATATTACACAGGTGTGACAAATGTCGGATGCAAACCAACCGTTAATCACTCCAATAAAGTAAATGTGGAGACGCATATACTGGATTTTTCCGGTGATCTGTACGGATATGAACTAAAGGTCAGCTTTTATTCTTTTATACGTCCGGAACAGAGATTCTCGTCTGTAGAGATGTTAAAAGAACAGATGGAAAGAGACATTGAAACGAGCCGCAGTCGTATGATGTCGATAAACTGCGACATGTAAATATATTACATAAATATTACAAAAATATGTTGACATTGTAATTATTTGTTGTTATACTCGTTTTGTTATGAGATTTCATGAGACATGAGGGAGGAATCTGTGAAATGAATCGTATGACAAAAAAGAGAGTTGGAATGGTACTTGCTTTTTCTCTGACACTGACCGGTGCGGCAGCCTATATCGGGATACAGCAGGGAAATACAGATAAAACAGAGGCGGCCGGATCGCTCACAGCCGGTGTTTCCGCATCTTTGAATGCAAGCGAAGTGGAGCGCTGGATGTGACGGCAGGAGTAACCAGTCAGCTGTATGATAAAACAGATGTTGCGGTGGCTGCGAATGAAAAGCAGATGGTTGCACAGGGAATCGAAGATACGCAGCCAAAAGAAGCGGTTTCGGAAAATACCACGGAGGATACCAGCATTTGTGGGTATAAAAATCTTGGAATCGCGCAGGTGCAGGGAAGCCTGAATGTGCGAAAAAAGGCATCCACAGACAGTAAAGTTGTTGGAAAAATGACGGATAAAGATGCCTGTGAGATTGTCTCGGTCAAGGGAGATTGGGCAAAGATCACCTCCGGCAAGGTGGAAGGTTATGTAAAGACAGAGTATCTTCTGACAGGAGATGCGGCAAAAAATGTAGCAAAGAAAGAAATTACAAAAGTTGTTACAGTAAATACCACAACCCTTCGTGTAAGAGAAAAGGCTTCTGAAGATTCTGCAATACTTTCTCTGGTTGGAGAGGGAGAGGATCTTGTTGTGGAAGATACAAAAGACGGCTGGTATAAAGTGGAAGTGGATGATCAGAAGGGATATATTTCCGGAGATTATGTAGAGGTAACAGAAAAACTTCCGACAGCATCGACGGTAAAAGAACTGGAATACGGAGAGGGATACACGGATTCCCGCGTTTCTTTAGTACAGTTTGCATTACAGTTTGTAGGAAACCGTTATGTCTGGGGTGGAACAAGCCTGACAAACGGAATTGATTGTTCCGGATTTACGATGCAGGTATATGCGAGATACGGAGTCGGCCTCCCGCATCATGCGGCAAGTCAGCCGGCATACGGAAAACGAATCAGTGCATCTGAGGCAAAACCGGGAGATCTCTTTTTCTATGGAAGCGGAAGCAGCATCAGCCATGTGGGAATTTATATCGGAAACGGTCAGATTGTACATGCCAGCAATGCACGTACCGGAATTAAAATTTCCAATGCCTATTACCGGACACCAATCTGTGTCATATCGTATTTAAATTAAAAAACTGTTTACAACGATACGGATTTATGATACATTAGATTAGTATGGTTTAACCCATATTCGGTGAATGGACACTCCGACCTTTTGCTGAGTATCGGGTGCAAAAATATTTTAAGGAGGATCATAAAATGATCGCAAAAGAAAAGAAACAGGCAATTATCAATGAGTATGGAAGAACACCAAACGACACTGGTTCACCAGAAGTTCAGGTAGCTGTTCTTACTGCAAGAATTCAGGAGCTTACTGAGCACTTAAAGCAGAATCCAAAGGATCATCATTCCAGAAGAGGTATGCTTAAGATGATCGGTCAGAGACGTGGATTATTATCATACTTAAAGAGCATTGATATTGAAAGATATCGTTCTTTAATTGAGCGTTTAGGACTCAGAAAATAATTGTAAACAAAGAGCGGAGTTTTATATTCCGCTCTTCTTTTTGTTGTATGGCAGAACTTTTTTCCGGGACCACTGAAGAGGACAAAACGCTGTTTTGTATTGTTCAGTAGTTTCGGGGTTTTGACATACCGTATTAAATTTTGAAGGAGAGAATACATGTACAAAAGTTATTCAATGGAACTGGCAGGCAGAACACTGACCGTTGATATCGGAAGAGTATGTGCACAGGCAATGTGCCGCATTATAAAATATGGAGAGACTACCGTATTATCTACGGCTACTGCTTCCGACAAGCCGAGAGATGGCGTTGATTTCTTCCCACTGAGCGTGGAATTTGAAGAAAAAATGTACTCGGTTGGAAAAATTCCTGGCGGATTTAACAAGCGTGAAGGAAAGGCATCAGAGAACTCTATTCTTACCGCACGTGTCATTGACCGTCCGATGAGACCTCTGTTTCCGAAAGATTACCGCAATGATGTAACCTTAAATAATATGGTTATGTCTGTAGATCCGGAGTGCCGTCCGGAGCTGGTTGCCATGATCGGTGCAGCACTTTCTACTACCATTCCGATATTCCGTTTGACGGCCCATGTGCCATGACCCAGATGGGAATGAAGAATGGTGAATTTATTGTAAACCCATCCCAGAAAGATTGGGACGAGGGAGATTTAAAGCTTACGGTTGCATCTACAGCAACAAAGGTCATCATGATTGAGGCCGGTGCCAATGAGATTCCGGAAGCAAAGATGATTGAGGCTATTTATAAGTGCCATGATGTCAACCAGACAGTCATTGCATTTATCAATAAGATCCGGGAAGAGGTTGGCAAACCGAAGCATGCGTATACAAGCTGTGCGATTCCGGAAGAAATGTTTGTAGCTATGCGGGAAATCGTCACTCCGGAGCAGATGGAAGAAGCGGTATTTACCGATGAAAAGCAGCAGAGAGAAGAGAATATCCGTGAAATCACAGATAAATTTGCAGAGGCTTTTGCAGAGAACGAGGAGTGGCTTGCTGTTCTTGACGAGGCCGTTTACCAGTATCAGAAGAAGACTGTTCGTAAGATGATCTTAAAGGATCATAAGCGTCCAGACGGACGTGCGATCGATCAGATCCGTCCGCTGGCTGCAGAAGTAGATCTGATCCCTCGTGTACATGGTTCTGCCATGTTTACCCGTGGACAGACACAGATCTGCGATGTTGTTACACTTGCACCGCTTTCGGAAGTACAGAAGATTGACGGACTTGATGAGAACGTGACAACCAAGCGTTATATGCATCAGTACAATTTCCCGTCCTATTCTGTTGGAGAGACAAAGCCAAGCAGAGGTCCGGGACGTCGTGAGATCGGACACGGTGCGCTTGCAGAGCGTGCATTACTTCCGGTTCTTCCTTCTGTGGAGGAGTTCCCGTATGCAATCCGTGCAGTTTCCGAGACATTTGAATCCAATGGATCTACTTCCATGGCATCTACCTGTGCGTCCTGTATGTCACTGATGGCTGCAGGTGTTCCGATTAAAAAGATGGTTGCAGGTATTTCCTGTGGTCTTGTGACCGGAGAGACGGATGATGATTATCTGGTACTGACAGATATCCAGGGACTTGAAGATTTCTTCGGAGATATGGATTTCAAGGTAACCGGTACACATGATGGTATTACTGCAATCCAGATGGATATCAAGATCCATGGCCTGACCCGTCCAATCGTAGAAGAAGCCATTGCCCGTACCCGTGAGGCACGCGTCTACATTATGGATGAAGTTATGAGCAAGGCAATTGCAGAGCCACGAAAAGAAGTAAATCAGTGGGCACCGAAGATTGAACAGATCACCATTGATCCGAATAAAATTGGAGATGTTGTGGGACAGAAGGGTAAGACAATCAATGAGATCATTGCCCGTACAGGTGTCAAGATTGATATTACAGATGATGGTGCGGTTTCTGTCTGTGGAACAGACAAGGAGGCAATCGCAAAGGCCATTGATATGATAAAAATCATCACAACCGATTTTAAGGAAGGGCAGATCTTTACCGGTACAGTTGTAAGTATCAAAGAGTTTGGTGCTTTTATCGAGTTTGCGCCGGGCAAGGAAGGAATGGTTCATATTTCAAAGATTGCCAAGGAACGCATTGAGCATGTCGAGGATGTACTGACACTTGGAGATGTTGTGAAAGTTGTCTGTCTTGGAAAGGACAAGATGGGAAGAATCAGTTTTTCCATTAAGGACGTTCCGGCAGATCAGAAATAAAATACCGTACAGAATTAAGATCCATGAAAGATGTACTTCAGGGGCCGCACCATGCGGCCCTTTTTTCATACCATGAAAGAAAAAGGCGATGATTCGAAAAGTTCGGAGTTGAAATATGAATCGTGTCAAACAGCTTGTACATGCAGAGAATGTATATCGTATGGGTTACACGGGGAAAAATATCCGGGTGGTGACACTGGACACAGGCGTTTATCTGCATCCGGATCTGCGGCAGAATGTGGTTGGATTTCTGGATTTTGTGGCAATGAAACGAGCCTGTTATGATGACAATGGACACGGAACACATGTTGGCGGAATTTTGTGTGCGAATGGCAGAATGAAAGGAATGGCACCGCAGGCACAGCTGATTGCGCTGAAAGTCCTCGGGAAGGATGGAGGAGGACAGACGGAGCGGGTGATTCGTGGCCTGCAATGGGTGCTTGCACATCATAAAGAACTGGGAATCCGGATTCTGAATTTTTCCGTAGGATTTCTTCCGGGGGCACTCGACCGTGAGCAGAAGCAGATTATGGAACTTTTAGAACAGCTGTGGGATGATGGCGTGACGGTTGTCACAGCGGCCGGAAATAATGGCCCGGGAGCCGGGACAGTCACGGCTCCCGGTATTTCGAGAAAAGTGATTACGGTGGGGGCAAGTGATGACCGGAGTTCTCCGGGGGAAAGGCGTGGTGGCTACAGTGGCAGTGGTCCGACCGGATGCTGTATTATGAAGCCGGAAATTTTAGCACCGGGGACGAATATTGTAAGTCTGGATCATCACGGAGCACTATATTCCAGAAAAAGTGGTACCTCTATGGCAACCCCTGTCGTATGCGGGCACTGCACTTGCATTACAGAAAAATCCAAAGCTGCGGCCGGAAGAACTGAAACTGAAATTATATGAATCGGCGCGGAAAGAAACGGGAATGTCCAATGGCGTGGGGCGTTCTTGATGTTGATAATTTGCTGGCATTGGTATAAAATACTCTCTAAAAGCCTGTCGGTGACATTTTATGAGAACCAAAGGAGGAGACAGATGAAACGAATATTAAATAAACTCTTTAGTAAACTTGTCCTTGGAGGATTGATTATTATATTGCAGTTCAGCTGGTTTGTCTATCTGTTGTACAGTGCGACCGTATACAGTTCCATGGTAGATGCATTGTTTAAAATTGCATCCATTGTGCTTGCATTGTTTGTCTCCAGCAGGGATATGCGTTCCACATATAAAACTTCCTGGATTTTTCTGATACTGGCACTTCCTCTGTTCGAATTCCGGCATACTATCTGTTTGGCCGTCCGGGACTGACAAAACGGACCCGTATGAAGATGGACGTGGTCAGCAGCAGGATACGGGCATACAGTTCTCCTTCCGATGATGTGATGTCTGCTTTAAGGGCAGAGGATGATTCTGCCGGACAGCAGGCACAGTATCTTACCTGTTATGCAGGGTATCCGGTGTACCGTGAGGCGGATACACAATATTATTGCTGTGGAGAAGAGATGTATCCGCAGTTTCTGGAAGATTTAAAAGCGGCAAAATCTTATATCTTTCTGGAGTATTTTATTGCGGAACCCGGCAAGATGCTGGATGCAATTGTTGAAATTCTGGCACAGAAAGTAAAAGAGGGTGTGGATGTGCGATTTATGTACGATGGAATCGGATGTATCCAGACACTGCCGAATAAATATTATTGTTATCTGCAGGAAAAGGGAATCAAATGTGCCTGTTTCCAGCCATTTCGCCCACTGATGTCAATTATCCAGAATAACCGGGATCACCGGAAGATCACGGTGATTGACGGAAAGGTTGCCTATACCGGGGGAATGAACCTGGCGGATGAGTATATCAATGCCAGAGTGCGTTTTGGGTATTGGAAGGATGCGGCAATCCGTCTGACCGGAGAATGTGTCTGGAGTTTTACAAGCATGTTCTTGGAACTGTGGGATTATATTTTGAAAATAGAAAGTGATTATACATTTTATCGGGCAACTTCCATGGAAAAACACAGGTTGCAGGAAAAAATCCATGCAGATGAAAAAGGATTCGTCCAGCCGTATACCGATTCTCCACTGGATCACGAAGATGTCGGCGAAAATGTATATCTGAATATCATCAGCAGGGCAAAAAAATATCTTTACATCTTTACTCCGTATCTGATCATCGGATCCGAGATGCGTACGGCACTTGTAAATGCGGCAAAATCCGGCGTGGATGTGCGTCTGGTTGTACCGGGAATTCCGGATAAGAAACTGGTGTATTTCCTGACACAGTCGAATTTCCCGTATCTGATCAAAAACGGAGTGAAAATATACACATATACGCCAGGTTTTATCCATGCAAAATGTTTTGTGTCGGATGATGTACAGGCAACCGTGGGAACGGTAAACATGGATTACCGCAGTCTGTGTCTGCATTTTGAATGTGGCGTCTGGATGTATCGTACCCGGGCAGTTTTGCAGGTAAAAGAAGATGCGTTAAAAACATTTGCGGAAAGCCACGAAGTGACCCTGGAGGAATTTCAAAGAAAATCGTTTCTTGTGCGTACATTTATGGGAGCATTGAAATTGTTTGCCCCTCTTCTGTAAAACACTAAATATAGTAAATTGTCCTTGCATTTTCTACAACATAAAGATAAAATATAGATTATGACAGAAAGGACGAGAGGGATGGAACTGACCGTTAAACTCCAGGTATTTGAGGGACCGCTGGATCTGCTTTTGTATCTGCTCGAAAAGAATAAAGTGAATATCTATGATATTCCGATTGTGGAGATCACGGAACAGTATATGGAGTATATCCGGGAAATGAAACGGCAGGATCTGGAGGTGCTCAGTGAGTTTCTGGTTATGGCTGCAACACTGGTCGATATCAAATCACGCATGCTTCTCCCGTCGAATCCGGACAGTGAAGAGGAAGAAGAAGATCCGCGTGCGGAACTGGTACAGCAGCTTCTGGAATACAAGATGTACAAATGTATGGCGTATGAACTAAAAGACCGGCAGATGGATGCCGGTCGTGTTATGTATAAGAAGCCGACGATTCCGGAGGAAGTGCGTGCGTATGAACCGCCGGTTGATATCCACGAACTGATATCGGACATTACGCTTTCACGCCTGCATGAAATTTTTGAGAGCATTATGAAAAAACAGCAGGATAAAATTGATCCTCTGCGGTCAAAATTCGGAAAGATTGAAAAAGAAGAGGTATCGCTGGAAGACAAGATGGAGGATTTGAAAAAATATGCGGCCGGACACAGACATTTCAGTTTCCGGGGACTTTTGACGGCACAGTCATCGAAAGTGGAAGTGATCGTTACGTTTCTTGCGATTCTGGAGCTGATGAAAATGGGAACGATACGGATTTCGCAGGAACATATTTTTGATGATATCCAGATTGATTCGAAAGTTGCAGCATAGATTATCATGTATTGCAGGATGGACGGAAAATATGGAAGAAAAAAAATACAAGGCAATTATAGAAGGAATTCTGTTTTCTATGGGAGAATCCGTAGAACTGGAAAAAATTGCAGGAACTCTTGGACTTGATCAGAAGAAAACAAAGGACCTGATCGATGAAATGAGAAACGAGTGGGAAGAACAGAAACGCGGCGTTACCATCACGGAACTGGATGGAGCCTACCAGATGTGCACCAGACCCGAAATTTACGAATATCTGATTAAAATTGCAAAGCAGCCCAAACGCCGGGTTTTAACCGATGTTCTTTTGGAGACGCTTTCCATTATTGCATATAAGCAGCCGGTGACAAAGATGGAAATAGAAAAAATACGTGGCGTGTCATCGGATCATGCGGTAAACAAACTGGTGGAATATCATCTGGTGTGTGAACTTGGAAGACTTGATGCACCGGGGCGTCCGTTACTTTTCGGAACAACAGAAGAATTTTTACGCAGTTTCGGCGTACATTCAATCGATGATCTGCCGGTACTCAGTCCGGTACAGGTGGAAGAGTTTAAGCAGGAAGCAGAAGAAGAGATGCATGTGAAACTGGACGTATAAAAGAAGCAGGAATAATCATATACATAGAATAAAAATGTATATGGTTATTTTTTTATGTTTCAAAAAAGAATCTGCACAAAAATAGTAAGTCTGTTGCTGATAATCGGATGTCTGATGAGCGAACCGGTTTTGGCAGAAAAGCAAAAAGAACCCGAAGCGCAGACACTGTATTCAAAATCCTGCGCCATGGTGGATGGTGACAGTGGGCGCCTTTTGTATGGAAAAGAGGCACAGACAGCACTGCCGAATGCAAGTACCACAAAAATTCTGACCTGTATCGTGGCGATGGAACAATGTAAGCCCGATGAAGTGGTCACATTCAGCGCAAAAGCGGCATCACAGCCGAAGGTACATCTCGGGGCGAAAAAAGGAGAACAGTTCTATATGCAGGATCTGTGGTATGGGCTGATGCTGGAATCCTATAATGACTGTGCATATGCAATCGCAGAACATGTGGCGGGATCTGCGGAAAAATTTGCAGCACTTATGAATGAAAAAGCAAAGAAGATCGGGTGCACCGACAGCCATTTTGTGACACCGAACGGTCTGGATGCAAAGGATGAGCAGGGGGAACACCATACCACAGCATATGATCTGTGCAGGATTATGAGTTATTGCGCATGGAAGTCTCCGGTAAGCAAGCAGTTTCTGGAAGTGACGCAGACCCGGTCACATACATTTCAGAGCCTGGAGGGAACCGGATATGCTGTTTCCAATAAAAATGCCCTGCTGGATATGATGGATCATGTGATTACCGGAAAAACCGGATATACGTCCAAAGCCGGATATTGCTATGTGGCTGCACTTGAAGAAGGGGGGAGACATTATGCAATCGCACTTCTTGCCTGCGGCTGGCCGAACCACAAAAATTATAAGTGGTCCGATGCAAAGACACTGTTTCAATACGGAATGGATGCCTATCATCTGTATCGGGGATCAGAAGCATCCATGGAGCTGCCGGATATAGAGATTGCGCAGGGCTGTCGGAAAGAAACACTCGAGGAATGGGCTACCCATGCCAAACTGCCGGTTTATGTTGATACGGATATCACAAAACTGACGTTTTTGAAAAAAGACGGGGATACCGCTGAAATAAAGAAAGTATGGTCTGATCCGATAAGCCTTCCGGTCAAAAAAGGGCAGACGCTTGGACGTGTTTCCTACTGTATGAACGGCAGGGAAATTTACTCCGGAAAAATTAAAGCAGAGGTTTCCGTAAAAAAATGGTCTCCTGAAAAGTTTTTTCAAATTATGTGGAAAGAGCACTGTTGGGCAAATAGGAAATTAGTCACAAAGAATTAGTGAAAAAATTAACAAATTATGTTGAAAAGAATTGGGAAATGAGATACAATACAAACTAGCGGAAATTTTTATTTTTTATAGATGGAGGGCATAAAATGAGTAGTAACAATGAAAACTTGGCAATTCAGCGTATTGCTAAGTTGGTCGATGAGAACAGTTTTATGGAAATCGGTTCTCTCGTAACAGCACGTAGCACAGATTTTAATCTTACCGCTGCAAAGACCCCTTCAGATGGCGTTGTAATCGGTCATGGACTGATCGACGGCAATCTGGTATTTATTTACAGCCAGGATGCATCCGTATTAAACGGTACCATCGGAGAGATGCACGCAAAGAAGATTGCGTCTGTGTATGACATGGCAATGAAGATGGGAGCTCCTGTCATCGGTCTGATTGACTGTGGCGGCATTCGTCTTCAGGAGTCGGTTGATGCATTGGATGGGTTTGGAACTATTTATGCGAAGGAAGTAGCAGCTTCCGGTCTTGTACCTCAGATTTGTGGTGTATTTGGCAATTGTGGCGGCGGCCTTTCCGTTGTCCCGGCACTTTGCGATTTCGCGTTCATTGAAGAGAAGAAAGGACGCATGTTTGTAAATGCTCCGGATGCAATCGAAGGCAATAACACAGAAAAATGTGATACAGCCAGCGCAGCATTCCAGAGTGAAAACAACGGATGTGTGGATTTCGTTGGTTCAGAAGATGAAATCATGGAGCAGATTCGTCAGCTGGTATGTATGCTTCCAAGCAACAATGAGGGAGATGTCTATACAGATGACTGTGAAGATGATTTAAATCGTGCCTGCGAGAGCATGGAGAATATGAAGGGTGATCCAAGATATCTGTTATCCCAGATTTCAGATAATAACGTATTCTTCGAGACAAAGGCAGATTATGCCAGGAATATGGTAACCGGACTGATCAAGTTAAACGGAATGACAGTCGGTGCTGTGGCAAACTGCAGCGAAGTATATGATGCAGAAGGCAAGAAAGCAGAGAGCTTTGACAAGTCCCTGACCGCGCAGGGATGCAACAAGGCAGCTGAATTTGTTCAGTTCTGTGATGCATTCTCAATCCCGGTACTTACCATTACAAATGTAAATGGATTGAAAAACTGCATGTGCTCTGAGAAGAAACTTGCAAAGGCACTTGCGAGAATGACTTACGCATTTTCCAATGCAACCTGTGCAAAGGTAAACCTGATCACAGGAGAGGCTTACGGAAGTGCTTATGTATTTATGAATTCCAAGTCTGTCGGAGCAGATCTTGTATACGCATGGAGCGGAGCAAAGATCGGTGCGATGGATTCTACTCTGGCTGCAAAGATTATGTATCCGGAAGCTGGTGCAGATGAGATCAAGCAGAAAGCTGCTGATTATGAAAAACTTCAGGATTCTGCCACATCTGCTGCTGCAAGAGGATATGTGGATCGTCTGATTGATCCGGCAGATACCAGAAAATACCTTGTAGCTGCTTTTGAAATGCTTTATACAAAGTATGTAAGCGAGCCAGAAAAGAAACACGGTACCAAGTAGAAAGGTGAAGTTTTATGAAAAAGAGAATTGCTTTTGCACTTTGCATGATCCTGATGGTTCTGATGCTTGGTGCATGTGGAACAGACCCGACTACCGTGGATTACAATGGAAAGTCCTATTCAGATCTTCAGTCTGAAATGGATACCAATGCGGGCATGGTACAGAGTCTGGCTCAGTTGTTCAAAGAAAACAAACTGACAGCAGATACTCTTCCGGACGATGTAAAGGATCAGCTTACTTCAAGCTACGGTGTCACAGAGGCACAGATTGAGGCAGCTGCAAAGTGGCAGGATACTTTGGATGAGTTTGGTAAAATGAAAAAGATCGAAGACGATACTTTTAAGGTTACCAAATCCGGTAAGACACTTACCACAGATATGACCATCAAGTTCGCGAAGAAAGATGTGAATTTCGAAGTAGTATATGATTACTATTCCATGGATGTTACCGGCATTTCGGTAGATCCGATTTATACACTCGGTGAGAAAATGGAAAAGGCAGGACTGAATACTGTAATTTCTATGGCAGTTGTATTTGCTGTATTGATTCTGATCAGTCTTCTTATTTCCTGCTTTAAGATCTTCCCTTATCTGGAGAAAAAGAAAGCTGCCAAAGCAGCCGGACAGGCTCCACAGCAGGAAGAGACACCAGCCGCAGCACCGGCACCTGCCCCTGTTGCAGCACAGACAGATGATACTGAACTTATCGCAGTTATTGCAGCTGCAATCGCTGCAAGTACCGGAACTTCTACCAGTGATTTCGTAGTTCGTTCCATCAATCGTAGATAGGATAGAAAGAAAATTTAGGAGGAACATATTCATGAAGAATTATACAATTACCGTAAATGGTAACGTTTATGATGTTACAGTAGAAGAGACCGGAAGCACATCCGGCGCAGCAGCACCGAGACGTACAGCTGCAAAGCCAGCTGCAGCACCAGCAGCCGCAGCAGCACCAGCTGCTTCAGCAGGAGCCGGAAGCATTAAGATTGAAGCAGGAGCTGCCGGAAAGGTATTCAAGATTGAGAAGAAGTCGGCGATGCTGTAAGAAGGGAGATGCCGTCCTGGTTCTTGAGATCATGAAGATGGAGACACCAGTCGTTGCTCCGGAAGACGGAACTGTTGCAAGTATCGATGTAGCAGTTGGTGATGCCGTAGAATCTGGTGCATTACTCGCTACATTAAACTAATCCAAGGAGGAAAACACTGTGAGTTATGTAGGTGAAACATTATCGAACCTCCTGCATCAGACAGCCTTTTTCAATCTGACCTGGGGAAATTATGTTATGATTTTAGTGGCATTTATTTTCCTGTATCTTGCGATTAAGAAAGGTTTTGAGCCATTACTGTTAGTTCCGATTGCATTTGGTATGCTTCTGGTAAATATTTACCCGGATATCATCGCAAGCCCGGAACAGACCAGCAACGGCGTGGGCGGTTTACTTTATTACTTTTACACATTGGATGAGTGGTCTATTTTACCATCTCTGATCTTTATGGGTGTAGGTGCAATGACAGACTTTGGTCCGCTGATTGCAAACCCGGTCAGTTTCCTTATGGGAGCTGCCGCACAGTTTGGTATCTTCAGCGCATACTTCCTTGCAATTATACTTGGATTTAATGACAAGGCTGCCGCTGCCGTATCTATCATCGGTGGAGCGGATGGACCTACTTCCATTTTCCTGGCTGGTAAGTTGGGACAGACCGGTCTGATGGGACCGATCGCCGTGGCTGCATATTCCTATATGGCACTTGTGCCGATCATTCAGCCACCTATCATGAAGTTATTTACAACAAAGAAGGAACGTGCGATCAAGATGCAGAACCTTCGTCCGGTCAGCAAGCTGGAGAAGATCCTCTTTCCAATCGTTGTTACCGTTGTTGTCTGCGTACTGCTTCCTACCACAGCACCACTTGTTGGTATGCTGATGCTTGGAAACCTCTTCCGTGAGTCTGGCGTTGTTCGTCAGCTGCAGGAGACTGCAAGTAACGCACTTATGTACATTGTCGTTATCTTACTGGGTACCTCTGTTGGTGCAACTACCAGTGCAGAAGCTTTCTTTAAATGCAAGCACCTTAAAGATCGTTTGTATTAGGTTCTTGTTGCATTTATGGTTGGTACTGCTGCCGGAGTTTATTTGGTAAGTTATTATGCTGGATTACCAAGGGCAAGATTAACCCTCTGATTGGTTCTGCCGGTGTATCTGCCGTGCCTATGGCAGCCCGTGTATCCCAGAAGGTTGGTGCAGAGGAGGACCCTACAAACTTCCTGCTCATGCATGCAATGGGACCAAACGTTGCCGGTGTTATCGGTACTGCGGTAGCTGCGGGATGTTTCATGGCTATATTTGGAATTTAATAAGGAGGAAAAGTCATGTCAGAAGTGGTAAAAAAACCATTAAAAATAACAGAAACTGTTTTGCGTGATGCCCATCAGTCACTGATCGCTACACGTATGACAACAGAGCAGATGCTTCCGATTATCCCAAAGATGGATAAGGTTGGATTCAATGCTGTAGAGTGCTGGGGTGGTGCGACATTCGATGCCTGCCTGAGATTCTTAAAAGAGGACCCATGGGATCGTCTTCGTAAATTAAGAGACGGATTTAAAAATACAAAACTGCAGATGCTGTTCCGTGGACAGAATATCTTAGGATATCGTCCGTATGCAGATGATGTGGTAGAGTATTTTGTACAGAAGTCAATTGCAAACGGAATTGACATCATCCGTATTTTTGACTGCTTAAATGATATCCGTAACCTGCAGACAGCAGTTACTGCATGTAACAAGGAAAAAGGTCATGCACAGGTAGCTCTTTCTTACACCCTTGGAGATGCTTATACTCTGGATTACTGGATGGAGATGGCAAAGCGTGTAGAGGATATGGGAGCTGATTCTCTCTGTATCAAGGATATGGCAGGTCTTTTAGTTCCTGCTAAGGCTACAGAACTTGTACAGGCACTGAAGGATTCTACCTCTCTTCCGGTAGAACTTCATACACATTATACTTCCGGTGTAGCTTCCATGACATATATGAAGGCAGTAGAGGCCGGTGTAGATATCATTGATACTGCAATGTCTCCATTTGCTCTTGGAACCAGCCAGCCTGCAACAGAGGTTATGGTAGAGGCTTTCAAGAACACACCATACGATACCGGTCTTGATCTGAATCTGTTAAGTGAGATCGCAGATTACTTCCGTCCGTTACGTGAAGAGGCACTTGCAAGCGGTCTGATGAACCCGAAGGTACTTGGTGTAAACATCAACACTCTTCGTTATCAGGTACCGGGTGGTATGCTTTCCAACCTGATTTCCCAGCTCAAGGAGCAGGGAAAAGAGGACAAGTACGAGGAAGTGCTTGCAGAGGTTCCGCGTGTGCGTAAAGACCTTGGTGAGCCACCGCTTGTTACTCCGTCTTCCCAGATCGTTGGTACACAGGCTGTATTTAACGTATTGATGGGAGAGCGTTATAAAGTCGCAACAAAGGAGACAAAGGATATTCTTCTTGGTAAGTACGGCCAGACCGTTAAACCATTCAATCCGGAAGTTGTTGACAAGGTTCTCGGAGAGGATAAAAAGAATGCAATCACCTGTCGTCCGGCAGATCTTCTTGAGCCGGAGCTTGATAAGATTGAAGCTGAGATGAAACAGTACAAGCAGCAGGATGAGGATGTATTATCCTATGCATTGTTCCCACAGGTTGCTACTGATTTCTTCAAATACCGTGAGGCACAGCAGACTGGCGTAGACGCAAAGACTGCTGATACAAAGAACGGAGCATATCCGGTATAGTCATATCCGGTTTCTACGAAAAGACGCATCAGATCTGGTGCGTCTTTTTTTGATGGGAAAAATTCTTTTTGCATGAAATCTTGCATTTTCCGGTTAAAGTGATACAATCAAAAGTGCTGTTTGTGACACAGCGTTTATGGAATAAAGAGGAGAATATGATGTCAAATACCAATGATCTGTTAAACCGGATTAATAATTGTTACAGTTCGATGAGCAAGGGACAGAAAATGCTTGCAACTTACATTACAGATAATTATGATAAAGCGGTATTTTTAACAGCCGCCAAAATGGGGGAAACGGTTGGTGTCAGTGAGTCGACCGTTGTACGTTTCGCAACATATCTTGGATATAAAGGATATCCGGAATTTCAGCGTGCCTTAGAAGAACTGGTGCGCAATAAATTAAACTCCGTACAGCGCATGGAGGTAACCTACGGAAGAATCAGCCAGTCGAAGATTTTAGAGACAGTTTTATCGGCAGACGCGGACAAGATTAAAACGACACTGGAAAAAATTGATCACAGTGCGTTTGAGGTGGCCGTCTCGACAATCCTTGAGGCAAAAAATATTTATATTGTCGGGATCAGAAGCTGTGCGCCGCTTGCAAGTTTTCTCGGATTTTATCTGAATCTGATGTTTGATAATGTGCGTCTGCTTACGACAAACAGTTCGAGTGAACTGTTTGAACAGATGGTAAGAATCGGGGAAAATGACGTTATTATCGGAATCAGTTTCCCACGATATTCCATGCGGACATTAAAGGCATTGGAATTTGCAAATAACCGGAGTGCAAAAGTAATTACAATTACTGACAGCATACATTCACCGATGAATCTGTATTCTTCCTGCAATCTCATTGCGGACAGTGATATGGCATCCATTGTGGATTCCCTTGTCGCACCGCTTTCCGTTATCAATGCATTGGTAGTGGCTCTGTGCATGAAGAAACAGAAAGAAGTGGCGGGAACACTGACGATGTTAGAAGACATCTGGGATGAGTATCAGGTATATGAAAACGATGAGATCAATTATATTGATGATTCGATTAAGGTACATTATGCAAAATTAGGGGATATCGATAATGAGTAAAGTAATCGTGATCGGTGGAGGACCGGCGGGAATGATGGCTGCGTATGCGGCAGCGGAGAGCGGACATGCAGTGACGCTTTTAGAACAGAATGAAAAACTCGGGAAAAAGCTGTTTATTACGGGAAAAGGGCGCTGCAATCTGACGAATGCCAGTGATATGGAACAGCTGTTTGCCAATGTAGTCAGCAACCGTAAATTTTTATACAGTGCTTTTTACTCCTATGACAATGAGCAGGTGATTTCTTTTTTTGAGAGTCATGGAATGCCTACAAAAACAGAGCGTGGGAACCGGGTATTTCCCGTGTCGGATCATTCTTCCGATGTGATTGCGGCATTATCTGCTGCATTGCGGGAACAGCATGTGGAAGTATTCCTGCATACAAAAGTAAAGCGTCTGCTGCTTGAAAAGAGGGATGAAGAAAAGCGTGTTACCGGTGTTGAGCTGGCTGATCATACAAAAATGCATGCGGACGCAGTGATTGTTGCAACCGGAGGAATTTCCTATCCTTCAACAGGGCAACGGGGGACGGTTACCGCATGGCAGAAGAGAGCGGACATAAGATGGTATCGCCGACTCCGGCACTGGTTCCGATGGAAATGAAAGAACCGTGGGTCAGGGATCTGCAGGGTCTTTCGCTGCGCAATGTCCGTATGTCGGTTACCCGGGGAAAGAAAAAACTGTATGAGGATTTTGGAGAGATGCTTTTTACGCATTTCGGCGTCAGCGGTCCGCTGGTATTGTCGGCAAGCGGATGTATCCCGGCAAAAGCATTTGACCAGGAGCTTTCCATGACGATTGATCTGAAACCGGCACTGGATGTGGAACAGCTTGATCACCGGATCTTAAGGGAATTTGATGAAATGAAAAATAAGCAGTTTAAAAATTCTCTGGGGCATTTGCTCCCGGCAAAAATGATACCCGTTATGATTGCGTTATCAGGCATTGATCCGGATACAAAGGTGAATGAAATATCCAGGGAACAGAGACAGAATCTGTTACATCTGTTTAAAAATATGCCGCTTACAATTACAGGGCTTCGCGATTTTAAAGAGGCAATTATAACAAAGGGCGGTGTTTCCGTGAAAGATATCAATCCTTCCACGATGGAGTCAAAACTTGTGCAGGGGCTGTATTTCTGCGGCGAGGTGCTGGATCTGGATGCACTTACCGGTGGCTATAATCTTCAGATTGCCTGGTCCACCGGACACCTGGCGGGAATATCCGTTTTGTAATTTCAAAGATAAATAATTTATTTCAAAGGAGAATAGAAAATGGCATTTAATATTGCAATTGATGGACCGGCAGGAGCCGGAAAAAGTACAATCGCCAAAAAACTTGCGGCGGATCTGGGGTATGTGTATGTGGATACCGGTGCAATGTACCGCGCGATGGCATATTATTTTTTACAGAATCATATCGATGCTTCCGATGAGCAGGCGATTGCGGCTGCCTGCCCGAAGGTAGACGTGACCATTCAGTATACGGGCGGAGAACAGCAGGTGATCTTAAACAAAGAGAACGTAAACGGCGTTATCCGGAAAGAGGAAGTCGGCAACATGGCCAGCGCGACCAGTGTTTATCCAGTGGTTCGTACAAAACTGGTAGAATTGCAGAGACAGCTTGCCGCAAAGGAAAATGTGATTATGGATGGAAGAGATATCGGTACGGTTGTCCTTCCGGATGCCAATGTGAAAATTTATCTCACTGCAAGCTCGAAAGTGCGGGCAAAGCGCCGCTTTGATGAGCTGACAGCAAAAGGTGTATCCTGTGATATGGATGCGATAGAAAAAGATATTATTGAGCGCGATTACCGGGATATGCACCGGGAAACTTCCCCGTTAAAACAGGCGGAGGATGCTGTCCTTTTAGATTCATCGGATCTGGATATTGACGGCGTTGTTGAAGAAATGAAAAAAATAATCAAGAAGGCGGAATAGACAAAAATGAAGCTGACGATTGCAAAAAGTGCCGGGTATTGCTTCGGCGTGAAACGGGCAGTAAATATGGTATATCAGGAAGCAGAAGAGGCAAAAGTTCCGGTATACACGTATGGGCCGATCATTCACAATGAAGAAGTAGTCAGGGACCTTAAACAGCGTGGAGTTCATGTGGTCAGGGAGCTCAAAGAACTTGAGAATCTTCCAAAAGGAAAGATTATCATCCGTTCACATGGTATCAGCCGCAGAGAACATGAAGCAATGAAGGCGTGCGGATTTGAAGTGCTGGATGCAACCTGTCCGTTTGTCCTGAAAATTCACCGGCTTGTGGAGAAGTACAGCAAAGAAGGGTACCGGATTGTGATTGCCGGAAACGAACATCACCCGGAAGTGGAAGGAATTCTCGGATGGGTGGAAGGACAGCCTGCCTATACGGTCACAAGTCAGGAAGATATTGAAAAATTACCGTTAAAAGAGGGAGAAAAAGTCTGTCTGGTGGCACAGACGACATTTAATTACAATAAATTTAAAGATTTAGTTGAAATTATAAAGAAAAAAGGTTAATGATATAAGTGTTTAGATACAATCTGCAATGCAACGGAGGAAAGACAGACGGAAGCACGCAAAATTGCTGCGGAGTCGGATCTCATGATTGTCATTGGTGACAAGCATAGCTCCAATACGCAAAAATTGTATGAAATATCTAAAAAGGAATGTGCAAATACTTACTATATACAAACGAGTAAAGATATGGATTATCATCAGATACAATCCATCAATAACGTAGGTATTACCGCAGGGGCTTCAACCCCAAACAATATCATCGAGGAGGTTTCAAAGAATGTCAGAAATGAGCTTTGAACAAATGTTGGAAGAATCTTTAAAAACAATAAGAAATGGAGAAGTGGTAGAGGGTACCGTTATTGATGTTAAGCCAGATGAAATCATCCTGAATATCGGCTACAAATCAGATGGAATCATTACACGTAATGAATATACAAACGAGCCAAATGTAGACCTTACTACAGTCGTAAAAGCCGGCGATACCTTAGAAGCCAAAGTTGTAAAAGTAAACGATGGTGAGGGACAGGTTCTCCTTTCTTACAAGCGTCTCGCAGCAGAGAAGGGAAACAAGAGATTAGAGGAAGCATTCGAAAATCAGGAAATTTTAAAGGCAAAAGTCAGCCAGGTACTTACCGGTGGTGTATGTGTCAATGTAGATGAGACAAGAGTATTTATCCCGGCAAGCCTTGTATCTGACACATATGAGAAAGACTTAAGCAAGTTCAAGGATCAGGAAATCGAGTTTGTTATCACAGAGTTTGATCCTAGAAAGAGAAGAATCATTGGTAACCGCAAGACTTTATTACTTGCAAAGAAGGCAGAGCTTCAGAAAGAACTGTTTGCAAAGATCAAAGTCGGCGATGTAATCGAAGGAACTGTAAAGAAATGTTACAGATTTCGGTGCATTCATCGACCTGGGCGGAGTAGACGGATTACTTCATATCTCAGAGATGTCATGGGGCAGAGTTGAGAATCCTAA
>ENA-OQCE01000264-OQCE01000264.1-human-gut-metagenome-genome-assembly--contig:-NODE-264-length-25557-cov-2.105938_pt1 | contig 25557 bp, 30 predicted proteins | sample MGYA00242495_ERZ504572 | MGnify/ENA primary metagenome ERZ504572 (study PRJEB26092, sample SAMD00036228) | human gut metagenome | host: Homo sapiens | study: EMG produced TPA metagenomics assembly of... | reverse complement strand
AGAAAAACCTCCCAGATGTCCGGAAGCAACCCAGGTCTGTGGGTTCATCAGGATGGCGCAGTCCACACCAACATTGTATGGGTTTTCCTGTATGAACTTCTTCCACCATGCACGCTTCACATTGTTTTTCAGTTCTACACCGAGATTGCCGTAATCCCATGTATTTGCAAGACCTCCGTAGATTTCAGATCCCGGATATACAAAACCTCTTGCTTTTGCTACCTGCACAATTTTGTCCATCGTCTTTTCCATTATGTAATCCTCACATTCTATTATGTATTTTCTGATCCGCCCAAAGGCTGGATCTGAGTTACTTATAAATTATATAGGTATATACCTGACTGAATTCGCCTGTGGCATCATCGGTACTGGTATCTTCCTCGTCAAACTGAAACTTCACTTCGGATTCCTGCTCCGTAACATCGATCAGATCGTCATCGGATACCGCTCCTGTCGTTTCCTCAATCTGTGTGCCTGCTGCCTCTGTGGCACTTTCCGTTCCCTCTGTTGTTTTTTCCGCTGCAAGAAGGGACGTTCCTTCTTTGATTGCAATGGTCTGTGCATCCACATAACTGGTATTTGTCGTGGATACATAACAGATGGTTCCTTTTACTTTTACATTTGTATTTCCACGGATTACAACCACTTTGTAGCTGGAGTCATCCAGAAATGCGCTGCTCTCACACGCTTTGATCTTTCCGTTTTTTACGGATGCAAACGATCCGTCAAAAGAATACCCTGTAGCCAGTGCTTCTGCAACACTTCCCGTATACAGTTCCATATCATTAAATTTCTGATAATCTTCGGCTGTACGATACGCAATGGTAAGCGTTGCCTTTTTTTCTCCTGTGTCGAGTTTTTTCAGCGAAACGCTTCCCTTTCCGTTTTTCTCATTATAGGTATCTATTTCATTTTTGACATATTCTTTCAATCCGTCTTTATCATATGTCTTTTCGTTCAAAATTTTCCACATCGGTAGACACGATTTTTCCATCTTTTCAGTACAAAAACTGTGCTTTCATCCGCTTTGTAAGAAGTGCCGCAACCGGTAAACATTCCTACGCTAAGCAGAAATACCAGCACGATCTGACCGAGTTTCTTCATGATTTCACAAATCCTCCTCTATTCACAATCCATGATATTATACACTTTTCATATTCCCATTTCAACCGAAAATCGAAAGGGACTTAAAGTCATGATGCACATAATACGCCATATATTCTTTCATAATCATCTTCAGTTCCCTTAGTACTTCCTCTGAAACGGTAAACGAGTATAATCTGGCGACAGGTGTGGATATGATATACTGCATCGTATATCGCGTGGAATCGGAAATATACATGCCCTGTACTTCCTTCGCACAGGTTCTGCAGAAGATGCCTCCCCTTTTCACCGAGAAGAAACACAGGTCTTCTTTCGCATGACAATGCATACAGGCAAACACCTGCGGTCCTTCTCCATTGATGGTTATGGCTTTTAGTTCAAACACTGCACGCACAAGTTCTTTGGAATACCTGCTGTTTTCCAGTGCACGAAACGACTGGTACAAAAGCTTTAACATTTCCCGCTCATCGTTATTTTCCTGACAATAATATTCCGCGAATTCTGCAAAGTAGAACGCAAGCGATGCAGCATCCAGATCCAAAACCAGTTCGCGAAAATAATTCTGAATATTTGCTTTGGTAACATTATAGGAATTTCTTCCCTCAAACACTTCGAATTCGCCAAAGGCAAAGGGATTCGTCGCTGCCAGCAGCTGGCTCGACGGTCGTCTGGCACCTCTGGCAAACGCTGTGATTTTTCCCCTTTCCTTTGTCAGAATCGTTATTCTTTTGTCATAATCATTGACAGGCATGGCTGTTAAAACCATGCCCATCACTATCACAGACTGACTCATACTTCTGCTGTTCCTTCTGTCCGTAACCTCCGCCACTTCCTGCGGCATCCGTCACTTCATTCCGATAAGTCAGATAATCGGTAACTTTTCCTGTTGTCCAGAATGTTTCCCAGGTTTTCTCCATTGCACCTTACCTCCATTACTAGCGTCTGCAATGGCGGTAATTCTATTCCCGAAAAATATTGGAAACCCATCATCTGATCCTTATCTTTTATTCTTCCTCCCGATACCCGAAATTCTTAATCAGGAAATCACTGTCTCTCCAGTCTTTCTTCACCTTCACCCAAAGTTTTAAATTCACTTTGGCATCCAGCATTTTTTCCATCTCGTAACGCGCATTGGTTCCGATCTTTTTAAGACATCGACCCTGCTTTCCGATAATAATTCCCTTGTGGGAATCCCGTTCACACACAATCGTTGCGTCGATATCATACATCTTTCCGCCTTTGCGCGGTTTCATCTGGTCGATGGCAACAGCAATTCCATGCGGTACTTCATCGCTTAACGCATGAAGTGCTTTTTCTCTTATGATCTCCGCACAGATCGCACGCTCCGGCTGATCGGTAATCGTATCCTCGTCATAAAACTGCGGACCATACGGAAGATACTTAAAAATAGAATCAATCACGTCATCCACATTCTGTCCGCGAAGGGCGGAAGTCGGATAATCTCCGCGAAATCATAAATCTTGCGGTAGGTATCGATAAACTCCAGTACCTTGTCTTTTTCCACAGTATCAACTTTATTGATCACAAGAATCACAGGCGTCTGAACTTTTTTCAGCTGTTCTACAATGTGCTGTTCCCCCGCACCGATAAAATTACTCGGCTCCACCAGCCACAATACGACATCCACCTCGTTCAGTGTCTTTTCTGCAACATTTACCATATATTCACCAAGCTTATTTTTTGCTTTGTGAATTCCCGGCGTGTCAAGAAAAACGATCTGTCCACGCTCCATATCCGTATACACGGTCTGGATCCGGTTTCTGGTTGTCTGCGGCTTATTGGATGTGATTGCAATCTTCTGTCCGATCAGACGGTTCATCAACGTTGATTTTCCTACATTTGGTCTGCCGATAATTGTAACAAACCCTGACTTAAAATTTGCTGCTGTCATTTGTATCTCCTTTATCGTGCTATTCGCACAGTCCCTGAATTGAGGTAAACATACCGCTTTCTTCACGGATTGCATGCTCATTTCCCACTACACACAGACACTGATCGGAAAGGATCGAGCGATCAGATCCGAAAGACTGCGGATATCTGCCGGTGTCGCTGTCAGTATCTCGTCACGCTCTTTCTGGATTTCCTCATAGGTCAGATGTTCCAGATAAGCAGCCATCGAACGGCTTCCCTTTGCTTCCGGGTTTAACGGTGTATCTAAAGCTCCAAACGTGCCAATGATATATTTTGTCATATCACGCTCATCCGGATCAAAGGATGCTACATATTCCGGAATTTTCTCATAGACGGCATTGGTCTTTGCCAGATTCGGGTCCCGGTAAGATACAAAATAACTGTCTCCGGTCCTAAGGAAAGAACTCATACATCCATATGCACCGCCCTTTACACGGATATTCATCCACAGATATTCATAGCTTAAAATCATTTTTAAAATCTTTAAGGTTCCGTGATATGCGTATCCATGGCTGATAAAGTTACCGGATCTTGCCACATACTGGATCTGGGAGGCGTCCGTAAATCCCTCATTTTTCTTAGAAAGCACCGGATGGATTGCAGCCTGCGCCGGTGTTCCTTCCGGAAGTTTCTCCAGATACTTCTGCATGATCGGGGAAGCTTTTTCATAAGAGCCTTCTTCTCCGGTAAAGCTGATGAGCATTCTCTTTCTGACAAATACTTTTTCTATCAGCTGCTGCAGTTTTTCGGCTACCGCCTGCGGATTCTCTTTCATCTGTTCATCCAGTCTGCGGATCATCTGATTGTATGCAATACCAATTGTCGCATCATTATAAAATGCATAAACAGATTCGTAAGAAAGTGCACGCATTGCGGCTACCGTGTGCCCGCTGCTGCTTAAGTTCACCTGCAGTCTGGATTTCACCTGTGCAATCAGTTCAGCCAGTCGTTTGGTATCGTGCAGATCGGAACTGTTTAAAATTTCCTCTGCCAGTTTCATAGCATGCTCCAGATTGCTCTCAAGCACTTTCATGCGGATCTCAAATTTAACAGCCATCGCATCGTGATTTTTCAGATCCGGATACATGCTGACCCCACTGGTAATTCCGCCGGTATAAATATTGATGGCATTTGCAAGATCGGCATAACTGTAGGATCTGGTATTGACATATCCGAGTACCGCGCGCAGAAGTCCAAGGTACGGAACCTCCTCCTCTGCAATGTCATTGCACTCAAACATCAGAGTAATATAATCGATGCCATTTGCCGGTGCCTCATGCCGGACAACCGGAATTTCTCCCATGTTCTCCTCCTTATTGGAAAACGGCATGGCTTCTTTTTTCATATCCTCTCTGCCAAGCATCGGAATTTTCAACAGATCTTCTTCCTTTGACGGCTCTTCCTGATACTCCCGCAGATGTCTGGTCTGGGCAATCAATGCCTGCACCTCTGCGTCACTTAATCCGGCCTTATATGCTGCAAGTTTTTCTGCCAGTGCCTGTTCTTTGGCACGGTTAAGCCCCTTCTCCGGCGCAACTACGACCACGGCACCATGCGCATTGTCAAGCAGATACTTCTGAATCAGATCTTCAAAATATCCGGTTTTGATCTGCTCCCGCAAAAACTGTAATGTATCCAGACACTCCAGATGAATAAACGGCTTGGTATCATCAAACAGCCAGCTTTCCATACACTGCAGTCCATACAAAAGTCCCTTCGGAAACTGTCCGTAATCTGCTTCCCGGAACCGGAATTCCGCACTGTTAATTCCCGCAAGAAGGGAATCCTGATTCAGACCTTCCTTTACCAGCTTCTGTAAGGTTTCCTCGATAATCTGCACAAAACGGGTCTGATCAGACTCATCGGCATTCTTAGCGACAATGGAGAACATCGGCTGAAGCATGCCATCCTCAAAAGATCCGTAGACATCTTCCCCGATTCCCGCATCAATCAGTGCCTGGCGTACCGGTGCTCCCGGCGCACTGACAAGGACATAATCCAGTATAGAAAATGCCTGATACAATTCACGGTCAAGAACGGTTCCCACCACTTTATTGTAAGAAAGATACGTGTGCTTCTCCTCCGGTTCATCCTCTGTGATCGGATACGTTCTGCGCTCGGATACTACCGCGTCAAATGGCTTTTGCAACTGGATTTGTGAATGTACTTCCACTTCATTTGCATCATAATGGCTTAAATATTCCTCATCCAGCCAGGTGAGCCTCTCTTCTATATCCATATCTCCGTACAAATAAATATAGGAGTTGCATGGGTGATAATATTTGTGATAAAACGCAAGATAGTTTCATACGTCAGTTCCGGTATTTTTTCCGGGTTTCCTCCGGAATTTTTGCTGTAGGTATTGTCCGGAAACAGTGTTTCCATAATTGCCGTCTCAAGCACTTCATCCGGGGAGGAATACGCCCCCTTCATTTCATTGTATACAACGCCGTTGATGGTCAGCGGTGCATCTTCTGACTCCAGCTCATAGTGCCAGCCTTCCTGCATAAAAATCTCTTTGTACTTTGTAATATTTGGATGGAATACCGCATCCAGATATACCTCCATCAGATTTTTAAAATCCCGCTCATTGTAACTTGCTACCGGATACAGTGTTTTTTCCGGATATGTCATTGCATTCAAAAACGTATTGAGTGACCCTTTGGCAAGCTCAATAAAAGGGTCTTTGACCGGAAATTTATCCGATCCGCAAAGCGTGGTATGCTCGATAATATGCGGAACTCCTGTCTCATCTTCCGGGGGTGTCCGAAATCCGATCGAAAACACCTTATTGTCATCTTCATTGGAAATGACACACACGCGTGCTCCGCTTTTTTTGTGTCGCAGAATATATCCCATGGATTCAATATCTGCAATCTTTCTTACTTCTATTATTTCATATGCTGACAATTTCAATTTATCCATATTTCTCATCCTTCCATTTTTATTTCAACGGAATAGTTTTATTCTTTCCGAATCGATACATCCATCTGTGGGAATGGAATTGAAATTCCATTTTCATCCAGTGCATTTTTCATCTGTTCCAGCAAACGCCACCGCACTGGCCAGTAATCTTCTGTTTTTACCCATACGCGAATGCCCATATCTACGGCACTATCCCCCAGATCCGATACAAAAATATCGACCGGTTCATCCTTTATCACTGCGGTTTCTGTCTTTACCACACCCTCAAGCACTGCTTTAACCTTTGACAAATCCGATGCATAGCCAACCCCGACGGTCAGATCAATCCGTCGCATATCCATATGGCTGTAATTGGTAATACTGCTGTTGGACAGACTTCCATTCGGAATCAGGATCAGTTTGTTATCAATGGTAAGCAGCTTGGTGTAAAAATGGTAATCTCCTTTACAGTTCCTTCTTCTGATGAAGCATTATCCAATATATAATCGCCTACCACAAATGGTTTTAGTAACAAAATTAGAACACCACCGGCAAAATTAGAAAGGCTTCCCTGCAGTGCCAGTCCCATGGTAAGTCCTGCGGACCCAGCACGGCAATCACAGAGCTTGTCGTCACGCCAAACTGCCCCAGAATAATCATTGCCAGCACAAAATAGAGCGCATATTTCACAAAAGAACTCAGAAAGGAAACCACACCGGCTTCTACTTTTCCGCGCTCTAAGAAACGGCGCACCATTTTCACCAGCATTTTGATCATCCGGCTGCCTACCAGAAGAATAATCACTGCAATCATCAGCTGAACGAGAAACCCCAGCAGAGATGGTGTCAGATCCTGTAAATATTTCCGGATAATTCCCGGATTTTTCGCCACTTCATTTAACACTTCACTCTCGGTGCTAAGCTGTGTCAGTTGGTCTGTTATTAAAATTCCCAATGTATTTCTCCATTTATGTCCTATAATGCCATTCTTTAAATCTCATGTATGAATAATCCACTGCGGAGTTTCGGCTCAAACCAGGTAGATTTCGGCGGCATGAGACGTCCCGCATCTGCCACAGCAAATAACTCCTGAATGGATGTCGGATACATGGCAAATGCAACCTGGCAGTCCTCATGGCATCTTCTTTCTAACTCTTTCATGCCGCGTATTCCGCCGACAAAATCAATTCTTTTATCTGTCTTTGGATCACCGATTCCAAGTACCGGTGCCAAAAGTACATTCTGCAATACCGATACGTCCAGTCCTTCTACCGGATCATCCGGAACCGACTCTGGACGCATAGTACAACGATACCATTTATCAGAAAGAAACATGGAAAACTGTCCCTTTTTCACCGGTCTTACATCGTCTTTGTTTCCGATTTCCTGCACATCAAAAAGTTCCTGCATTTTTGATAAAAATGCCTCTTCGGTCATATCTCCTAAATCCCGTACCACACGGTTGTAATCCATGATCATCAGTTCCTCATCCGGGAATAAAACGGAAAGAAAATAATTAAATTCTTCTTTTCCGGTATATCCCGGATGTTCTTCTCTCCGCTTAAATCCGACTTTTACCGCAGAAGCAGCTCTGTGATGTCCGTCTGCAATATAGATTTCCCCAATCTGTGCAAATGCATTCCGGATCGTTTTGATATCTTCCGGATCGGATATTACAAAAACACGGTGGCGAATACCATCTTCCGCAACAAAATCATATAAGGCATCCTGTTTCTTTGTCTTTGCCACAACCTCATTGATCACGGCATTGGCACGGTATGCCAGAAAAATCGGTCCGGTCTGTGCACTGCACGTATCTACGTGACAGATACGATCCTGTTCCTTATCCGCACGGGTATTCTCATGTTTTTTGATGACCTGATTCGCATAATCATCAATGGATGCACATGCCGCAATGCCGGTCTGTGTTCTTCCATCCATCGTCAGTTCATATATGTAATAACATTCTCTGTTATCCCGGATAAATGTGCCGTCTGCGATCCAGTCTTTTAACATCTGTGCCGCTTTGGCATATACTCTGTCATCATAGGTATCGACATCATCCGGAAACTGTGTCTCCGCACGGTCAATTGCCAGAAATGACTTTGGATTTTTTTGCCACAACTTCTTTTGCTTCTTCTCTGTTATATACATCATATGGTAATGCAGCCACTGCAGATACTACATCTTCTGCCGGTCTGACACATACAAATGGTTTTATGTCTGCCATATTATCCTCCATAAATTGTGCTGGTTTCTATACCTTTCTAGTATAATGGAAAAAATACGTTTATACAAGAAAAATATGAGCGGTTCTTTCGAACCGCCATACAGCAAAATGCTTATCTTTTCTGTTATTTTACAACGCGTACACGCAATACATCGTCAATTGCCTGCAGTTTTTTCAGCACATCATCGGTAATCTGGGAATCCACATCGATCAGTGCATATGCATAGTCACCCTTTGCCTTATTTGTCATATCTGACACATTGATATCTGCCTCTCCAAGAACGGTCGTATACTGGCCGATCATACCCTTGACATTCTTGTGCAGAATCGCAACACGTCCGGCTGTGGTACATGCTCCCATGTTGCAGTCCGGATAATTGACAGAATGGGTAATATTACCATTCTCCATGTAGTCACGAATCTCACGGACAGCCATAATTGCGCAGTTGTCTTCAGACTCTGCTGTAGATGCTCCAAGATGTGGAGTGACAATACATCCCTTTGCTCCAACGGTTGTAGTATTCGGGAAATCAGAAACATATTTCTTAATCTTTCCTGCAGCCAGCGCATCAACCATTGCCTCTTCGTCTACCAGCAGATCTCTTGCAAAGTTTAATACAATTGCGGTAGCTTCATCATTGCGATCGCATTGGCATCAATCATCTTTCTGGTAGAATCCAAAAGAGGTACATGGATCGTAATGTAATCGCACTCTTTGTAAATATCTTCTACATTGCTGATATGCTTTACGCTTCTGGATAAGTTCCATGCAGCATTGACAGAAATATATGGATCATATCCATATACTTCCATACCCATATGGGTTGCGGCATTTGCTACGAGCACACCGATGGCTCCAAGTCCGATGACACCTAATTTCTTTCCGGAAATCTCTGTTCCTGCAAAGTTCTTCTTCTGTTTCTCTGCAGTTTTTGCAATGTTATCATCGTTCTGGTTTGCCAGACACCAGTCAATACCACCGACAATATCGCGGGATGCATATAACATTCCTGCAAAAACAAGTTCTTTTACACCATTGGCATTTGCACCCGGTGTATTAAATACAACGATACCTTTGTCAGCACATTTGTCAAGCGGAATATTGTTGACACCTGCACCGGCACGGGCAACTGCAAGCAGTGAATCCGGAAGATCCAGATCGTGCATTGCCGCACTGCGGACAAGTGCTGCATCAGCGCCTGCCAGATCGTCTACTTTTTTGTAATCATCAGAAAATAAATCCAGACCTACCCCAGCGATAGGATTTAAGCATGTATAATTAAACATTTTATGCATTCTCCTTCTCAAATTTCTTCATGAACGCAACAAGCTTTTCTACGCCCTCTTTTGGCATTGCGTTGTAAATGGATGCACGCATACCACCAACGGTACGATGTCCTTTCAGGTTTACGAAGCCAGCTCGGTTGCCTCTTTTACGAATTTCGCATCCATATCCTTGTCTCCGGTTACGAACGGTACATTCATCAGTGAACGGTCTTCTTTTCTGACAGTTCCCTTGAACAGTTTGCTCTCATCCAGGAAATCATAAAGGATCTTTGCTTTTTCAATGTTGCGTCTCTGCATTTCCTCTAAGCCGCCCATCTTTTTCAGCCACTTAAAGACTTTACCGCAGATATAAATGCCGTAGCATGGCGGTGTGTTGTACAGGCTGTCTTTGTCTGCCTGTGTCTTCCACTTGAGCATGGTTGGTGTGCCAGGAAGTACATCATCTGTAATCAGGTCTTCCCGTGCAATTACGATTACAACACCTGCGGTCCGATATTCTTCTGTACGCCACCATAGATTACGCCATACTTTGTCACATCTACAGGCTCAGATAAGAAGCAGGAAGATACATCTGCTACCAGTGTCTTTCCCTTTGTGTTTGGAAGCTTCTTGTATTTGGTTCCGTAAATGGTGTTGTTCTCACAGATATAAACGTAATCCAGATCATCCGGAATATCCAGATCGGAACAATCCGGAATATAGGAGAATGTCTGATCTGCAGAGGATGCAAGCTCAATTGCCTCTCCGTACATCTGTGCTTCCTGATAAGCCTTCTTTGCCCACTGTCCTGTGACAATGTATCCGGCTTTCTTATTCTTCATCAGATTCATAGGAACTGCTGCAAACTGCTGGGATGCTCCACCCTGTAAGAACAATACCTTATAATTATCCGGAATGTTCATTCAGCTCTCTTAAATCTTTTTCTGCATCCTTGATGATGTCATCGAATACTTTGGATCTGTGGCTCATTTCCATAACGGACATGCCGCATCCTCTGTAATCCAACATTTCATCTGCTGCTTCCTGCAGTACCTCCTCCGGCAATACTGCCGGTCCTGCTGAGAAATTGTATACTCTGCTCATTTCAAACTTCCTCCTATATTTTACTATGCTGTTGCTTATTTATTCTTGCTCTCGAAATCTTTTCCATCGAAACATTCATTGATCGGAGCCCCCGGTGCAACCATCGGCCATACCTTATCATCCGAATCCACAATTGCGTCAATTACAAACGGCGTCTTACTTTCCAATGCTTCCTGAAAAGCTGCAATAAACTCTTCCTGTGTTGTCACACGCCGGGCAGCTGCGCCCATCGCCTCTGCAATCTTTACGTAGTCCACACCGTCATCTAAAACCGTTGCGGAATAATGCTGTTTATAGAAAAGTGTCTGCCACTGGCGGACCATTCCGAGTACATGGTTATTGACAATCACTTCAATCAACGGAAGCTTTTGTCTGGATGCTGTTGCAAGTTCATTCATATTCATGCGGAAACATCCGTCTCCCGCAATATTGATCACCTGCTTATCCGGATTTGCAGTCTGTGCACCAATTGCAGCGCCAAGACCATACCCCATCGTACCAAGACCTCCGGATGTCAGCAGGTTCTTGGTTTACTGTATTTAAAATACTGTGCAGCCCACATCTGATGCTGACCGACTTCCGTGACCATAATGGCATCTTTTGCCATCTCATAGATCTTTGCGATCATAAACGGACCACTTAACCCTTCCTTTGGAATGGTCATAGGATACATCTTCTGATAATCCGCAATATGGGAAAGCCACTCGGTATGTTTCTGCTGCTCAAGTTTTTCATTCAGCTTTCCGAGGACGATTGCCACATCCCCGGTAATGCTGTGATTTACGATAATATTTTTATTGATTTCTACCGGATCAATATCAATCTGCAGAATCTTTGCCTGTTTTGCAAATTTCTTTGGATTTCCAAGTACACGGTCCGAAAAAACGAACACCAATTGCGATCAGAAGATCACATTCACTGACACCGAGATTGGACGTCTTTGTTCCGTGCATTCCAAGCATTCCGGTATAGTTTTCTGATGTTCCATCATATGCACCTTTTCCCATCAGTGTGTCGCAGACCGGTGCATCTGTTTTTTCTACAAATGTCTTTAATACTTCACTGGCTCCGGAAAGGATTGCTCCTCCTCCGACAAATATGTACGGCTTCTTTGCCTTTTCAATCATCTGGATGGCTTTCTTTAAATCATCCTCATTGAATGCCGAACAATCCGGCTGCGGCATTTTTGGCTCTTTCTTTATATACTCTGTTTTGTTGGCAGTCACATCCTTGGTGATATCTACCAGAACCGGGCCCGGACGTCCTTTCCGCGCAATGGAAAACGCTCTGCGAATCGTATCGGCAAGTTTTGTTACATCTTTTACAATAAAACTGTATTTTGTAATCGGTGTTGTGATGCCAGCAATATCAATTTCCTGAAAACTGTCTTTTCCGAGGAGTGATACCCCAACATTGCAGGTGATTGCCACGATCGGAATGGAATCCATATACGCAGTTGCGATACCGGTCACCAGATTGGTGGCTCCCGGTCCGCTTGTTGCCATACAGACTCCGACTTTTCCTGTACTTCTGGCATATCCGTCTGCTGCATGGGAAGCCCCCTGCTCATGCGATGTAAGTACATGCCGGATTTCCGGATGTTTGTATAATTCATCATAAACGTTCAGGATTGCACCGCCCGGATATCCGAAAACGGTATCTACACCCTGTTCTTTCAGGCATTCTATAATCACCTGTGATCCTGTCAACTGCATTTTCTAACCCTCTATCCTTTATTTCTCTTCTGGCACTTCCAAGACAGCTCCACGGTTTCCGGAAGTAACCAGTGCAGAATATCTCTTAAGATATCCGGTGGTAACCTTCGGCTCTCTCGGCTGCCATTTTGCACGTCGTGCGGCCATCTCTTCATCCGAAACATCTACGTTCAATGTCATCTCCGGGATATTGATCTTTATGATATCGCCCTCTTCTACCAGAGCAATCGGTCCCCCAACTGCTGCTTCCGGAGAAACATGTCCGATGGATGCGCTCCTGGATGCACCGGAAAAACGTCCGTCGGTAATCAGGGCAACGGAACTGCCAAGCCCCATACCGGCAATCGCAGAAGTCGGATTTAACATTTCTCTCATACCAGGTCCGCCCTTCGGTCCCTCATAGCGGATGACAACGACATCCCCCTCTACAATCTTGCCGCCCTTGATCGCTGCGATAGCATCTTCCTCACACTCAAAGACTCTTGCCGGTCCTTCATGAACCATCATCTCATCGACAACAGCAGAACGCTTAACCACCGAACCATCCGGTGCCAGATTTCCTTTCAGAACAGCCAGACCACCGGTCTTGGAATATGGATGATCAACCGGACGGATGACTTCCGGATTGCGGTTCACTGCGTTTGCAATGTTCTCTCCGATCGTCTTTCCGGTTACGGTCATACAATCGGTATGTAACAGACCGATATCTGCCAGTTCTTTCATCACTGCATATACACCGCCGGCTTCATTAAGATCCTCCATATAAGTAGGACCAGCCGGTGCCAGATGGCAGAGGTTTGGTGTCTTTTCGCTGATCGGGTTTGCAAAGCTGATATCAAAATCAAAACCGATCTCATGCGCGATCGCCGGCAGATGCAGCATGGAGTTTGTGGAACATCCCAGTGCCATATCTACTGTCAGTGCATTTAAGATGGACTCTTTTGTAATAATATCACGCGCGCAGATATTCTTGCGGAACATATCCATAACTGCCATACCTGCATGTTTTGCAAGTTTGATACGTTCCGAGTAAACAGCCGGAATCGTTCCGTTTCCGCGAAGTCCCATACCAAGAGCTTCGGTTAGACAGTTCATAGAGTTTGCTGTATACATGCCGGAGCAGGACCCACAGGTCGGGCAGACTTTATTCTCATATTCAAGCACATCATCCTCTGTCATGGTTCCTGCTGCGTAAGATCCGACTGCCTCAAACATGGAAGAAAGACTTCTCTTCTTTCCCTGCACATGTCCGGCAAGCATCGGTCCGCCGGATACAAATACGGTCGGAAGATTCAGACGGGCAGCTGCCATCAGAAGCCCCGGTACATTCTTATCACAGTTTGGCACCATAACCAGTGCATCAAACTGATGGGCGATAGCCATACACTCCGTGGAATCTGCAATCAGGTCTCTGGTAACCAGAGAATATTTCATGCCGACATGTCCCATGGCAATACCATCACATACCGCGATTGCCGGAAATACAACCGGTACGCCACCTGCTTCCGCAACGCCGAGTTTTACGGCGTTTACAATTTTATCAATATTCATATGGCCCGGAACAATTTCATTGTAGGAACTTACAATTCCGACCATCGGTTTTTTTAATTTCTTCTGCGGTAAATCCGAGCGCATTGAAAAGACTGCGCGCCGGAGCCTGCTGCATACCGCTCCTTGCGTTATCACTTATCATATTATGTTCTCCTTAAACTCTCTCTGCGATCAGGTCACCCATCTTTGCTGTACCAACCTGTTTAATCCCTTCTGTGCTCTCTCCTGCCTGCGGCATGATATCAATGGTACGATATCCTTCTTTTAATACCTGTTTCACGGCATTTTCAATCGCATCAGCCTCTTTATCCAGATCAAACGTATAGCGAAGCATCATGGCTGCACTTAAAATGGTTGCAATCGGGTTGGCAATGCCTTTTCCGGCAATATCCGGTGCAGACCCGCCACTCGGCTCATATAAACCGAATTTGGTATCATTCAAACTTGCGGATGATAACATACCGATGGAACCGGTCACCATGGAAGCCTCATCGGATAAAATATCTCCAAACATATTCTCCGTCAGAATCACGTCAAACTGTTTTGGATCTTTCACAAGCTGCATTGCACAGTTATCGACAAGCATATGCTCATACGTTACTTCCGGATAATCTTTTGCAACTTCTTCTACGATTTTTCTCCAGAGCCGGGAAGAATCCAGAACATTTGCCTTATCCACGGAAGTTACCTTTTTGCGGCGCTTCATTGCAATGTCAAAACCTCGCTTTGCAATTCTGCGGATCTCATTTTCATTGTAGGTAAGTGTATCGGTTGCTGTCGTCACGCCATCTACTTCCTCTGTCTTTCGCGCTCCGAAATACAAACCGCCTGTCAGCTCACGCATAATCATCATATCAAATCCTGTTCCGATGATATCATCACGCAGTGGACATGCAGCCTTTAATTCTTCATATAAATATGCCGGGCGAAGGTTTGCAAACAGATTGAGCGATTTACGCAGCTTTAAAAGTCCTGCCTCCGGACGAAGCTCCGGTGCTAATTGATACCACGGGGATGTGGAAGTATTTCCTCCGATAGATCCCATCAGTACCGCATCACTTGCTTTTGCTGCCGCAATCGCATCATCGGTCAAAGGAACTCCGGTTGCATCAATCGAGCATCCCCCCATCAGGATATCCGTATAGTGAAATAAATGACCATATTTTTTCCCAATCTGGTCTAATACTTTTTTTGCCTCTGTAACGATCTCCGGTCCAATACCGTCTCCCGAGATCACACCAATTTGACATTCCATTGCTTTTCCTCTTTTCTACTCTGCTGTTTCAAAGTCTATTACCTATTAATATATAGCAACAGGGCCTTCTTTTCAACTAAAAATCCATTTTACTTTTTCATAAATAATATAATCTGAGATTATAATAGATCTTTTTTATTATTCTGAATTGAGAAAGAAATGCAAAAAGGTGCCGCAAATGCGACACCCTCTCTCATGTTCTTTATGATGCAGATTCTGCTTTTTCTACGTCTGCAATTGCAGCTTTCTGCATTGGAATACGGCAGTTTTTGTTGTTTCCGAACTCTACGATAACGGTATCATCTACAATATCAATAATTGTTCCATAGAAACCGGATGTAGTAAGAACGGTGTCTCCCACAGCTACTTCGGAAAGCATCAGATCTTTTTCTTCTGCTCCTTCTTCTGTGGACGAATCATCAGAAAATACATAAATCCGAAGATTACTACCAGCCAGATAATCATACCAAACATGCCCATTCCGCCGGAAGCGGAAGCGCTGCTATTTGCTAAAATTGCGCTCATCAATGTTTCCTCCTATATTCAAATACTAAAACCCATTCTACACAACTTCCGTTCTTTGGGCAAGCCTTTTTGGCTTTTTTAGACATTTTTTATACTTGACTGTCCCATCCGGTACAGTTTTTCTTCTTTGTAGGAAGCAAATTTCCGGCATCGAGAGCATTCCGGATCTCTTCCATCATCGTATTATAAAAATACAGGTTATGAAGAACGCACAGGCGCATGCCAAGCATTTCCTTTGCTTTTAACAGATGCCGGATATAGGCTCTGCTGTAGTGCCGGCATGCCGGACACTGGCAGCCCTCCTCAATCGGACGCATGTCTTTTTCGTATTTCTGGTTAAACAGATTCAACTTTCCTTCGTTGGTATATACATGTCCGTGGCGTCCGTTTCTGCTCGGATATACACAGTCAAAGAAATCGATTCCGCGCGCTACCCCCTCGAGAATATTGGCAGGTGTTCCCACGCCCATCAGATACGTCGGCTTGTTTTTCGGAAGATACGGAACAGTCTCCTCTATGATCTGATACATCTGTTCATGGGTTTCTCCCACTGCAAGTCCGCCAATTGCATACCCATCCAGATCCAGTTCCGAAATTCTCTTTGCATGGTCCGTCCGGATATCCGAAAAAATTGCTCCCTGGTTAATTCCAAACAACAGCTGCTCTTTATTAATCGTATCTTCCAGACTGTTCAGACGCTGCATTTCTTTTTTGCACCGCTCCAGCCAGCGGGTCGTACGCGCAACAGAATCTTCGACATATCTGCGCTCTGCCACACTCGATGGACACTCGTCAAATGCCATGGCAATCGTCGATCCGAGGTTTGACTGGATCTGCATGCTCTCTTCCGGTCCCATAAAGATCTTTGCGCCATCTACATGGGAATGGAAATATACGCCCTCCTCCTTAATTTTTCGGAGTCCTGCCAGGGAAAACACCTGAAATCCACCGGAATCTGTCAGAATCGGACGATCCCAGACCATAAACTTATGCAGTCCACCCATTTCTTTGATCAGCTTGTCTCCTGGACGCACATGCAGATGATAGGTATTGGACAGTTCCACCTGACATTTGATCTCTTTGAGATCCATTGTTGAAACAGCACCCTTGATTGCGGCCACCGTTCCCACATTCATAAACACCGGCGTCTGGATATCTCCGTGCACCGTATGAAACACCGCACGTTTCGCACTGCCTTCCTGTTTTAACAACTCATATGTAGCCATTTTCTGTTATTCCTCTTTCTTTTTATTTACTTTCGAATTCTGCGGATCAAAATACCATTGGACAAAAGTGTGGAATCTATGTAATGTCGTTCAAGCAGAATTTCTCCCTGCGGTACTACCTCGACATCTTCCTCACAGCAGTTAATCAGCACTTCCACATAACAATCCGGAAAATCCACTTTCTGAAACTGGATCACACGCCTGTACGCTGCATAATCATTCGGAAAATGAAAATTACGGCTTTTTAAGAGCGGTTCCTGCCGGCGCAGATGAATCAGTGTAGATATGATCCTGCTGCGCTCTGCATACTTTCCGGCCTCAATATCCGACCACGGCATACATCTGCGGCAGTCCGGATCATAGCTTCCTTCCATGGCAATTTCTGTTCCGTAGTAAATGCACGGACTTCCCGGCATTGCAAAAAGCACAGCAATCTGTGCAAAATATTCATCCAGATTCTTCACATCCGAGCGAAGCCGCTTGGTATCATGCGAATCGAGCAGATTAAACAGCACATCATTGGTCTGCTGCATATAACTTGTATAACAGCGGTTGATTGTATATTCAAAGTCTTCATTCGTCAGGCTCTTATCAATCCAGAAATCCTTGATACTTTGTCCAAGCGGATAATTCATTACCGCATCAAACTCATCTCCGCGCAGCCACGGAAGCGCGTTGTGCCAGATTTCTCCGAGAATATAGATATCCGGGTTGATCTCCTTGACCCGCGCATGCAGTTCTTTGCAGAACCTGTGGGAAACTTCATTTGCCACATCCAGACGGATTCCGTCAATCCCGTAATTTTCCACCCAGTTGGCACAAATATCTACAAAATATTTGCGCACCTTCGGATTGTTTGTATTGATCTTTGGCATGGAATCAAAAAAGGCAAATGTATAATACTGTTTCTTCTTTGCCGCCTGCCCGTTTTTATCAAACGGCCATTCATTGATCATAAACCAGTCATAATATTCCGACTCCGGTCCCTTTGCAAGCACATCCTGCCACGGTGCGAAATAATATCCGGAATGATTGAACACACCGTCAAGCATTACGCGGATGCCCCGCTTATGTGCTTCCTTCACAAGGTGTTTAAAGGTTTCCTCATCGCCAAAACGCGGATCAATCTTCGTATAATCCGTGGTATCGTATTTGTGATTTGACGGAGCTTCGTTGATCGGTGTCAGATACAGACCGTTGATTCCCAGATTCTGCAGATAATCCAGCTTGTCTGTAATCCCCGCCAGATCTCCTCCGAAACATTCCTCATTGGTCACGCTTCCATGCTCTCTCCACAAAACCACATCCTCAGGATCATTGGAAGGATCTCCGTTGCAGAAACGATCCGGGAAAATCTGATACCATACGGTATCGTTGACCCATGCCGGGGTACGCGGTACATCACAGGGATTCATCCACGGGAAAACAAAGCACTGACGGCTTCTGCCTCCAGATGCATCTGTTCGCTGCTGACAAACCCGTCTTCAAAATAAAACCAGCTTTCCTCCTCTGTCTGAAGTTCAAAATAATACTTCAGACGCTTGTACTCCGGACGTACGGTTGTGGTCCACCAGATCTGATTTTTTAACCGCTTTTTATATATGATCGGCTCCTTTTTTCCATCCAGTGCTCCCCGCCGCCTAATATTCCCGCGGCAAACGGATCTCCGAGTATAATGGATACCGATTTTACATCGTAGCCCGTTTTTATATTGATAATCAGCTCATCCTCATTCAGCGGATAACAGTAATTGTCACTCGCCTGATGATATACTGCGTTAAATTCCATATGTTCCCTCTCTCTTTTTTATGTTTATTTCCTTTAAATATTACCATATCTCTCTTGACTATTCAATGCGATGTTTTTTATAATATCCCTTAGAATATTAACGTTTTTAAGGAGGCATTTATGGCAGGCTCATCATTTGGCAATTTATTTCGTATCACCACATGGGGGGAATCCCACGGTAAAGGCATCGGTGTTGTTGTGGATGGCTGTCCTGCCGGACTCAGCCTCTGTGAAGAAGATATCCAGAAATTTTTAGACCGGCGTAAACCCGGCCAGTCCAAATTTACCACACAGCGCAGGGAAAGTGACACGGTAGAAATCTTATCCGGTGTCTTTGAGGGAAAAACAACCGGTACCCCGATTTCCATGATGGTCTGGAACAAGGATCAGCACTCTGCCGATTACAGTGAAATTGCCTCCTACTACCGGCCAGGACATGCTGATTTCTGTTTTGACGAAAAATACGGATTTCGTGATTACCGCGGCGGCGGACGCTCCTCGGGGCGCGAAACGATCGGACGCGTTGCCGGCGGTGCAATTGCGATCAAAATTTTAGAGCAGATGGACATCTCCATACTTGCCTACAGTCAGGCAATCGGTCCGGTGTCCATTGATCCTGCCCGGTTTGATCCCGCAGAAATTTCAAAAAACAAGCTGTATATGCCGGATGCAACAGCCGCAGCAAAAGCCAGCGCATATCTCGAAAAATGTTTACAGGAACAAAACTCCAGCGGTGGCATCATCGAATGTCAGATTTTTGGGCTTCCCGTCGGACTCGGTGATCCCGTTTTTGAAAAACTCGATGCGAATCTGGCAAAAGCAATCCTCTCGATCGGTGCCGTAAAGGGCTTTGAAATCGGAGCCGGATTTGGTGCAGCTACCGCTACCGGACTAACCAACAACGATGCATTTTGTATGGAGAATGGACATATCTCCAAGAGAACCAATTATTCCGGTGGCACGCTCGGTGGTATGAGTGATGGCTCTCTGTTATTTTTCCGCGCAGCTGTCAAACCGACACCGTCCATTGCAGCAACACAGCAGACCGTCAACAAAGACGGAAAAGAAATTGAGATCAGTATCAAAGGACGACACGATCCGATTATCGTTCCGCGTGCAGTAGTCGTTGTTGAGGCAATGACAGCTATCACAATTTTAGATGCGCTCCTTTCCAACATGACCGCAAGGCTTGACCGGATTATTGATTTTTACAGACAATAACGTTTAATCACAATAAAAATTGGCAGTGAGGCTACGATGCAACAGCTTCACTGCCAATTTTTCTTGTTTATTTTTCGTAAAGAAATTCTTCCGGCAATGTAACGTTAAAATCTTTTGCCAGATCCCGGAAATTGTCCGGAGTGATCGTCTGAAGCTTATCCGGTCTCATGGATAACATCTTCACAAGAATTTCTGCCGATTTCTCAGCGGTGTGCATCAGACCGAATGTCAGATCAAAATCTTCGCCTGCTGCGAACATTCCGTGATGTGCCAAATGGCCAGATCATACTTTTTCATCAGTTCACTTGTTGCAACCGCGATCTCTCTTCCTCCCGGAACCATCCACGGAACAACACCGACACCGTCCGGAAAAACAACCGGACACTCCGTTGCCATCTCCCACAGTTCTCTCGTAAACACTTTATCTTCGAGTGGAAGTACAAATGTGAGTGCGATAATATTGGTGGTATGTGCATGATAGACCACGCGGTAATTTGGATTTTGAAGTTTTTTTACTTCGAGATTCATCAAATGACTCGGAAGCTCGGAAGTCGGTCTGCCTCCATTGACCAGCCCCCAGACAATACGGTAATTTTCACCTTTTTCGTCCAGTTCAATCATGCAGATGGAATCTTCCGGCTTAATGATCACATTGCGGAAATACTTACCGCTTCCCGTAACCAGAAAAAACTCGCCGGCAAGATTCGGTACACTTGTGCCAATTGGCTGCCATTCCTTCGCCTTAAAATTCTCTTTTATCAATTCTACTTCTTCCGGTTTTACACGATAAGAAAGGTTTCCACCATTTCTCTCATGCCATCCCTGCTCCCATCCGTCATTCGCCATGCGGATAAATTCCTGTACAAATTCTGCATCTAAAAAATTCATAATTATAATTCCTCTTTTCTATTCTTTTTTAATTTCTCTTTTCCAATACTTCGTTCTCATACTTTTCGATTTCATCATAGAAATGAAGATCATCAACGACGCCCTCACGTCTTAAGTACTCATCCCATATCTCACCGATCGGCAACATCTTCACCGCCTCATTCATAACCATAAGTTTGCTCATCTGATTCGTATCCTGAAGCGCTTTGAGCATTGCATTCGGTGTACATAAAGCTATAAGAAGGGCTTTCTGCCAGCTTCGAAATCCTGTTGCAAGTGCCGAAACACGGTTGATACTTGCATCAAAATAGTCCAAAGCCATATAGACACGGTCAAGCGCATTATCTCTTACAATTTCTTTTGCCATCTCCTTCGTCTCATCATCAAGAATCAGCACATGATCGGAATCCCAGCGCACACCTCTTGTGATATGCAATGCAAATTCCGGATAAAAGCAGAGCATTGCCGGAATCTTGTCAGATACATACTCCAGTGGATGATAATGTCCGTTGTCCATAAGTGGCATACAGCCGTCATGTAAAGCAGCAAAACTAAGTGTAAACTCAGCCGATCCGACTGTGTAAGACTCCACACCTATACCGAAAACTTTTGACTCCACACAAGGCTTTACGAGGTTATGATCGTATGGCTCCGATAAGATCTGCTCGATGGAATCCTTGTATCGCATACGAGGTCCCATACGGTCTGCCGGAACATCTTTAAATCCATCACCGGTCCAGATGTTCATAACGCAAGGCATTCCGGTCTCTTTTGCAAAATATTCCGAGATGCGGATGCATGCCTTTCCGTGATTGATCCAGAAACGTCTTGTCTCCTCGTCCGGACTCGAAAGTGTCTGACCGTCCTTTACTTTCTCGTGTGAGAAAAAGGTCGGATTAAAATCGATACCCATATGATGCTTCTTGGCAAATTCTACCCATTTAGCAAAATGCTTTGGTTCAAGCGCATCTCTGTCTGCAAATTCCCCCGGTGCAAAGATTGCATAAGATGCATGTATGTTTAATTTTGCGGTTCCCGGCATCAGTCTCATCGCTTCTTCCATATCTGCCATCAACTGTTCCGGCGTTCTAGCACGGCCCATATAATTACCGGTCGTTTGAATGCCTCCAGTAAGTCCTCCGTCATTGTCAAAACCGATCACATCATCCAGCTGCCAGCAGTGAAGCGATACCGGAACTTTCTTTAATGTCTCGATCGCCTTGTCGGTATCCACACCGAGTGCTGCATATTTTTCTCTTGCTGCTTCGTAATTTGTCATGTCTCTTCTCCTTTACTTTTCGTATTTATGAATTGGGAAGGAAGCATAAACACATTGTCTTGCCTCCTTTAAGTTTTCTAATTCTCCCGCTGCGATCATCTGCGCACAGAGATTACCGATCGCAGTCGCTTCCGTCGGTCCTGCATAGATTGTCTTCTTCGTGAAAAATGCGGTCAGTTTGTTCAGATAATCCGCATTGGCACCGCCACCAACGATCTGAATACAGTCGTATGTTTTTCCGGTCAGTTTCTCAATCTCCTTTGCTGTATCGGCATAGCATTTTGCGAGACTGTTGTAGATCACACAGGCAACTTCCGCAATGCCCTGTGGCACCTGCTGTCCACTCTCTTTACAGGCTTTCTGCACCTCGCTCGTCATATGCTCCGGCGCAAGAAATCTCGGATCGTTGGCATCAACAAAAGAAGGAATCGTCTGCTTTGACGCAAGTTCGCTGATCTCTCCAAAACCAAGTTCCGGGGCTATCTCCTTTCGCACCGACTGGATCATCCAGAGTCCCATAATATTCTTAAGATAGCGGAAGCGATAATCGTATCCGCCCTCATTCGTCATGTTATGCTTTCTGCTTTGCTCATCACAGGCAGCTTCTTTCAATTCGGTTCCCATCAAATGACCATGTTCCGGAACTGATATAAGTGGCTGTTCCTCTTTGGATGGAACTGCCATCACTGCAGAAGCTGTATCATGCGTTGCCGGCAAGACTACTTTGCATTCAAAACCTACCTGTTTCTGAATAGAATCCGCCAAGTTTCCGACAATGCTTCCCGCCATCATAATTGTCTGAAAGAGGGTTCTCGGATATCCCAGCCGATCAATCAATGCCCAGTTCCAGTCATTGGCTTTCGGATCAACCAGCTGTGTTGTTGTCGCGTTCGTATATTCCTGTAACTTATTTCCCGTCAAAAGAAAGTTAAAATAATCCGGAATCATAAGCATACTTTGTGCCCTATCCAGGCTTTCCGGATTCTGCTGCTTAAGCGCCATTAGCTGATAGATCGTATTAAACTTCTGCTTTTGAATACCCGTAATTTCATACAAATCATTTTCCGAAATAATCTCATATACCTGCTTGTCCATCCCATCCGTTCTCGCATCACGATATGCCACGGCATCACCAATTCTTTGTCCCTGATCATCCAACAATACAAAATCTACAGCCCAGGTATCGATTCCCATACTATACGGAATCTTTCCTATATCCGCACATTTCTTCATTCCGGTTTGAATTTCCCAAAAAAGCTGATCCACATTCCACACTTTATGTCCGTTATGTTCCTGCATTCCGTTTGGAAATCGATAGATCTCCTCTAAGACAATTCGCCCGTCTTTCTTATGCGCAAGAATATGGCGTCCACTCGACGCTCCGATATCAATCGCCAGATAATATCTGTTTTCCATTGTCTGCCCCCTTTTTCTCTTATCTGATACACCAAAAAGATAACAAAAATAAGGACAGCTTTTTAGCCTCTGATTAGACCAAAAAACTGTCCTTATTTGATATTTTTATTTTTGATGTGTTATGCGATAAGATCTCGGTGTCATACCAAATCTTTTTTTAAATTGCCTGAAAAAATAACTCTGATTCTCATATCCTACATCAAGTGAAATATCTTCGATTGACAGATCCGTTTCCTCAAGAAGTTTGACCGCAGCCTGAAATCGCCTCTGTTGCAGTAAATCCTGAAAATTTGCCCCTGTCTTTTGCTTGATCAGCTTACTTAATACGGTAACTGACTGATGTGTATCTGCTGCAATCTTTGTCAAATTTGCATTTTTACAATCACTGTTGATATATTCAAGAACCGACTGCACAATAGTCTCCTTGTAATCCATAGAAGAATTATGGCTCAAATTCTCCAAATGATTTAACAAATACAAAAAGACAAGTCCCATGGAATACTGATTGATAACATCTTCATTCATATATTCATAAAGCATGGATTCTATCATATTCTCCATCAGATTTTCAATCTGGGGATCTCCTTTAAACGAAAAATCAGATAATGAGGAACCGGACTCTTCTGCCGGAATGCCCCTGCAATGAACTCCGCTAAAACATTTTTTTCCTGAAGCATTCCAAGCGGAATTTCAAAAAATTCCGGCAAAGCAATAAAATTGATTCCAATGTCTTCAAATTCAGCTCTGTGAATCGCATGTTCCACATACTGATTGAGCATCAGTAAATCTCCTTTATAAAGTGTTAATTCTTTTCCGTCAATTACATGTGTAATCTCCCCCTGTACCACATACATAAATTCCACATAATTATGCCGGTGCAACGGAAATTCCACAAATCTGCTGTGACGTCTTACAGTAATCAGTTTTCCCCTTCTGAGCAGTTTTTTGACGATCAATCTCCTGTATGGACGCTTCGCTGTATAACTGTTCCTCAATCGCGGCCTGTCCTGCCTTATATTTACTTTCCTCTTCTGATATCTGCATAAGTTCATCAAGAAGTTGTTGTCTCATTCCTTCTTCTCCATTAAATACCCGGTCAAAGTCTGCATCACCAGATTTTGACTTAAAAGGGGGCATGATTCAAAGAATCATACCCCACTATTTACATGCCATTACCAATAAACAGCTTACTATTGATTTCTCAATGTCCTTCCCACAGAAACCGTATAATTAGATACAACCGTTGTCTTATCGGAAAGTGTTGTGGTTGCCTGTACAACAACGGAATTGATATTGACAGACATTCCTGAAGTAACGGAATAACTTGCGCCCGGTACACTCGATCCGGTGACGGTACAGTCTGCAATCACTCCGCCATCCATTCCCTGAATGCTCAGGCAGTTCTTTGCCAGATCCAGTGCCGTCTTACAGTTTACGGTAGATACGGTGCGATCTACACTGATCACTGGATTTGCCTGACTGTCGGTAACTTCCAGATATCCCGTAGTTGTAGCCAGTGATGTGCTCTGTCCATCACTTGGATAGAACTTCAGTTCCAGCAGATAAGTACCTGTCTGTGCCTTTGTCACAACATTTCCATTCAGTGAAACCGCAGAAATCGGAATTTCTGATCCACTGCCAATTGCTGCAGGTTCTGTTGAAGATCCACCCTTTGACAGATCACTTCCATAATACTGTCCACCCTTACTGATCCTTACAGATGCAATATTCACATACTGATAGAATACGCCTCCGCGATACTCTGCCAGACGCAGTGTTGTCGCTTTTGATGCAAGCAGATCCGATGCAGATGCTCCGGAAGTAATTGCCAGATCAATGACCGGTTTGCTGATATCAACCTTATAGGAAGATGCCTCCATTATAAGGAGGAGTCTGTACAACAACGGTGACATTAACGGATGCCCTATGCCCATTCACGGTCAGGGTCAGGTATAATTGTAAACACCTGCTGCTCTTCCGGATGCGTCAAATACCATACGGTCGGTTGCCGGATCATAGGTAGCCATAGATACTTTATTGGTACTGTTTTCTACGATCTGGTATGTCTCATTCTCGAGTTTCATACTCTGTCCATACTGATCTCTTCCCTCAATATTGACCTATATTCCTTATACCTGTTGCATAAGCGTTTGA
>ENA-OQCE01000260-OQCE01000260.1-human-gut-metagenome-genome-assembly--contig:-NODE-260-length-25753-cov-1.811676_pt1 | contig 25753 bp, 27 predicted proteins | sample MGYA00242495_ERZ504572 | MGnify/ENA primary metagenome ERZ504572 (study PRJEB26092, sample SAMD00036228) | human gut metagenome | host: Homo sapiens | study: EMG produced TPA metagenomics assembly of... | reverse complement strand
AAAAAATGGGTGGTCATACATCCGGTGTCGCAGCAGCAATGTTCGCTGCAAGGGCCCTGATGCTGGCAGCACCCGTCGGACGGCAGGTCGTTTTTCATGCAGATTATGCCGTCTTCGTGGTGATGATGAGGAATGACAGGTACTATCAGCATAATCATGCTGATGAAGAACAGAAAGTATGCAATGTACCTTTTCGTTTTCATCCCTCTCTCTTTGATTGGTCGCAAAGATAGAAGTTAATCACTTAACTGCCAAACTCAAGATGCTAAAAAGCCTTGAATAAATCATTTAATCCTTCGCTCATACTGGGATGCGTAAAGATGAAATCCCGCAGAATGCTGTAATGCAAATCATTCTTCATGGCAAGCGATACTAAATTAATGACTTCGGGCGCATCGATACAAAACAGGGTGCAGCCTATTATGCGTCCCGTATGTGCGTTGACAATGGCTTTCATCATACCGTCTATCTGCTGCAAGGTACGGGCACGCGGTATGGCGGCAGCCGGCAACCGGGACACTTGAAGCGAATAACCGCGTTTTACGGCTTCCTCTTCGGTCATGCCGATATGCGCCAACGGCGGATCTGTAAAAATGACATATGGAACCGGAATCCTGTCATCGGTCTTTCGCTTTTTATTGCCGAACAACCGGTTGGTGATAATGCGGAAATCATCCAGAGATAAATAGTCATACAAGGCTCCGCCTCTTACGTCTCCCATAGCCCATATATGCGGGGCGGTGGTCTGAAGATGTTCATTGACGATGAGAGCTCCCCGGGTGTCGGTCCGTATGCCGGCTGCGTGCAGGTTGAGGCCGTCGGTCATCGGTCTGCGTCCGGTGGCAAGCAGCAGTGCGTCTCCTTCCCAAAAATAGGGGGTATTGTCGGAATTGTCCGTATAGGTCAATGTTATGCCATCGGCTGTGTCGTATACGGACAGGGCATAGGCGTTCAAACGTATCTCGATGCCTTTCCTTTTCAGAGATTCCAGCATGGATTCCGCAATGTCCCGGTCGGCTTTGGGCATAAAGCGGCTGCCCGTTTCCAATAACGTGACTTTGCTTCCAAACCCCGCATACATGGTGGCAAACTCCATTCCGATAGCGCCGGCGCCGAGAATGAGCAGGCGTCCGGGAAGTTTGCTCTGTTGGAGTAGCGTTTCGCTGGTGAATACATGCTTGCTTGCGTCGATTCCTTTCACGGCGGGCAGGATAGGGGTAGCTCCCGTATTGATAAAAACTTCCTTTCCTTTAAGGAGAATTTCCTTTTTATCGTGCGAGACGACCTTTACCGTATCGTCGGATACAAAAGATGCCATACCGTCATACAACGTAATATTGGGGTGCTCCTTGATACGCTCGTGATGCTTGTCCCGCAAGAATGATACGAGCTTGTTTTTCCGCCTTATGGCGAGTGCATAATATTTGGCCTGATTGTCGTAGTCGTCCCGGTAGAGCCGTTCGGCCTGTTCCGATTCGTAAATCAGCGCTTTGGTGGGTATACACCCTACATTCACACATGTTCCCCCGTACATCTGCGGAGAACGTTCGATGATTGCCACTTTCCAGTTGCGGTTGGCGAGTTCGGCAGCCAGCAGTTTTCCGCCTTTGCCGAACCCTATGATGATAGCGTCATATTGTTTCATTTCATTCGTAATTAGGAATTTGTGGCAATGAAACAATAGGAACTGTTTGTTTGTTGCGGGAAGTAAGTTAATGAAAGTTTACCGTTCCAGTTCGCGAAGCGAATCCATTTTCTTCTTTTCGAGGAATTCATAGATGCCGCTCAGGTGCTCAGTCACCCGCTTGTTGCCGAACTCGTACACTTTGCTCACCAGTCCGTCCAGGAAGTCACGGTCGTGGCTCACAAGTATCAGTGTACCGTCAAAGTCCATGAGTGCCTGTTTCAGAATATCTTTGGTCTTCATATCCAGATGGTTGGTAGGCTCGTCCAGAATTAGCAGGTTTACGGGTTCCAGCAGCAGCTTAATCATGGCAAGGCGTGTACGCTCGCCACCGGACAGCACTTTCACTTTCTTCATGGACTCTTCCGGTCCGCCGAACATGAAAGCTCCCAGCAGGTCGCGAATCTTGTTGCGGATTTCTCCTTTGGCTACGTCGTCGATGGTTTGAAATACGGTCAGGTTCTCATCCAGCAAGGATGCCTGGTTTTGGGCGAAATAGCTATTTGTACATTGTGTCCGATGGTAAGCGTTCCTTCGTGTTCTATTTCTCATGATACATTTTACCAATGTGGACTTACCTTCGCCGTTCTTGCCTACGAAAGCCACTTTGTCGCCTCTCTCTATAGTGAGGTTGGCATTCTTGAACACGACATGGTCGCCGTATGTCTTTCCTACGTTCTCCATAATCACCGGATAATTGCCGGAGCGCGGCGAGGGCGGGAATTTCAGCCGCAATGCCGAAGTATCTTCTTCGTCCACTTCCAGAAGTACCAGCTTTTCCAGCATCTTGACGCGGCTCTGCACTTGCAGGGTTTTGGAATAGGTTCCCTTGAAGCGCTCGATGAATTCTTTGGTTTCGGCGATGAACTTCTGTTGGTCGTCGTATGCCTTTTGTTGCTGTTCGCGCCGCTCTTTGCGGAGCTCCAGGTATTTGGAGTAGTTTACTTTATAGTCGTAGATTCGTCCCATGGTCACTTCAATGGTACGGGTCGTGATGTTGTCTACAAATTTGCGGTCGTGGCTGATGACGATGACGGCTTTCCCGTTGTTGATAAGAAACTCTTCCAGCCATTGGATGGACTCGATGTCGAGGTGGTTGGTAGGCTCGTCCAGCAGCAGTACGTCAGGTTTTTGCAGCAGCAGTTTGGCAAGCTCGATGCGCATGCGCCAGCCACCGCTGAAATCGCTTGTCTGGCGGTTGAAGTCCTCTCTGGTGAATCCGAGGCCGAGCAATGCCTTTTCAACGTCCTCTTCGTAATTGGTGGCGTCGATGGCATAAAACTTCTCGCTTAGGGCAGACACCTGTTCGATAAGCTCCATGTAACTGTCGCTTTCGTAGTCGGTACGGGTCTCCAGTTCCTTGTTCATGCGGTCTATCTCGGCTTCCATCTCGTGCAGGTGGGCAAAGGCCTGTGCTGTTTCCTGAAAGACGGTACGTCCGTCTTCCGTCATCAGATGCTGGGGCAGATAGGCGATGACACAATCTTTCGGTGCGGAGATTTTGCCGCGGGTGGGCTGCCGCACTCCGGCGAGTATTTTAAGTAATGTACTTTTTCCGGCTCCGTTCTTTCCCATGAGGGCGATACGGTCTTTTTCGTTGATTACGAAGGATATGTCACTGAATAAGGTTGTGCCGCCGAATTCTACGGCGAGTCCGTCAATAGAAATCATTATGTCGTTTTTAAAAATAAGGTGCAAAGATAATGCAAATATATTATTTTTTATACCTTTGTCTCGGACAAACAATAATACAGGTTATGGAAATCGATAATCAATCGGTAGATTACCGTCCGCTCATCCTTGTTGCGGAAGACGATGATAGTAACTTTAAGTTGATAAAGGCTATTATAGGGAGAAAGTGTGAGATAATGTGGGCGAAGAACGGTGAGGAGATTGTCTCTTTGTTTCGTGAATACCGTGACAGGGCGGATGCAATACTGATGGATATTAAGATGCCTGTAATGAATGGTTTGGAAGCTACGCAAATTATACGCCGGGAAGGCGGAACATTGCCTGTTATCATGCAAACGGCCTATGCTTTCTCTACCGACCGTGAAAATGCCATAAAGAGCGGTGCTTCGGAAGTATTGGTAAAGCCCATTACATTGAGCACCTTGCGCAACTGCTTGAGCAGTTACCTTCCCCGACTGGAATGGTAGGCTTTCCGCAATGAAAAGATAACTGTATCTTAGGGCTTGTGGAAAAACATCCTCACAAAGAATTCTCAAAAGAATGCTGAACAAAAATTAAGCAGGTTCTGAAACAAAATTTCTATTCTTTTGTTAATGAAGTCTAACCAAAATTTAACGGAATGAATAGTAAACTGCGCTTTTTGTTAATATCACTGTTTATATTCTTCGTGGCAGCATTACAGGCTTCAGCAGACGGTGATATCCGTGTATCGGGCGTTGTGATGTCGGAAGGAGAACCTTTGCCGGGAGCATCGGTATTGGTGAAAGGTACTCACAACGGAACGGTAACCGACGTTGACGGGAAATATACCCTTACCGTACCGGCGGACGGTACGCTGGTCTTTAGCTTTATCGGACTGAAAACTACAGAACAGAAAGTCAATGGACGCACAGTTGTCAATGCGGAATTGCTTCCGGACAGCGAACAACTGGATGAGGTGATGGTGGTGGCTTATGCCACTGCCAAGAAGTATAGTTTTACGGGAGCGGCTTCCACGGTAAAGGGGAGCGAGATTGCCAAGATGCAGGTGGCCAATGTGTCGCGTGCGCTCGAAGGTACGGTTTCCGGACTTCAGGCAAGTGCGCCCAGCGGCCAGCCGGGTACGGATGCTGAAATACGTATTCGCGGTATCGGCTCTATCAATGCGTCGAGCGCCCCGCTTTATGTGGTGGACGGCGTCCCTTTCGACGGTAGCATCAACTCCATTAATCCGGAAGATATAGCTTCGCTGACGGTACTGAAAGATGCCGCTTCGGCTGCTCTCTACGGTTCGCGGGGACCAACGGTGTCATTATCATAACTACCAAGCAGGGACATACCGACTCGAAAACCACGGTCAGCATCAATGCCAGCTTCGGTGGTTCCAACCGGGCTATCCGCGATTACGACCGTGTTGGAACCAATCAGTACTTCGAACTCTATTGGGAAGCTTTGCGCAACCAATATGCTCTGAATTCGGATAAATATACTCCGCAGACCGCAGCTGCCCAAGCCTCGAAAGACCTGGTAGGCAAGCTGATGGGCGGCGGCCCTAATCCCTACGGACCCAACTATCCGCAACCTGTAGGTACGGACGGCAAACTGCTTGCCGGCGCTACTCCGCTTTGGAATGTGGATTGGCAGAAGGAAATGGAACAACAGGCATTGCGTACGGAAGTCGGATTGAATGTTTCCGGTGGCGGAAAGACCAACCAGTACTATTTCTCGGCCGGCTATCTGAACGACAAGGGTATTGCCCTTGAGTCCGGTTACCAACGCTTCAACTTGCGTTCCAACATTTCGAGCGAGATAACCCGTTGGTTGCGTGGCGGTGTGAATATGAGCTATGCCCACTCCATACAGAACTATCCGGTTTCGTCCGATGCCAAGACGAGCAATGTCATTAACGCCGGACGTCTAATGCCCGATTTTTATCCTGTGTATGAGATGAATGCCGACGGTACATACAAACTCGACTCGGAAGGAAAGCGGATTTACGACTTTGGTTCCTACCGGCCGTCGGGCGCTACAGCCAACTGGAACCTGCCTGCAACCTTACCCAATGATAAATCCGAGCGTATGCGGGACGAGTTCTCCGGACGTACTTTCCTTGAGGTCACTTTCCTTGAAGGGTTGAAATTCAAGACCAGCTTCAACTTCGACCTGATAGACTACAATACGCTGGATTATACCAATCCCAAAATTGGTCCTGCCGTCAATACGGGCGGTGGAGCAAGCCGCGAATATACCCGTACCTTCTCCTGGACATGGAATAACATCGTGACCTACGATAAGACTTTCGGCGAGCATCACTTCAATATCCTTGCCGGACAAGAGGCTTACTCTTACCGTTACGATGTGTTGCAGGCGGCACGAAGCAACATGGCTGTGCCCGATATGCCGGAACTGGCTGTCGGTTCGCTTGTAACCGCAGGCACGGGCTATCGCATCGATTATTCACTGTTAGGCTATCTTATCAATGCCCAATATGACTACCGGAGCAAGTATTTCTTCTCGCTTCCTACCGTCGCGACGGTTCCTCCGCGTTCGCACCGGGTACACGCTGGGGCAATTTCTGGTCGTTGGGAGCTTCGTGGCGCATAGACCGCGAAGCGTTCATGCAGAATACCGCCGACTGGCTTTCCGCCCTGACCTTAAAGGCAGTTATGGCGCGCAGGGCAATGACAACCTGGGTACGTATTATGCCAGCAGCGGACTGTATTCTATCGTTTCACAGGCAGGTGAGAATGCTTTGGTGTCCGACCGTCTTGCAACGCCCGATTTGAAATGGGAGACTAACCTCAACCTCAATGTAGGTATCGACTTTTCATTGTTCGATAACCGTTTCTCCGGTTCGTTCGATTTCTTCCAGCGCCGTTCCAAAGACCTGCTGTATTCCCGTCCGTTGGCAACTTCCCTGGGTTATACTTCTATGGACGAGAATATAGGTGCTTTAAAGAATACGGGCTTTGAAATAGACCTCAAGGGAATGCTTATACACACCCGTGACTTTATGTGGCGTATGGGAGTCAACCTTACGCACTACAAGAACGTGGTGACCGACCTTCCGCTGAAAGACATGCCCGTTACCGGAGTTACCCGCCTGAAGGAAGGGCGTTCGGTCTATGACTTCTATCTGCGCGAATGGGCAGGGGTAGACCCGGACAACGGCGACCCGCTGTGGTATAAGAACGTGAAGGATGAGCAGGGCAATATCACCGGACGCACCACCACCAATGACTATGCTCAGGCTGATTATTACTATGTGGACAAATCCTCGCTCCCTAAGGTGTATGGCGGGTTCAACACCGCTTTCTCATACAAGGGTTTTGAGTTATCCGCCATCTTTGCCTACAGCATAGGCGGTTATATCGTAGACCGTGACGTTACGATGCTGTGGAGCAACGGAAGCAATCCGGGACGTGCCTGGTCTACCGAGATACTGAAACGCTGGACGCCGGAAAACCGCTACACGGACGTGCCGGCCCTGAAAACAGTGTCCAATAACTGGAACTCCAACTCCACCCGCAATCTGTTCAACAATTCGTATCTGCGGATGAAGAACATCACGCTGTCCTACAACTTCCCGCAGCCGTTGATAAAGAAAATCAGCCTGAACAGCCTGCAACTTTTTGTACAGGCGGACAACCTGCTGACTTTCTCCAAGAATCAGGACTGGACCGGAGCAGGGCATCACAGGACTGACCTATTACCGTTATCCTGCCATGCGTTCCATTTCGGGCGGGCTTAATGTTTCATTCTAAATCACTGTTAACAATGAATACTTTCCTTAAAAATACAGCAATCCTCGCAGTGGGATTATTATCCGTCTTGTCCTCGTGCAGCGGAGACTTTCTCGACAACAAACCTACGGACGCCGTAGATTCGGGTATCGTCCCCGTACCTTCCAATGCCGGACGTATCTTCAACGGTGCATGGTATAACTTGTTTGAGTACAGCAGTACGTATGCCAATATCGGCTATCGTGCCTGATGTTGCAGGACGACATGATGGCGGACGATGTGGTGTCGCGTCCGATGTATGGTTTCAACTCATCCTACCAGTTTAACGATGTGGGGATGCCGGCCAACAACCGCACCGCATTTGCCTGGTATCTGATGTACAAGACTATCGACAATTGCAATACCGCCATTTCCATTACCGCGACCGGTGATGATAATACGGCCGATTTCCGCCATTCCCAGGGGCAAGCCTACGCTTTGCGGGCTTTCTGTTATCTGCATCTGGCTCAGCACTACCAGTTTACTTACCTGAAAGATCCTTCCGCACCGGCTGTTCCTCTTTATACGGAACCTACCGCCTCTACGACAGAGCCCAAAGGGAAGGCTACCCTGGAAGAGATATATACGCAGATATTCAAAGACCTGAATAAGGCTAAGGAGCTTCTTGAAGGGTATGTCCGTCCGGACGACAAATCCAAGTTCAAACCGGATGTAAGCGTTGTCAACGGATTGCTGGCACGTGCCTGTTTACTTACCGGACAATGGAATGAAGCCGCCGGGGCTGCACTTGAGGCGGCTGAAGGATATACTTTGATGACGGATGCCAAAACGTATATGGGCTTTAACGACATATCCAATACCGAGTGGATGTGGGGGCATCCCCAATCTGTGAGTCAGTCCGACGCCAGTTATAATTTCTATTATATTGATGTGGTGACTCCTGATGCGTATAACAGTTTTATGGCCGACCCGCATTTTAAGGACATTTTCGAAGCGGGGGATATCCGTCTGGAGCTGTTCCAGTGGATGCGCGAAGGCTATTTGGGTTATCGCAAGTTCCGCATCCGTGCCGACCAGACCGGTGATATCGTCGTGATGCGTTCCGCCGAGATGTATCTGATAGCTGCGGAAGCACTGGCTCGTGAAGGACGGTTGGAGGAAGCCGTGAAGCCGTTGAACACATTGCGTAATGCCCGCGGACTTGCCGATTATGACCTGGCAGGCAAGACGCAGGAACGGCTTGTCGATGATATTCTGCTGGAACGTCGCCGCGAATTGTGGGGTGAGGGATTCGGCATTACCGATATTCTCCGTACGCAACGTTCGGTAGAACGCATGCCGTTGACGAAAGAGGAAGCGGAGAAAACGTACGATTGCTGGCAGCAGGGAGATACTTATAGGGAATATAACCCCGAAGGTCATTGGTTACTTCCTTTCCCGACGGAACGAAGTTTGTGCCAAACAGTGTGTATTATTTGTATGCCATTCCGGAAAAGGAGACGAATGCGAATCCTAATCTATAGGAGAGGTGTGTTGGGTAGTGATTGATGTTTTTTTAGGCACGGATTACACGGATTTATTTTATTCTTTTTCCGTGTAATCCGCGTAATTCTGCGTAATCCGTGCCTAAAAATAGTACCTGAATAGTGCGTAACCGGCATATCTTCAGATTTGTTACTCCGTCTTCTTACTTTCTCTTTCCTGCATTTTGCGTTTCACGAACTCAATCTTCAGGTTGGCCTCTTCCATATTCTTCTTGATTTCCGTGATGGAAGACAGCAGTTGTGCCAGTTCATAGACAGCTGCCACCGCCTTGCGGTCGTTCGGTGTCATGACAGTGGCATAGGAACGTTCGCCAAGATAGTGTACGCGGATATTCTTGTCTTTATTCAGATTGAGGAAAGCGATTACATTACCGTCTTCGCCCAGTTTATAGTCCGCTTTCTCTATCTTCTCGCCCAAATCGGTCGTTTCATAGCTGTCTTTGGAAGCCGGGGTTTCGGCAAAACTGCCGTCGGGTGCGGTGACTTTCACTGCGAGGTGATGGATGTTATGCGGGCCGCAATAGATGGAAGTCATGCTCATCACTCCGGTTTCATCTACCTGAAAGCGCAGGTAAGAGCGGTGCAGGTTCTTTTCTATTACTTGTGAGGGATGCAGGTAATTGCCGATTTTTTGATATTCGGCATCTTTCTCGAAAGTATAATTCTTCTTGATGGCATCCACCTCTTTTTGTTCTTCCTGAAGCATACTGTCGAGGTAGACCAGCGTTTTCTCCTGTTCTTTCAGTTCCACCTGCTGCATTAGTCCGATACCCTCGCGGCGTGTTTCAAAGGCCTTCGGATAGAGTATCTTGATGCTGTCAATCTGAATCTTCGCTTCGCTGTAATCTCCGCGTTCAAACGCTTCGCGGGCTGCCTGGAGTTTCTCTCCTGCTTTTTTCTCTACATTGCTGCAAGAGAAGAGCGTGCAGCAGAGGCACGCAAGGAATGCTGCTTTCTTCATAATTTTCATTCTTGATGTTAGTGGGGCAAAATAAAAAATAATATCCGTATCTTTGCACCCTCAAAATGATTTATTGACAAATGATTGAATTGACGACAGAAGAACTGAAGCAGCGTTTCAGTGACAGCATATTTAAGCGGATTTCCGAAACAGCGGATGAATTGGGACTGGAGTGCTACGTAGTCGGCGGCTACGTGCGCGACATATTCCTGCAGCGTCCTTCCAAAGATATCGATGTGGTAGTAGTGGCAGCGGCATTGCAATGGCCGAGGCGCTTGCCAGGCGTTTGGGGCGCGGCGCGCATCTTTCTGTTTTCAAGAATTTCGGGACGGCGCAGTTAAAGTATCACGGCACGGAAGTGGAGTTTGTGGGTGCACGTAAGGAGTCCTACACGCACGATTCGCGCAAACCGATTGTTGAGGACGGCTCGCTGGAAGACGACCAGAACCGCCGGGATTTTACTATCAATGCCTTGGCGGTCTGCCTGAACAGTCAGCGTTACGGCGAACTGGTAGACCCCTTCGGCGGAATGGCGGATATGAAGGAGAAGACCATCCGCACGCCGCTCGACCCGGACATCACCTTCAGCGACGACCCTCTGCGCATGATGCGTTGTATCCGTTTTGCCACCCAACTGAATTTCTATATCGACGATGATACTTCGAGTCCTTATGCCGCAACAAAGAGCGCATCTCCATCATATCCAAAGAGCGCATTGCAGACGAGCTGAACAAGATTCTGCTCTCTCCCGTCCCGTCCAAAGGATTTATAGACTTGGACCGTTCGGGCCTGTTGCAGCTCATCTTCCCGGAACTGGTTGCTTGCAAGGCGTTGAAACCCGTAATGGCAGAGCGCATAAGGACAACTTCTACCATACGCTCGAAGTGCTCGATAATATCAGCAAAAAGACCGATAACCTCTGGCTGCGCTGGGCAGCCCTTCTGCACGATATAGCCAAACCGGCGACCAAACGCTGGGAACCTCGTGCCGGATGGACATTCCACAACCATAACTTCATCGGCGAGAAGATGATACCCGATATCTTCCGGAGAATGAAGCTTCCCATGAATGAGAAGATGAAATACGTGCAGAAGCTGGTAGGGCTACACATGCGTCCCATAGTGATAGCGGATGATGTGGTGACCGACTCGGCCGTACGTCGCCTGCTGTTTGAGGCTGGCGATGATATAGACGACCTCATGACCTTGTGTGAGGCCGATATCACTTCCAAGAATATGGAGCGCAAGCAGCGCTTTCTGAACAACTTCCACTGGTGCGTCAGAAACTGAAGGACTTGGAAGAGCGCGACCGTATCCGTAACTTCCAGCCTCCTGTCAGCGGTGAGGAGATTATGAAAACATTCAATCTCCCCCCCTGCCAGCAAGTGGGTGCATTGAAGAGTGCTATTAAGGATGCCATATTGGACGGCGTCATTCCCAATGAGTATGAAGCTGCCCGCGCGTTTATGCTGCAACGGGCGGAAAAAATGGGGCTGAAATAGGCTCCGGCACTCTATGGAAAAAAACAGGGAGTGTGCCAAAATTCAATTTTGAGGAGATAAATTTTTAACTTGAAATTTGCACATTCTGAAAGAATTGAGGAAAGGGTCGTATCATAACTCTCAAAGTGGAGTTTGATACGACCCTTTTAAAGGTTATAATTACAATCTGTAACTTTTCAGAGGCTCATTTTAGTTTTGACAACCTCTTAGCAAAATGTATATCGCTTGACTTTCGGTTGATAAAGGAATGTCCTTACTCTTCCGCCTGGAATTTTCGGCTCACCTTCATCAGGTTGATGGAGTAGGTCACAATATTCTGTGCTTCCTGTATCATCGTCAGATACACCATGCTTACCTTAATGCTGCCGGACTGGCTTTGAATGCGCTGTAACTCTTCGCGTTTCAGGTGGGCGAGCTGGCCGTTCAGGTCGTTGGCTTTGTGTATATCTTCCTCGAAGTTATTGTAGTTGTTGTTCTCCAGCTTGTGGCGGCACACCTGCAGCAGGTAAACGATGTCTTCCGTTACATCGGCAAACTCGCCTTTCTGGATGGTGTCGAGCGGTTTGAAGTTATTGTCGATATGCTCCAGACACGGTTCGCAAAGACGTCCCACACTATATACCAGTTCGCTGGCAAAGTCATTGCCCTGGTAGTAGTAAAGTCCTTTTTCGAGCACCGTATTGTTGTCCAGGCGGCACATGGCAAGCGTACCGGTACGTTTCATCTGTTTAATCAGTTGTTTCTCGAACTTCACGGAACCCATTGCCCGGCGCAGTCCGCGCAGGTTTTCGTGCAGGAAAGCGGTAACGGTGCGTTCGAAGTTATCTTCCGTAAATTCCAGTATTTTGCCCAATTCCTCACGGGTGTGCTTGCGCAGCAATTCCAGAATCTCCATGTTGTCCGTGCTCTGCATCAGTTGCTTGATGGTAGCGTTTCCTTTTTCCTTCTCTTTGCGCTTCTTGTACATTACCTGGCTGCGTATCAGCATGAATACTGCCAGACCGATAAGGGCGATGATAGCGATTGTACCGCCGAAATGAATTACGAAGGTAACGAAGAAACAGATGGTAAACGCCGCTCCGGCAGTGATGAACCAGCCGCCGATAACGCTCAGTACGCCGGTGATACGGAACACGGCGGAGTCGCGTCCCCAGGCGCGGTCGGCAAGGGAAGTACCATAGCCACCATGAAAGTAACGTAAGTGGTGGAGAGCGGGAGTTTCAGTGAAGTACCCAGGGCAATGAGCAGGCCGGCAAGTACCAGATTGATGGAGGCACGTACCAAGTCGAACGCCGCACCGTCGGCAATGATGGCTTCGTCCTTTTGGAAACGGGTCTCAATCCAGCGTTTGCCGCTTTCGGGCATCACTTTGGAAAGTCCGTTGGCTATCGTCATACTGAAACGTACCAGTGTACGTGCTATGGGAGTGCTGCCGAAGCTCTCTTCACCTTCGTCCTGGCGGGAGAGGTCGACGGAAGTCTTGATTACATTGTGTGCTTTCTTGGATGTGCACAGCGCATATACCATGATGGCGCCCGCACCGATAAGGAAGTACCACGGCGTTTTGGCAGGGCCGAGCAGTGAGGTCATCAGGAAGCCGTCGGGACCTGCGGCAGTGCCGTTGGTCGTATAGTCGATGAAAGAGGAGTAACCGGCAAGGGGCACACCTATGAAGTTCACCAAGTCGTTGCCGGCAAAGGCGAGGGCGAGGGCGAAAGTACCCAGAAGCACCACTATCTTGAATACGTTTACCTTGCACCAGTGCAGCACCTGCATCAATATGGTGAAGAACACGAAGAAGCAGCCGATGAGCATAGCAGTGTTCTCCTGTATCCAGTGCTTGTTTTCGGGAGTCATGAAAGAACTGTCCTTCAAGCCTTTTATCAGCATGAAGTAGATAATGGAAGTAGCTGCGATACCGCCGAAGATACCGATGCTGTACTTCATCTTTTTGGTGTAGTTGAAGGTGAAGACGATACGTGCCAGCCATTGCACCAGCATACCGAAGAAGAAGGCGATGGCTACGGATACGAATATCGCCATGATAACGGACAATGCCTTGTCTGTGTTGATAAGATCGCCCAGTCCGAGCGTATCGCTGCCGTACACTTTGATGAGGGCGAGGGCAAAGGTTCCGCCCAGCAGCTCAAAGACCATGGATACGGTGGTGGACGTCGGCATTCCCATGGTGTTGAATACATCCAGCAGTACCACGTCTGTCAGCATCACTGCCAACAGGATGCACATGATTTCCGCAAAATAAAAATGCTCCGGCTGGTAGATACCGTGACGGGCAATGTCCATCATGCCGTTGGAGAGGGCAGCGCCGATGAATACACCGATACCTGCTATAAACAGTATCGTCTTGAAAGATGCTGCTTTGGCTCCGACAGCAGATTGTAGAAAGTTAACCGCATCATTACTGACACCCACGACGAGGTCGAAGACCGCGAGGACGAACAGGAAGATGACAATGCATAAGTAGATAGTTTCCATAACATGTATTTTATTTCCGGTTGCAAAGGAACGTGTTTCGTGTTGCAGGGAAATGTCATATATGTTACAGAAATGTTACAAACTTCTCTCTCAACTTTCCACTCTCAGTTCTCCGCTTTTCAGGTATTCATAGAAAGTATATTGCGCCCGTACTTTCTCCTTTTGCGGACGGGCTGATTTCCAGCGGTTACGCAGGTGGTCGTCCACAAAGCAGGCTTTGCGCTTGTCCGAGAGCTGGATGGAAAGCATGTCCGACAGTTCCCGTTTCAAATCCGGGTCCAGAATTGGGGTTACAGCCTCTATGCGGCGGTACAGGTTCCGGCGCATCCAGTCCGGCGAACCGAGGAAAAGTTTCGGCTTCCCGCCGTTGCCGAAGTACCACACGCGGGCATGTTCCAGAAATGTATCCACAATACGTGTTACACGGATGTTACGGCTGTACTTCCGTCCGGGAATGAGGCAGCAGATACCCCGTACAATAAGGTCTATCCTGACTCCGGCCTGCGAGGCTTCGTACAGGCGGTCTATCATGGCGGGGTCTTGCAGGGCGTTCATTTTGAGTATAATCCTTCCTTGTTTTCCGCTTTTCGCCAGTTCTATTTCATGGTCGATGAGGCGGTTCAGTTCGGGAATCAGGTTGAAGCGTGCCACCAGCAGGCGGTGGAACACGGGATTTTCCTTGCCCTGAAAAGTGCGGAACAGGTTGTGCAGGTCGTTTACGAGTATGGGGTTGCAGGTGAACAGACCGGAGTCGGCATAGAGCGTGGCGGTCTTTTCGTTGAAGTTTCCGGTGCTGATGTAGGCATAGCTGGGCAGTTTGTGACCTTGTCTGTCGCGGCGCAGCACAAGGGCTACTTTGGCATGTACCTTCAGTCCGGGCAGGCTGAACAGGATATTGATACCGGCGGCTTTCATCATCTCGGCGGTGGCAAGGTTGTTCTCCTCGTCAAAACGGGCTTTCAGCTCTACGAAAACGGTTACTTTCTTGCCGTTCTGCGCGGCGGCTATCAGGGTGTTGATAACTGCGGAGTTTTCCGCAACGCGGTATTGGGTTACCATGATTTCGCGCACGGTGGGTTCGTGTACGGCTTCGTACAGGAAATGGATGAAGTGCTCGAAAGAGTGGTACGGGTAGTGCAACAGCAGGTCTTTTTTCTCCACATACCGGAAGATGGACTCCCGCTCGTCCAGGCAGGTCAGCTTCATGGGCTGAGGCTTGCGGATGGGGCGCACGGCATTGTTCGGATTGGGCAGATGCCGCAGGTCTTCCATATTGAGGTGTTTGTCGCCCGGAACCAGTTCCTGGCGGTTGATGCGGAAGGCATCTACAAGGAAGTCCAGAAAATCGTCGGGCATGGCGCGGTCGTACACAAAACGGCAGACGGCTCCTATCTTGCGTTTTTTCACTTTGCTTTTCACCTGCTCTATAATTTCGGATGTGTTGGCGGACTCGTCTATCAGTATGTCCGCATCCCGCGAAATCTTGATGCAGTAGCTGCTGTCCACATCGTAGCCGGGGAATATCGTGTCGATATTGGCTTTGATGATGTCCTCGATGAACATCAGGTAGTAGTTCTTCCCGTGCTTGGGCAGTTTCGATGAAGCGGGGCACTTTGCTGTAGGGCAGCTTCATCACGAAGTATTGGGGAGTTCTTCCTTTGTTTGCTTGTCCCTCTGTGCCCTTGTCTCCTTTCGGATACAGTCGTATGGCAAGGTACAGGCGGTTGTCGCGCAGGAACGATATTACCTTGTCCTTGCTGACGGGTACGGGAGAGAGATACGGAAAGATTTCTTCCCGGAAGAAGCTCCGCAGGAATTCTTTATGAAAAGGCTCTACGTTGCGGCTCTGGTAGAAGATGATGTGCTGTTGCCGCAGGGCAGGCAGTATTTTCTGTTCGTAGATGCGGATACGCTCTTCCAGTTGGCGGTTCACCTCTTCGTTGATTTCGGACACCAGTTGCATGGCGGACTGCACACTCTCTTCATCGCTGTGTGCGGCGCCGGTGGCAATGGCCTTATGGTCGGCCACACGTATTTTGTAGAACTCTTCCAGATTGGACGAGTATATGGATATAAAGTTGATGCGCTCGTACAGCGGCAGTGTATCGTCTTCCGCTTCCAGCAATACCCGGTAGTTGAATGACAGCCAACTGATGTCGCGCTTGAAATATCTGCTCTCCATAAATAAGATTAGGTTTATTTTCCAAATATAGCTACCTTTGCACACATAAACAAATGAAAAATGACAAAAGTTGGTTTACTGTCGGATACGCACGGGTATTGGGATGAGAAGTATTTGCAGTACTTCGAGCCGTGCGATGAAATATGGCATGCAGGTGACATCGGTACGTTGGAAGTGGCACAGAAGCTGGCGGCTTTCCGTCCGTTCCGTGCGGTGTACGGCAACATAGACGGGCAGGATCTGCGCCGGCTCTATCCGCAGGTGCTCCGCTTTACGGTAGACGGCGCCGAGGTGCTGATGAAACATATCGGCGGCTATCCCGGCAAATACGATCCGTCCATACAGGGAAGCATCCTGGTGCATCCGCCCAAACTGTTCATCAGCGGTCATTCGCATATATTGAAGGTGAAGTTCGACAAGACACTGGGCATGCTTCATATAAACCCTGGCGCAGCGGCATTTACGGCTTTCATAAAGTGCGTACCATGGTGCGTTTCGTTGTGGATAACGGTGTGTTCAAAGACCTTGAAGTCATAGAGCTTGCAGGCTGATTTTGACTTTATTATTTTGTCATGTCAGAACTTTTTCAGAACTTTGTGCCCTGAATAGCAACGAGAGCGTGGGGCATTGTCCTCCTTCTTATTTTATTCTACATTTGAAGTCAATCCAATAAAGAACTGAAATATGAAAGGAATTATTCTTGCAGGTGGCAGCGCCACTCGTCTCTATCCATTGTCAAAGGCTATCTCCAAGCAGATTATGCCGGTCTACGACAAACCCATGATTTACTACCCCCTTTCCACATTGATGCTGGCGGGAATACGTGAAGTGCTGATTATCTCCACTCCGCGCGACTTACCCATGTTTCGCGATTTGTTAGGAACAGGCGAGGAGTTGGTATGTCTTTCTCTTATAAGATACAGGAAAAGCCCAACGGACTGGCACAGGCTTTCGTGCTCGGAGCGGAATTTCTGGACGGTGAGCCGGGATGCCTTATTCTGGGCGATAATATGTTCTATGGTCAGGGCTTTTCCGCCATGTTGAAGCGTGCCGCTTCTATCGAGAAGGGTGCATGTATCTTCGGTTATTATGTAAAAGACCCGCGTGCATACGGCGTGGTAGAGTTCGATGCCGAAGCAAGGCCATCTCTCTGGAAGAGAAGCCGGCACAGCCCAAGAGCAATTATGCGGTTCCCGGTTTGTACTTCTACGATTCTACTGTAACGGAAAAGGCCGCCGCCTTGAAGCCTTCTGCCCGCGGTGAATATGAAATAACCGACCTCAACCGTCTTTATCTGGAAGAAGGAACGCTGAAAGTGGAACTCTTCGGACGTGGATTCGCCTGGTTGGATACGGGTAATTGCGACAGCCTGCTCGAAGCAAGCAATTTCGTTGCCACCATACAGAACCGTCAGGGATTCCGTGTGAGCTGCATTGAGGAGATAGCATGGCGCAAAGGCTGGATAGATGTAGACCAGCTCCATCGTCTCGGCGAACAGCTTGGAAAAACCGAATACGGTAAATATCTGATGGAACTTGCAGACTCGTACCGCTGACAAGAAACATGTGACTTCTCTATTTCTTAATTTTTAATTCTCAATTTTTAATTTATGAAGACTTATCTTGTAACCGGTGCTGCCGGTTTTATCGGAGTCTAATTATATAAAGTATATTCTGGCAAAGCACGACGATATAAAAGTTGTAATATTGGATGCCCTGACCTATGCGGCAATTTAGGTACTATTGCCAAGGATATCGATGATGAACGTTGCTTCTTTGTGAAAGGCGACATCTGCGACCGTATCCTTGCCGATGAACTGTTTGCCAAATATAAATTCGATTATGTGGTGAACTTCGCAGCCGAAAGCCATGTAGACCGCAGTATCGAGAACCCGCAACTGTTCCTTATGACTAACATTCTGGGTACTCAGAATCTGTTGGATGCCGCCCGTCGTGCATGGGTGACGGGTAAGGACGAATCCGGTTATCCTACCTGGCGTAACGGAGTGCGCTATCATCAGGTATCTACGGACGAGGTTTACGGTTCGCTGGGAGCGGAAGGCTTCTTCACGGAGAAGACCCCGCTGTGTCCGCATAGCCCGTACAGCGCTTCCAAGACCAGTGCCGATATGGTGGTGATGGCCTATCACGATACCTATAAAATGCCTGTCACCATTACCCGCTGTTCCAATAACTACGGCCCGTATCACTTCCCGGAAAAACTGATTCCGCTGATTATAAAGAATATTCTTGAAGGCAAGAACCTGCCGGTGTACGGTGACGGCAGCAATGTACGCGACTGGCTGTACGTGGAAGACCACTGCAAGGCCATCGACCTTGTAGTGCGCAAAGGCGTGGAAGGTGAGGTTTATAACGTAGGCGGCCATAACGAAAAGACCAATCTGGAGATTGTGAAACTGACTATCGCTACTATCCGCCGTCTCATGGAAGAGGAACCGAAATACCGTGCAGTCCTGAAAAAGCAAGTGAAAGATGCCGACGGACAGATTGACATCAGTTGGATAAACGAGGATTTGATAACGTTCGTGAAGGACCGCCTCGGTCATGACCAGCGTTATGCCATCGACCCCACCAAGATAACGGATGCCTTAGGCTGGTATCCCGAAACAAAATTTGAAGTGGTATCGTTAAGACCATCGAATGGTATCTGAATAATCAGGACTGGGTGGAAGAAGTTACCAGCGGCGATTATCAGAAGTACTACGAAAGAATGTACGGAAAGAAATAACCGTTACAGAATAAAGGCAAGGCTTAGCAACAAGCCGAAGAACAGCATATTACGTGAGGTTTCACCTAATATGCTGTTTAGTTTTTTACCGCTTCGTATGGCTGCCATTCTGCGCCAGGTCAGTACATGCAGACAGAGGTAGACGCAGGGAGCCCAGATAAAGGCAAGCGGCTCTATTTTGCCGGTATAAACAAACCATAGGCTGAGCAAGGCAGCTGCCACACCTAATCCCAGATAGAGGTAACGGCCGAAAGGTTCGCCGAAACGGACAATCAGCGTACGTTTGCCGCTGAGGGCGTCCTGTTCCCGGTCGCGGTAGTTGTTTACGACCAGTAAGGTGTCTATTACCAGACCGCAGATGAACGAGGCTACCCATACGTCGGCCGTAATGACGTGGGCTTGTACGTAATAAGTTCCGTCTACGGGGATAAAGCCGAAGAAAACCAGTACGAGCAAGTCACCCCAGCCTTTGTAGGAGAGTAGGGTGGTGTATAGGAAAGCGAATATTACGCAGAGCAACCCCAGCAATATCAGTTCCCAACCGCCGTGAGGCAATTGTCCCCAGCACTGCTGCAAGAGTGTGCAACCTATGAGGCAGGAGAATATGAGCATGCCTGCTATCCTCGTTTCATGGCTGTGGGAGTAATCCAGCCTTGTGCGCAGGCACGTTCGGGGCCGAGGCGGTCTGCACGGTCACTGCCTTTCAGGTAATCGTAAAGGTCGTTGATGAAATTGGCGGCAATCTGCATGCCGCAGGCAAACAGCACATAACAGCGCCGGTATGATGTTGAATGCTTCATCGGCAAATGCCAGAGCAGAACCTGTCAATACGGGAATAACGGCTCCCGTCAGTGTCTTGGGACGGGCGGCAAGTATCCATGCGTGGAACGAGTTGGTAGCTATTGCTTTCATGTCGTACTTTTAGAAAGTTATACTACAAAGATAGCGAAAGGATTTGTTATCTTTGCACTGCTATTCGGGTAAAATTATTCATTGCGTCAAACAATAAAGATAAATCTATGGCTCAGGCACTGTTTTATAGAGGGTTCGGGAGACTGCTGTTTTTTCCTTTTCCGGTATTGCTGTTCTTTTCATCGTGCCGGTCTGCGCGTAATTTTACCTCGCCTCTTTCCGGTGAGTATTCTGTCCGGATATCCGGATTTCCGGCATCCGGATATAAGAATGTGAAGCGCGTCAGGCAGTATGAGTTTGCACACCGTGATGTTCCTGCCGCATTCGACGGTTGCAGGCTGGCTTTTGTATCGGATTTGCACTACCGTAGTTTGCTGAAAGAGAAAGGCTGAAGGACATCACCCGCCTGTTGAATGATTTGCAGGTCGATGCCCTGCTGATAGGCGGCGACCTGCATGAGGGCTGCGAGTATGTTCCGGCTGTGATTGCGGCATTGGGAGCTGTGAAAACGCCTTTGGGCACTTATGCCGTTCTTGGAAACAATGATTATGAGGCTTGTTACGATGATATTCTAAAGGAAATGGAGCGTCAGGGTATCCACTTGCTGGAGCATAAAGCGGATACTTTGAAACGGAATGGTGAGCGGATTGGTGATAGCCCGGGGTGCGCCAATCCTTTCAATCTTGAACGGAACGGGCAGTCGCCTTACGCTTTCCCTCTCTCCCGATGACTTCGTCATATTGCTGACGCATACTCCCGATTATGCCGAAGATGTTCCCATAACCAATGCCGACCTTGTGCTTGCAGGACATACGCATGGAGGCAGGTAACGCTGTTTGGGCTGTATGCTCCTGTAGTTCCTTCTCGTTACGGGCAACGTTTTCTGAAAGGATAAAGACCAATTCCGAGAAGCAACCTGTCATCATAACAAACGGTATCGGAACTTCCAGTAAGAATCTGCGGTTGTTTGCACCAAGTTGAGGTGGTAGTCTTGACACTGAGAAAGTTATAAGCGTATTTATATTTGTGCCATGCCTGTGGCACAACTGTGCCTATTGGACGGCACAACTGTGCCACCCTAAGAACACATTATGCTGTCAGGGTGGAATAGTTGGAGGATGTCTTTTACGTCATCACTCTGATATTTCAAACAGATGATGGTGTTGCTGAAAACGTAAAATGGATATATCCCGCGTTTTATAAGTAGGGATTTACTTCTACATCTTGAGGCTTTTCTTCCACGGTGTCGTTAACCGAAATTCCCATGTCAATTCTACCGCTGGCGCTGGTTTTTATATTCAGTTTATACCATTTTGCCGCTTCAAGCTGAATGGTTTGCGTTGCTGTACGCACATTGCCTTTATATGTACCGGAAACGGTGCATTTCAGATTGGGATTTTTACTGTCGATGTTAAAAAACGCTGCATCGTATGTACTGTTGCATTTGCCGTTACTGTCGAAGGTGATGATCCGTGAAGGTTCCGCTTCTGTAGAAACCTCAACGGTATAACCATTGAAGACCTGTGCAAAGACTTCGTCATAGGCAATACTTACTTTAGCATTGGCCATAGTGCAGGTTACTTTGACGTTGCTTATCTCATTGGTCTTGACTTCAAAAGGGGCGCTTGTTCCGAAGTAACGTATTTGTCCCACTCCGTCATTAGCGGATTGTCCAACTTCTTCCGTGCAGCTTTCAGCCGTAACTGTGTAGCCGCTTCCTATAGGGAAGATGAAGGTGGTATTCTTAAAGGTCAGAAAGTTTGGTTGACTCCAATTTTTACATTGCCGTTTTGGAGGACTTGTATGTTGTAGTCCTTCGCATCCGTTTCCGTAAGGTCTGTTACCGTGCGGGTGCTTACTTCGATTTCAGGAGCAGTGGAGTTTTCCAGAGTGAGATTAATCTGGCCGCATTCTTGTACCGGTTCATCATTATTGGTGCAGGCTGCCGCAATCAGCGCAATTCCTGCTAAAGCTAAAAGTTTCTTCATTGTTATAATTGGGGTTTAATTATTCGTAATCATAGTTTAAGACAACATTGTCTATTTTGAGAACACTGCCTACGACACGGTCTTCTCCAAAGGGAGAACTACCGTAATCACCGTTTTCTCTATGCATATTGGAGATAGTGGTATCGTAACCGGATTGAAAAAAGACAGTAATATATTTGGCCTTGCTTTGCATATGCTCTTTATTATATTCAAATTTGAGAGTCTGCGCGGTATACTCCTCTTGTTCGGATGAGTTGAATTCAATGGTACTTGCAATTTCTTTTTTATCCGCATTATATACTTTGGCATAAGCCAGGCACTTGTCGTTGATGACAGGGGAATATTTTGTAGTCGAACGATATGCTTGTAGGACGGCTTTCATGCTGTATGCCTAATGTGTATGTATCGGTGTTTTTATCGAATGTGCCTGTGAAAAGGTAACCTGCATATGCTGTTCCGTTATCCCGGGTATAAGTATATACTTCATCTCTGCTCCAAGTGCCACTGACTTTTTTGTTGTAGAATGCCAATGTTGAAATTTCTACAGCATTTGCGTCTTTGCTGCTGTCTGCTGTTGGAACAGTACCGGAACACCAGCGCCACCAGACTCCATTAACCGACTCCTGTTCCCCAGCCTGTGGCACTTTCCCCACCTTTGGTCGTTCTTTCATTTCTCGTGTTCCAACCTGGAAGGTAATAACAATATAATGGACGGCTCCAACTGCCGTTACCTCCATTTATCTCTTTTTTATTCCAGACTGATTCAAAATTGCCATTCTCCAATTGTTCTGCACTTTCCATTGTTACTTGCTGTGAATTAGTACAGATGATGCTTCCAAAGCGGGAACGGATGGTATATTGGTTGTTGGCAACGAGCCCCTTTATAACAGTCTTTCCATTATCATTTATAGCTTGTATCCAGTTAATTCCGTCCGCTGAAGCTTCGTACACGATATTGGCCAATACTTTTTCCGTCATTTCCGGTTTGGAGCTCATATTCGCTGCCGTCATAGGAGTAATATATATAAATGTACTCCATACATCTCCTTCCATTTGCTCCGGTAGTGTAAAAGAAGGCAAATCGGGATTGCAATTCAGTGTATAGCGATTAGCGACAAGCACGTCTTTTAGTTCCCAAGAGTTCGATTTTGCTTCATTTAAAGTATTCGTACCGGATAATGTTAATGTATAATCCTTGCCTGCCGGTACAAAAAAGTCAGCGTTATTAGGGATTTCTCGTATGCTTGTCCCATCGGAAATCTCGATTTTGTAGGTGTCGTAGTGCTCAAGCAAATTATCGGCTATTGCAGGATGGACGATTGCGCAGGATAGCTTTACGGAAAGGCTCTTTGCTGTTTCCGTGGCTGTTGTAATACGGAACTCCTCTGTTGCGGCATATAAATAAGGAGCGGTTCCCATATTTTCCGTTCCATAAGATGCTTCTAACCTGTAAAAGCCTTCATCCAATACTAAAGACGTGAACTCTCCTGTTTGGTTGTACACCACTTCTCCGGTCTGCGTATCGGTTACTTTGTATGTCAGTTCAGATGCTGTCGGTGCGGTAAAAGTGCTTGTGGCACGGGTGACTGTCTCTGCTGAGCTTCTGCCGAAATATCCACATCTTTCAGCACGAGCCGTCCTTTGCCTTTGTACGAGGGTTGCAAAACGTCTTCCTGGCAGCTTGCAAACCCAAGAAACAGGCAGAGTATGAATATGTATCGCATTCCGTTTCTCATATCTTCTTATTCTTTTCAATAGTCATAATCCAAACTAAACTCATCTACGTAAAGTGTGCTTCCTCTGCCCCCTACGAAGTAGTCGCCATATTTACTTGCCGAGCATACGATGACAATGTAGGTTGGTACACGGTTAGTAACACGGTAGTCCAGGTTCAATTCGAACTTTTTGTATTCCGTTACCGTTGTTCCGCTGTACATTTCGGCATAGGCGATGATATGTTCGTCGTTTTTGCCAAACAGCTTTCTGTTGGTAGGGCGGGTGCGTATCTCTATCGGTTCCGTCCAGTCGCCCAAAGCGATGTATATGGCACATGTATCGGGCTTTCCCTTGTAATTTTGGAAACGCGTATAGTCCTGACTGCCTTCGGCTGGCAAGTCTGTAATAGGTGCGGTGGTATATTTGTAGTATCCTTTCAATTTTGTCGGGCGGCCTGTAAATGGCTGGCCGAAGTTCAAAATACCGTTTGTACCGTCCACCTTGATGAATTTTCCCGTAAACAGGTTGCCGGCGGCAAATTTTACGATTACGTTCTTCGATTCCAGCCTGGCTGCTTTGCCGCTTCCGGTAGCGGTGTCATCGGTGGGGGTGGAATTGCTCTGACTGGCTGTGGTAACGCTATATTGCCGGTATCCCAAAATGGCGTACTATTTTCTTCCCAGGGGTTTGCCACTTTGCCATCCATGCTCCAATAATCGAAAGAAGCATTGGGCAATTCTATTGCTGCTGTAGTGGTGAAGGTCTTTTCCGTACTTATGGAAGTTCCCGAATATGCACGACAGACATAGGCGGTCGATGCTTTCAGGTGAGGAATACGGGCCGAGAAACTACCACCGGTCGTTATCATATAGGAAGCATCCACTTTCTGCCACTCTTCAGAGGTTGCCTCACGTATTTCGAAGCCGTTGTCTTCGCCTTCAAGCCCCTCTCCATACAGCCAGGCTACATTGCCCCAACCGTCTGCCGATGTTATCTTGACAGCATCTGTTTCGAACACATTGAGTGTCCAGTCTTCCAGTATATCCCGGTAAGTGACGATTACGATTTGCGGTTGTCCGCCTGTAAAGTTCATTACCGTGGCGTTGCCGTCGTATCCGTGTATGGTGGAGCCGGTAGGTCCTAACTTTAGTTCTTTGATTTTAATTTTGGACAAATCCTGCTCTTTGCTTACATAGGCAATGGCTCTTCTCTCTTTTTCGTTTACATAGAAAACGGCCTCACCGATTTGGCTTCTACAACAAAACGGCGGTCGATCGGCTGTTTGGCTATGATTTTCCACGGATAATCCTGGTAGAGGGACAGGATAACCATTTGAGGATTTGTCAGGTCGAAAGTCGTGTCCGGACGTAAGATGCTTCTTGCACCTTCCGTCATTTCCACTTTCCTGATATATACTTTCTTCATATTTACGGTATCGGCAAGGGTCACTGTCACTGTACGGTTCTCCGTACTGATAACCGCTCCTGTGGTTTCCCCCTCTACTTCGAGCGCGGTGATGTCGAGCTTTATAATAGGATAGGGTACATTGTTCTCTATGCAGGAGCTCAGCAGCCCTGCCAATATCAGGAACAGTCCGGTTGCATATGTTTTTATTTTCTTCATGTATCTTACAGGCAAAGTGTAATTCCTATATTTATGTTGAACAAGTTTATTTTGAAGTCGGCGCCGCTGGCAGTGCGTTTGCCTGTTTCACCTTCATTGTTCTTTTGTTTTTCTATTCTGTACTTGAAGCCGACAACGCCGAATGACATCTCGGCGCATACATTCTCCATGATGAATACGGCAACACCGGGATTCAATCCCAGATGTATCTCGTGTATGGTGGTTTCCGTGCGTTTCAATGCTTCGTCCTTGCCACGGGTGAAAGTGCTGCTGCCATTGTTGTAGGAAAGCGAACTCTCATTGAAGAATCCGAAGCGCTTGCCTCTGTCCAGTCCCACATACGAACGGTGGAACAGCGCGATGCTATACGAGTCTTCCGAATAGCGTATGTCTTTGAGGTCGAAACTCAAATCATCGTCAATGTTTAGCGATATGTTGCCCAGGTCGGCTACGGTGTGGTTATACCCGGCTTTGAGTCCGATTATGACATTGTCCTTGAATGCATAACCTACAAATGGTCTGACGGATATTGTACGGAAGTTGCAATCAAAGTCTTTTATCAATGAGAACAGCATCCGGCTGTCCTCGCCGTCATAATTGATATAGGAGAACGTAAGTCCGCCTACCCATTTCTTTTTGGGTATAAAACGGTAATTGATAATTCCCCGGTCGAAGCGTCCGACCGGTTTGGTATAGATAATTTCCGAACTGTCCGGTTGAGCCGCTTCAACAGTCGGTCGTTCAATGTATATCGTGTCGTGTACATAAACTGTCCGTATCCGTAACGAGTCGTGCGCTTGGGATAACGCTTCCTGCGTTTCTTGTGCCCGGACTGTTCCCATACCCACCATGATGCACACCATATTATATAAGTAACTTCTTCATCCTTGTTATAAATAAAAGGCCAGTCCCAGACCTATGGAAAACAGGTTTATCTTGAAATTGGCGCTACTTGACGAATGTTCGCTTGATACACCTGGTTGG
>ENA-OQCE01000258-OQCE01000258.1-human-gut-metagenome-genome-assembly--contig:-NODE-258-length-25864-cov-2.679722_pt1 | contig 25864 bp, 24 predicted proteins | sample MGYA00242495_ERZ504572 | MGnify/ENA primary metagenome ERZ504572 (study PRJEB26092, sample SAMD00036228) | human gut metagenome | host: Homo sapiens | study: EMG produced TPA metagenomics assembly of... | reverse complement strand
TAAGAGTAGTTGTGACGTACACCAAGCATATCTTCCATAAAACTGATGCCGGGCACTTCCCCGCAAAGCATCACGATAACGAATAGCCACTTGACGACGGGCTTCTATCGCAACATCCACTTGCTTCAGGTTGAGCAAGCCAAATGCTGCACGAACTTCATCCATCTTACCATTAATACCAGGAGCCACAATCTCTGTCTCTCCTGCAAAACCAAAATTCTTCAGATAATCAATACGCTTTTTGGTCTTTTCATCGTGGCAAATCAATGCTCCGCCCTCCACGGTATTATATACCTTAGTGGCATGAAAACTAAGCGTCGACATATCTCCGGCATTCAATACCGACTTTCCATTCACCTCTACCCCAAAAGCATGGGCAGCATCATAAATGACCTTCAAACCGTATTTGTCCGCTATTGCCTGGATACGCTCTGTATCACAAGGCTTGCCATAAACATGTACCGGCATAATCGCCGTTGTCTTGGGGGTTATTGCCGCTTCTATTTTGTCCGGGTCAATGTTACAAGTTTCAGGGTCAATATCCACGAATACCGGCTTGATTCCATTCCACCACAAAGCATGGGTGGTAGCTACAAAACTATATGGAGTGGTTATTACTTCGCCGGTAATTCGTAATGCTTGCAGAGCACACATCAACGGCAGTGTGCCGTTGGTGAAAAGACTGATATAAGGCACCTTCAAATATTCACACAAAGCTTTCTCCAGTTCCTGATGATAATGACCGTTATTGGTCAGCCACTTACGATTCCAGATATCCTGCAAATAAGGAATGAAATCGTCAAGCGAAGGAAGTAATGGAGAAGTAACTGTAATCACTTTATTTTCCATTTTACTATAAAAATATATACTGATTTCTATTTTTTGTGAAGAGCCGACAACCCAAGCCGTTTTACCTCAAGATACTCTGGTAATCTTAACCTTTCGTAAACAGCAAAAGCCAATGTCAAACCAACTATAATCTGGATGGGTAACTGAATATAAACGGATATATCCAATAAGGAAAAAAGCCACATGACAGTAGAAACTATCAAAGAAACTGTAAAAACCGGAAACACGTCCTTGATTTGTTCCATGGTAGAATAGTGTATCAAGTCGGCAGAATAATGGCTATTTAAGAAATAGGCTATGAAAGAGATTAAGACACTGCCCCACAGCATATATTCGATGCCATAAAAGATGCCGACTACTATAGGGCCAATAGCTATAATTTTTTTTATAATTTCTAACTTCAAACACAAGTCCGAACGTCCTTTCACCTGCAAGATATTCAGATTGATGGCATGAAGCGGATAAAGCATACCACTGAAACAAATGATCTGCAGAAAGGAAACAGCAGTCAACCATTTCTCACCGATCAGAATTATAATCAAAGGTCTAGCCACAGCTGCAAGTCCCAGCATGCAAGCGAATGTCACAAGCATTGTAGTCTTTATTATCTGCCGATAAGCTTCGCGCAAGCGCTCCGGTTCTTCTTGAATGGAACTAAGCACCGGATAACTGACACGCTGGACAATACTGGTCAGATTACTGGAAAATATCGTATTGAACTGCTCTGCACGAGTATATTGCCCCAACTGTGCAGAACTGTAACAACGGCCTATAACCACATAATAAACATTCTTGTAAAGAGTATCCAATAATCCGGACAACAAGAGCTTATAGCCAAAACCGAACATTTCCTTGAAGCTTTTTACGGAGAATTCCCATTGGGGCATCCATTTACAGAATATCCAAAGAAACAGAGAATTCAGAATCTGCCGGGAAAGCTGTTGCCACACCAAACTCCATACTCCAAAGCCCACTATAGCCATGCCTACGCCAACCAATCCACCTGAAACAGAAGAGATTATGGATACTTTGGTCTGTGTCTTAAAATCAATACCTCTTACTAATATGGTACGGGGAATGATACCCAATGCATTAACAATCAGAATCAGCCTATTACCCTTAACACATCTATCAAAACCAGTTCTTTAAAAAACAGACTGATAGCGGGAGCAGCTACATATAAAAGGATGTATAAAACAATACTGACTATCAAGTTAAACAAGAAAACCGTATTGTAGTCTACCTTTTCAATATGTACTTTCCGTATCAGTGCATTAGAGAAACCACTGTCGACAATGGAGTTGGACACCGCTATGAAGATAGCTATCATGGCCATAATGCCATATTCGGCAGGAGTCAAGAGACGGGCCAATATCAGGCCTACCAAAAAGGTAACACCGGAATTGGATATGTTATCGATAAAGCTCCACTTCGCACCATGGACAGCTTTATTTTTCAAAGATTCGGGCAATATTGTTACAAATTATTATTCGATCTCCTCCACCAGCGACGCATGCACAAACGTCGTCGCCACCGCCATCACCCCCTCGATGTTTACCACCACCCTCCGGTCATGGCGCACACGCACAAACACCCCTTCCACTCCTTCGAAGATGCCGCCGGTGATGCGTACCGGGTTCCTTGGGAGAGGTTCAGCTCGGTGGGTTCAAGATAGAGCACAGCCTGGTCGTAGGTGCCAGACACGGCGATGAAGCTGCGCATCTGCGAGTCCGGGATGACGATGGGCTGACGGGTTTCGCGGTCCATGATATAGCGGATGGGGATGTTCATGCCCGGTTTGTTCTTTATTTCGTCCATACGCTCACGGGTGGAGCGGACGAAGACCAGGTTATGGACCGCAGGAACAAGCTTGCGCAGGCGGCGCTCTTTCCTCACGACATACTCATAGCGCATGGGAATATAGTTTTCAATGCCCGCTGCATCCAGGTAATCCTTGAAAAAAAGCTCTCGGCTATAGGTGACACGCACTGCATACCAGTGCATTTCTGCATTCTCGTTCACAAAAAAATATGATTGGGGGACACCGGAGTAGCGAAGTACCTCCCGGTCAAGTAATGTAATGCGGTTACTTTAAATAGACTATGTGCATTCATTTTATTTCAAAACCCTCCACCATCTCGGAAGGAAGGCGACGAAATAGTTATATTCAAGCTATCTTGCGATAAGCTGTTATAAACGAAACGTTTATAATAAAAAATGTTTTATGACACGCTCCGTTTAATGAACGCAAAGGTAATGTCAAGAAATGAAAGTACAAAATATTCTGATTGATAAAATGATAATCTTTTTTAATGCAGGTATCATCGCACTATATATCAAATAATTACGCTCATTAGGTAAGATACACGCGCACGCGCGTCATTTCTTATTTTTTTAAAGAAAGAGTGTGTTACATATATAACCATAGGTTCCGGTACCTCACCCTATACATACAGACTACACACACGCTTCACTACTTCACAGGGATACCACAGAATTTCGTAACTATTCAGCAGATGATGCTTTATGATAATTTTTCAGACGCTGATAACACAGATGACACGGATTATTTAATTTCACGTCCTTAGAAGCGTTGCATCAGGTAAGAAAAACATAAAATCTGCGTTATCTGTAATTGTACAGACTCCTTTTTTGTTAATTTTGCAACCGATTTACTAACTTAATATAAAATTATATTTTCAAATTGTAATTATGAGAACAAAAAACGCCAATTAGCGTGATGCAAATCAAAGGGAGAGATTACCAAGTGCTGTACACCAAAGAGAGCAAAGAGGTGCAAGTAGCCATCGACCTGCTTTCTATGGTAGAACACAAGTCGTTAACCGTGGAATACAAGGAGCGGAAGGCTTTCCTGACACCCTTCATACCACTGCTGATAAATCCCCAAAAGGAACACGGACTGAAGGTGTAAGCCCCTTCGCCAAGCTGCTGCATCTACTTGTAAACTTTATGGACGCGGACGGAAGCGGCAATACGCTGAACCCCGATTGCATTGAGGATGAGATATATAAGCTCTTCAATGAGCTATATCCCAAGGAGTAAAACGGACCAAGGAATTCAAATTGTAAAAAAACGGCTGTCCCACTGCGGATGGCCGTTTTTGCTTCCTAAGGAAATAAACGGCATCTTTGCGCCGCCAATAAGGCAAACTTAATACAAGTAGAATGGAAAACATTCCAGTTACCACCTACCGTGGTTTCAGCGCCGTCAGCGGGGAGACAACCTTCACGCAGGACATGGCTGACATAAGAAACGGCAAGCATGCCAAGTTAATCATCAAAATCGCCAGCCTCGTGGCGCAGGGAAAGGTGGAGGAAGCCAACCACGTCAAGAAGCAGCTTCCCTTCAGGACCCTCACGGCCAACTACCGGGAAAGAAGGCTCGCACCGAGCATCACCCGCTACAACCCCGTCATCACGCTCGACATCGACGACCTGGAAGAGAGACAGTTGGAGCAGACCCGGACCCTCATCAACGAAGACCCGCACACCCTGGGGAGTTTCCTCTCCCCCAAAAGGCACGGCTACAAGCTGTTCGTCTTCATGCAGACGGAATACACCCGGCGTCTGTATGACCGTCTCCGACAGGGCGAGGTGACCTACGCCACGCTCGAGGAGATACACCTGAAGCTGTACAGCGCCGCCAAAGAGTACTACGAGGCCCTTCTCGGAGTAGAGGTGGATGGAAGCGGAAAGGACATCTCGCGAGGATACTTCATGTCCTTCGACCCGCATGCCTATATCAATGCCGCACTGCTGGAACAGATTTCCCCGTTGCCGGCACGCATCATCCCGCCTGCGAAGAAGGAGAACAGCCCCAAAAAGACGCCCGTCGAAACGGTACACCCCCTCCCCGCCTCCTCTGCCGCCACACCGCAGGACGCAAAGCCTTGGGAGAAGCTGATATTCTCCCAAGCCGTGACTGCCGTGAAGCGCACCACCAGGTTCCGGGCAGGCAACCGCGACAACTTCCTCTTCGCCCTGGGCAACAAATGCTACAGCAAGGGCCTGGACGAGCAGACAGCCATCAGACTGGCGAAAAACGAGTTCGGACAAGAGTATCCCGACGTGGAATCTCCCCTGCACAATGCCTACATCTATACCGACAAGACCAGCGAAGCCGCCACAAAGAAGGAAGAGAAAAAGCCCGTCATCAACCAAGTGATGAGCTTTCTGGAAGAGCACTACGGCATCCGCAGGAACCTCATCCTGGACCGCCTCGAATTCATGCCCTATGCCCTGTCGGCAGATGCCGGAAAAGGTTACCGCCCCATGCGCGGAAAGGACTACAACACCATATTCGTAGACCTGCAGATGGCCGGCATCTCCTGCTACCAGAATTTCCTCAGAGCCGTGATAGACTCCAACTACGCCAAGGAGTTCAACCCCTACACCGACTATCTGTACGCGCTTCCCCCCTGGGACGGGACGGACTACATCGCCCAACTTGCCGACACCCTGACGACCGAGAACCGGGAGCTATGGCAGAAGGGCTTCAAACGGTGGATAGTGGGCCTGGTGGCCTGCGCACTGAGCGACGAGGACATGAACCAGCTCGTCATCATCCTCTACAGCGAGCAGGGAAAGGGAAAGAGCAGCTGGATTCGGCGCCTGCTGCCGCCCGAGTGGAAAGAGTACTTCTACAACGGCATAATAGACCCGAGCAACAAGGACGATGCCCGCCTGCTCGCCACGCGAATCATCATCAACATGGAGGAGTTCGAAGGCGTGAAGCCCGGCGAGCTGGCAGCATTGAAGCGAATCATCGCGCAGGACAACGTGACGCAGCGCAAGGCCTACGACATCGAAGCCTTCACCCTGCCCCGCCACTGCTCCTTCATCGCGAGCACCAACAACCGGCAGTGCCTGCAGGACATCGGTGGAAACCGGCGTTTCCTCCCCATCACCGTCACCGGCATAGACTACCACACCCCGGTGAACCATCCCGGCATCTACGCCCAGGCGCTCGCCTTGCTGAAAGACGGTTTCAGATACTGGTACGAGGGCGAGGAGATAGAACAGCTGAACAAGCACAACGAACGGCACCGCATGAAAGACCCCGTGGAGGAGAACCTCTTCGTCTTCTTCCGCAAACCGCTGCCCGAGGACCTGCAGATAAAATGGCTCCCTGCCAGCGTCATACTGACCAAGCTCAGCATATTCGGAAAGGTGCAGGTGAACCCGCACACCCAGCTGGTACTGGTGCAGGCACTGGAAAAGTACGGATTCGGTACACGGACCAACGAGCAGGAGACGACCGAATATGAGGTAGTGGACATCCAGCTATATCAGTAACCGGCATTCGAGGAGAAGAGAGAAGCCCCGTAACATATATTGTTGTGCATGACAACATATATTGTTACGGGGCTTTACATATATTGGCGTTTTCCTTACACGGCTTCCCTATTTCCGGCCGGCATCCTGTCAGGGTTCTCCCAGATACTTCACCAGCACTTTCACTTCCAGCGGAGTGAAGGTGCGTCGGTATTTGTTGTAGCCCACCTTCTCCAGCTCACCCTTCAGCGCCTTGTTGTGGCGTATCCATGCCGCCAAAGTATAGATGGCATTGCTGATGCAGTAAGTCGGGTTGTAGAGCATGGCAAGCTCCTCCTTCGAATAGGCGTGGATGCGGAACGGACGAAGGTCTTCCTCCTCCTCTTCCCTCTTTTCTTTTTCTGTTTTCATTCTTTATGTTATTGGTTGATTATTACACCATAAAGATACTGAATATCAGTGATATGACCAAGCATATGCAGACATAAACGGGCATCGGACGAAGAACTTTTCCTGAACAGAAAGGAAACGGGAAAGAGACGGCGTAACCCGAAGAAAACCATGAGCAGAAAAAGCCGGAGGAGTACTTTTGCAGCACCCCTCTTCCCCCCTAAAGGAGAAAGAGCAAAGTATTGCAATACGGGACTTTAATTTCTAATTGTTAATTTTTAATTATTTAATTGTTTATGGGAGTACCATTCAAGAAAATTGCGAGGAAAGATCCTCGAAAGGCAGATGCGGTGGCAAAGTTCTACCCGCAGCTGGTGACACTGGGCGACAATGCGACGCTGGACGACATTGCGTACGTGATGAAGGAGAAGAGTTCGCTGACACTGGGAGACATCCAGAGTGTATTGACCAATTTTGTGGAGGCTATGATAACAACCCTCTACAGCGGCCAGTCAGTGAATATCAAGAACTTCGGCGTATTCAGCCTGTCGGCGCGTACGGCAGGCGTACTGGATGTAAAGGAGTGCACCGCCAAGAACATCAAGGCGGTGAAAATCAATTTCCGGCCTTCCAGCACCGTAAGACCGGACATCGCCGCCACGCGTGCCGGGCAGAAGATTGACTTCTACGACCTGGAAGCATTGGTGAACAAGGGAGACGGTGAAGGAGGAAGCTCCGGCGGCGGTTCCGGCTCGGGAGACGGAGGCGGTTCGGACGGAGACCAGGGCGAAAATCCGTTGGGATAAGTATGACTGATTTTACTACCGATTCGTATGTTCAACTTTTAAAACGTATATAGCATGAAAAAAAGTATCTGGGATAAAATTCTGAAAGTCGTAATTGCAGTAGCCTCCGCCATCTTAGGGGCATTGGGAGCCAATGCGATGAACGTGAACATTTAAGTCGCCGGAAAGAAAGGACGGCAGGAAGAGGAAACCCCGAAAAAGGTTTCCTCTTTCTCTTCCCTCTCTATACAGCGCAGGATACGCCAGTCGCAGCTACGCACCCAATAGCGGAAAGCCATGTTCGGGTGGAAATGCTCCGAGAAGTCCAGCAGACGTTCCAAATCAAACTCCTCGGAGATGACACCGGCACCGCTACGGAATGCATCGTAGGCGTTACAGTCCTGCTCGATATGCGCCGGAACCATCAGCAAAGGCTTGCCCAGATACATCGCCTCGCAGACCGACTCGAAGCCGGCAGTGGTGGCATAGGCCTTGCAGCCTGCCATGTAGCGCAGGAACTTGACGTCATCGAGCTGATGGAAACTCAAGGTGTCGTCCACACGGCACACCTCGGCTTCGTCCTGCTTGTCCCAGAAGAAGTGGAGGGGTATTTCCGGATGGGCACTGTGCCAGTGGAGGATATTCTCGCCAAAACCGGAGTTTACCATGTATCCGTGGAGATAATCCCCTTCCGTACCTTCGCACGACAGCACCTCCCTCCGCAGCAATGGCGGAACCACGCGGACATACGCTTCTTCGTCATCCTCCATCTCGCGGAAGGAAAGGGCGAGCTTTTCGCGGGCACCTATGCACGTGAGGCGGGTGAAAAGGCGGAGCAGCCACAGATGGAAGCCGTTCTTACCGGGAAACTCGAAATCGCGGTGCAGGAACAGGTACTGGTGCCCGACGCTTATTTGAGGAACGGAAGGACGGAAGAAGAGATAGGTCATCCCCGTGAGCAGTTCGTAGAAGTTGATGACCAGTTCGGCACCACTCTCCTCGATGCGGCGGTGTATATAGTGCATGCTTTTCAGATAGACGGGCAGACGGGTGAGATTATAGGCCACACTACGCGCAAGACTTGCCCGCTTGTTGGCAGGCGTAGGCAGGAAATTGGGACTGAGAAAACGTTTCACCGGAGCTTGGATGCTGCGATTGAAGAAACCGGGCAGACAGCGCGAATTGCTTTTGCCCACCAACACTTCCACTACCTCGTGACCGTTGCGGCGCAGCAGCTCTTCCATTGTTATGGCTTGGGTCAGATGCCCGCGGCCTTCTCCTTGAACGATAAAAAGGACTTTCATTGGGACGACTTGATGATTTACAAATTAATGTTGAAACACATGCAGCACATGACGTTGCATTTAGTTGATGCAAATATCGCACCTCCGTGTTACGGCAGAATGTGAAGAATGTGACAATTCGGTTATAAATGACAAAAGTCACACCGGCATCGCGCAGACATGACTTCAAGAGAATTTATGGAATAAATACGTAAAAAGGATAATTCGGTCGGCATATGATGCCGGAGCATCAGACAAATTCCTCGACCATATACATATCACTGACAAAATCGTCAACAATCTGTTCCAGGTTTTCGCAGGCTTCGTCAGGCGTTTCACCGTAGGCGCTGCACAACACATTATTCATAAAATAAGCGTAAAAACCACCGCCGGCTGCCGCCTCTACGGTATAGTCATTTCTGTTCAGTTTCATATTCGGGCCTCCTTTCTTTTTTTACGCTGCAAAAATGAGGGAAAGTTGTTACGAGAAGATGTGAAGGAGGTTACAAAAGTATGTAGATTGGTTGGCTTTGATGCAGTGGAAAATAAATGGATTGAATATTAGGAGTTTTCATTTATTCAGTTTACCTTTGATTAAAAATAAAAGCAATGGGTAAAATTAAACCATATAAAGAGCAGGACTCTTCCAAACAAACGGCACAAGAACCGATGATGGCAACTTATCATCAATCAGCCATACCGATGGACGACTTTATCAACAGTATTCCCCGAGATGCTTTGGCTGAAGCCCTTCTATTTGCCTTAGAAGAGAATAAAGCAGGACACTGTATATCAAACTCCCAAATAGAGAGTATGATAAATGAACGCATGGGATGGAAATAGTCTGGTCTAAGTTGGCTTATGAGCACTTTTTAGAGATACTTATTTATGTAGAGAATAATTTTGGCATGTTGACGGCACAGAAAACACGTCAAAAGATACAAGACAAAGTAAATCTTTTAGCAAAACATCCGTATATAGGAATTATAGACAGTGATTTTTCTACTCTATTTAACAACATTACTGTCCGTCATTTAAAACTTTCCCCTAACGTGATATATTATTTGATTGATGAGAATAGGATTGTCATTGCAGCAATGCTTCATTCAAAACAATCTCCGGAAACTGTACGCAAAACAATCTCAGAATTTCTGAAGCAATATAAATAGCTGTTCATCAATTCATGATGAGAGATAACTCTATAAATTTAAAACCGAGAGGACGTATCAAGATATACAATCACCCCGGATTACGCGGATTGACACAGATAAAAGTTTCTGATTATCAGAACTCCTAAAATCATCTGTGTTAATCGCGTAATCCGGGGTGGGTATTATTAATAGGAACGTGCAAAAATCACGCGGCAGGCAGAAGGCTTGCCGGTAACCATACACTTGCCCGGTTCCTTGTCACCCGGAACAAATGAATCGAAAGGAATACAACGGATGGTTGCTTTGGTCTCTTCCTTGATTTTCTCTTCGGTTTCGGTAGTCCCGTCCCAATGAGCCAGAATGAAGCCGCCTTCTTCAATCTTTTCCTTGAATTCCTCGTAGCTGTCCACGCTGGTGATGCGGCTGTTACGGTAATCGAGCGCTTTCTTGTAGACATTTGCCTGAATGTCCTCGAGCAAATCCTTCACGTACTCTTCGATACCCTCGCAGGAACGCGTCTCCTTCTCCAGTGTATCGCGACGCATGATTTCCATTGTATTGTTCTCCAGTCGCGGCCACCCATCACCAGACGAACGGGAACACCCTTCACCTCATAGTCGGCAAACTTGAAGCCCGGACGTTTGTTGTCGGCATTGTCGTACTTCACGGAAATACCCATTGACTTCAGCTTGGCAACAATGCCTGCTACTTTCTCGTCAATCTTAGCCAGCATCTCCGCATTCTTGTAGATAGGTACGATGACTACTTGTATCGGAGCCAGGTGCGGAGGAAGTACCAGACCGTTGTCATCGGAATGCGTCATGATAAGCGCTCCCATCAGACGGGTGGAAACACCCCAGGAGGTAGCCCAAACATACTCCAGCTTGTTCTCCTTATTGACGAACTGTACATCGAACGCCTTGGCGAAGTTCTGTCCCAAGAAGTGGGAAGTACCGCTCTGCAAAGCCTTTCCGTCCTGCATCATCGCTTCGATGGTGTAGGTGTTGAGGGCACCGGCAAAACGCTCGTTGGCAGACTTCACGCCCTTTACCACGGGCACCGCCATGTATTTTTCGGCAAACTCGGCATATACATTCAGCATCTTTACCGCTTCTTCTTCGGCTTCCTCGCGGGTGGCATGTGCCGTGTGTCCTTCCTGCCAGAGGAATTCGGCGGTACGGAGGAACAGACGGGTACGCATTTCCCAACGGAACACGTTTGCCCACTGGTTGCACAAGATAGGCAGGTCGCGGTATGAATTGATCCAGTTCTTGTAGGTGTTCCAGATGATGGTTTCGGAAGTGGGGCGGATAATCAGCTCTTCTTCCAGTTTTGCAGCAGGGTCCACCACCACACCGCCGCCATTCGGATCGTTCTTCAAACGATAGTGCGTCACGACGGCACACTCTTTGGCAAAGCCTTCCACATGTTCCGCTTCACGGCTGAGGAATGATTTCGGAATAAGCAAGGGAAAATAAGCGTTGACGTGTCCCGTTTCCTTGAACATATCGTCCAACTGACGTTGCATCTTCTCCCAGATAGCGTATCCGTAAGGCTTGATCACCATACAGCCGCGTACAGCCGATTGTTCTGCCAAATCGGCTTTTACCACCAACTCGTTGTACCACTGAGAATAGTTCTCACTACGTTTGGTAAGGTCTTTCAATTCTACTGCCATTCTATTTCGTTTTTTAAAGTTTTTCCTACGTTTAAAATGGCTTGACCCGAACATTTTCCTCGATATTTAAAAAAAGGCAGCCGCTGTGATGCAACTGCCTAACTCTAAATGGAGGAGCGGCAAGCGAGACTCGAACTCGTGACCCTCAGCTTGGGAAGCTGATGCTCTACCAACTGAGCTACTGCCGCATAAACATTTCCAAGGTCATGCCTTAAAAACGGTGGCAAAGTTAATAAATTCCTTCCTAAAAAAACAAACGTTTCGTCAAATATTTCCTATTTTTGCTCGGGAAAACAAAGATATTCTTTCAAAATACAGACTAAATACCAATGAAACGAATCATACTCATCACCGGAGGAGCACGTTCCGGCAAAAGCACCTATGCGGAAAAGCTGGCACTCGAGCTCTCTCCCACTCCCGTTTATCTTGCCACAGCACGCATTTGGGACGAAGAATTCCACCAGAGGGTAATCCGGCATCAGAAACGCCGGGGACCGGAATGGACAAACATCGAAGAGCAGAAAGAACTCAGCCGCCACCGGCTGGAGGGGCGGGTCGTCCTGATAGACTGCATCACCCTGTGGTGTACCAATTTCTTCTTCGCCCTCGAGTCTGATACCGACCGGGCACTTGCCGCTGCCAAGGCGGAATTCGACCGCTTCACGGCACAAGACGCAACCTTCATCTTTGTAACCAATGAAATAGGTATGGGAGGAACTTCCGAGAACGAACTGCAACGAAAGTTCACGGACATGCAAGGCTGGATGAACCAATATGTAGCCGCCCGTGCCGACGAAGTGATACTGATGGTATCCGGCATCCCACTTACCGTAAAAAACACTCATTCATAAAACAACAAACAATTAAAATTCAACAGACTGATGAAAACATTTCATATCACCCGCCCGGATGAGTCAATCCGTCCCGCATTGATTGACAAAATCAACAACCTGACCAAACCCAAAGGTTCATTGGGCATTTTAGAAGAACTGGCACTCCAAATCGGACTCATACAACAGACATTATCCCCCGCCTTGAAACATCCGCAAAACATTATCTTCGCCGCCGACCACGGCATTGTAGAAGAAGGTGTCAGTCTGTCTCCAAAGGAAATCACCTGGCAGCAAATCAGCAACTTCCTTCATGGAGGGGCAGGTGTCAATTTCCTCTGCCGGCAGCACGGCTTTACCCTGAAAATAGTAGATGCAGGAGTAGGCTACGACCTCCCCTACGAGAAAGGCATCATCAATATGAAAGTGCGCAAAAGCACCCGGAGTTATCTGCACGAGGCAGCCATGACGGAAGAGGAAATGGAGATGTGCCTGGAACGGGGTGCCGAGGTGGTGCGCCAATGCCACGAAGAAGGCAGTAATGTCCTCAGCTTCGGTGAAATGGGTATCGGAAACACCTCTTCATCCTCCTGTGGATGACCTGCTTTACCGGCATTCCTCTGGAACAATGTGTCGGCGCAGGCAGCGGACTCGACAGCGCGGGCATCCGCCACAAATACGAAGTGCTGAAACAGTCTATGGAGAATTACAAAGGCGACGGCTCTCCCCGGGACATCATCCGCTACTTTGGTGGACTGGAAATGGTAATGGCCATAGGCGCCATGCTGCAAGCTGCCGAGCTGAGGATGATTATCCTTGTTGACGGATTCATCATGACCAACTGCCTGCTTGCCGCCGCCAGGCTCTACCCGGAAGTGACGGATTACGCCATCTTCGGACACTGCGGAGACGAGTCGGGCCACAAACTGGTGCTCGACGCCCTGCATGCCCGTCCGCTGCTGAATCTGGGGCTGCGTTTGGGAGAAGGAACAGGGGCCATCTGTGCATATCCTATTGTCGACTCGGCCGTGCGGATGCTCAATGAAATGGATAACTTTGCACATGCCTCCATCACTAAATACTTTTAACATGAACAATGTCTTGGCTGCATTCATAATGCTCACCCGACTGCCTTCTGGAAAATCAAGGAAGTACCGGCAGAGTGTTTCAAGCATGTGGTTCCCTATTGGCCGCTTGTAGGCTGGCTGACGGGAGGCGTGATGGCGGCAGTGCTGTGGCTTGCCGGACAGATTATGCCGGTGTCATTGGCATGGATTCTTGCCCTCATCGCACGCCTGCTTGTCACCGGATGCCTGCACGAAGACGGGCTGGCGGACTTCCTCGACGGCTTTGGCGGCGGCACCACCCGCGAACGGACTCTAGCCATCATGAAGGACTCCCACATCGGAAGCTACGGTGTCATCGGATTGATATGCTATTTCCTGCTGTTGCTCCAACTTCATCACCTGCCACTGGGACTTCTCTGCATCCTTGTGCTCTGCGGTGACTGCTGGTCCAAGTTCTGTGCCTCCCAGATTGTCAACTACCTGCCCTATGCCCGGAAAGAGGAAGACAGCAAAAGCAAGACCGTCTACAACCGCATGAGCCGGCACGAGTTACTGGCCGGATTTCTTTGCGGCCTGCTTCCTTTCGTTCTGCTGCTGCCTATAAAGCTGTGGATTGCCACCCTCTTCCCACTGCTCACCTTCTTCCTGCTCTACCGATTGATGAAGCGGCGCCTACAAGGATATACGGGTGACTGCTGCGGGGCCACTTTCCTGCTATGCGAACTGTCCTTCTACTTGGGAAGCCTTATTCTAATTATAAATTAACAACTGAAAATTAAAGATGGAAGTAATACTCATTCGACACACTTCGGTAGATGTTCCTCCGGGCGTATGCTACGGACAGACCGATGTTCCCCTGAAACCCACGTTTGAAGCGGAAGCCGCCGTGACAGCAGAAAACCTGAAGGCATACCTTCCGTTCGACCACGTCTACACCAGTCCCCTGACCCGCTGCGTGCGCCTCGCCACCTATTGCGGCTATCCCGATGCAGAACGGGACAAACGGATTATGGAAATCAACTTTGGCGACTGGGAGATGAAGCCGTTCGAGCAGAATGAAGACCCACGCTGCAGGAATGGTATGCCGACTACATGAACGTGGCAGCTACCGGTGGAGAGTCCTTTGCCATGCAATACCGACGTGTCGGCCAGTTTCTGGACGAGTTGAGGAAGAAGCCTATACACGCGTTGCCATCTTCGCACATGGCGGCGTATTAATCTGCGCGCAACTCTATGCCGGAATCCTCAAAGCCGAAGAAGCCTTCGACGCATTGACGCCCTACGGCGGCATCGTCCGCATCAATCTCGACAAGGAATAGTGAACGAAATAGTAGGGCCTTCCTCCGCTTCGGTTTGCACCTTGTAGATACCTCCAAAATAATGAATAAAATGGGCATTGATTTCATGGCGAATCAAGCTCGTTTTATTCTCAAAATGTACCTTTGCAAACGGGGCGTTGACCACGTCGAAATAGAGGGCCGACCTAGTGCGGTCCCGTCTGATGCGGATAATCGCCTCATAACGGGCAGTGTCATTCTCTGACGGAGTCAGCATGCTGACAAGCAATGTATCGAACCACCTTCGGTCTGTCCTCGCAAGCTGTTCCTTGAGGTCGGTCTGCAGGCTGACAGACACAGTGCTCTCCTCACGGCCGTTCACTTTATCCAGCACCTCACTGCACAACTGAATAATGTCACACTCCTCGTCCTCATACTGAATCTTGCCGGACTCCAAGCGGGACAACTCCAGAATGCTGTTGACATAATTCAGCAGACTTTCCGCATTGGTCTGAATCATCTGCCCGTATTCCCTCTTAGTCTCCTTATCCAGCTCCTCCTTTCCGGTCAGCAATTCGGCAAAGCCCACCACCACATTCAGCGGAGTACGTATATCATGGCTGATTTCCGATTTCAGACGTTCCTTCGCGATGTTGTCCGTCTCTGCCTGCAAAGCGGCTTCAGCCGTCTTCTTCTCTACGACAGCAATCTTTCCGGAGACATAGCGCGTATACAAGTAGAAAAGCAGCATCAGCAGCAGGCAGACGCCCAGGAATATAAATCCTATACGGTAATTCATGTCCTGAATCTTCTGCTTCTCCAACAACAGCTCGTCAATGTGGTAAATCTCCTTCACCTGCTTCAACTGGTTGGCCGAGAAGGCATTGTTCAGCGAATCCTGCTTGCGTATGAGGTAGCGCCGGGTCTCGATGGCCCCGTCAATGTCCCCCTTGTCATATTGCGTACTCGCCTTGTAGTTTATCAAAGTGGCAAAGGTGGAAACGTAGTTGTTCAGTACCGTAGGGGTCACCTCGTCTATCAATGCGATGCTTTTGTCATACTCATCGGTCTTGGCATAGTATTGAAGCTGTATCAACTGGACATTCAGCCAGAAGACGGGATCTACATGCGGTTCAAGCAGTTTCTTTACTTTCTCGATATGCTCGTGCGCCACTGTAAAGTTCTTCCGGTTCATGTAGTGCAGGATATACTTCACTTCGCAGTCAATCTCGAAATTGCTCCAGTTTTTCCTTGTCTCGGGTTCTTTGGAAATAACCGTCTGCAACGTCATGTCCATTTCATGCAAATAGGGCAGCTTCAGGCTGTCTTTACCGCCATTGCCGTATACCTGGGCAATACGCGACAGTATATCCACTTTCAGGCTGGTCTTTGTCTGGGGAGAGAAATTCCGGTAAGCCTCCAAGAAAGCGTCCAGTGCCTCATTCGGGCGGCTGGACACTCCGTAGGCACACCCCAGACTGTTATACGCCGCTATCATCCCGTTATTGCTATGGCGGAGTTTTGATTCCTCCAACGTCTCCTTAGCCACATACACCGCTTTCTCTATCTGTCTCTTGGAAGCCAGGGCGCGGCTGATGGCAGCCTTCTGCTCCAGATAATAATCGTAAGTGCCTACCTGGGAGACAAAATCCTTCAGCACATCCACCAATACGACAGACTGTCCGGGTCGTGTTTCTTGTCATAACATGCCGCCAGATAGTAAGCGCCCATATTCTCATAGAAAGCGTTCTTCTGCCGCCGCGCCTCCTCGTACAGACGGGTGGAAAAAGTCATGTTATAGGGAGCATACTGGTGCTTGTAGGCCATGTCACGGAGATACGTCAGCCGGACAAGGGTGGCCGGCAGGGCATCGGCAACCTTCAGGATGCTGTCCTGATACCGGACAGCCCCCGTGTCTTCTGCCAGCAGCGGACAGATATATCCGCAAAACAAAACATGGATGAGAATCAGTATTCGTTTCATTGCGCCGTTCCTCCGTGTAATGCGGGATTATACTTCAAAGGATGCGTAAAACAGAAACGCGCGCCACGGGTATACCCACTGTCCACCCACAGCTTGCCGTTCATATATTTCACAATCAGTTGGCAGATGGAAAGACCCAGTCCGCTTCCCTGCACAAAATCATTCAGCTTTTCAAAGCGTTCAAAAATCAAGTGCTGCTTCTCCGGTGGAATGCCGCATCCGGTATCCGTCACGGAGAAAAGTGCCGTACCGGCATCAGCCATCTTCAGTTCCAGCACGATGGAGCCTTGTTCCGTAAACTTGGCGGCATTCACCAGCAGGTTTATCAAGACTTGGCGGAGGCGCGCATCGTCCGTATCCAGCATCAGGACGGACAAATCCGTGTCAAAACGCATTTCAACCTCCAGCTTGCGCGAGGCCATCACGGTCTCCACGACCTCATTACACAACTTCACGGCATCATGCGTGCGGATGTTGAAGGTTATATTGTCATTCTCGAAATCCGAGAAATCCAGAATGTCATTGATAAGTTTCAGCAACTGAAAGGAATTCACCTTGATAATTTCGGAGAATTCCCGGCGCGATTCGTCATCGAATGACTCGTCCTCATCCGTCAGTACCGCCGAGAATCCGACAATGGCATTCAGCGGCGTACGTACCTCATGGCTCATGTTCGAAAGAAACATATTCTTCCGTTGTATGGCTTGCACCGCTTTCTCCTTCATCGCCTCCTGCCGCATCTGGGAACGCTTCAAACGGAATATCTTCTTCCAGCCCAACACCAGGAGGAATATCAGAAACAGTACGGACACAATGATGCCTGCCAGATAGAAACGCATGGATACAATGCGGTCGCGTTCGTTCTGGTAGGCCAGTTGGTCGGCCTGGAAACGGGTACAGAGCCGGTCTATCTCCTTGGGATAGTTCTTCTCGAACGAAGTCTTGATATACGAAAAGACCTTGCCGTACTGTCCGTAGGCTTCTTCCTTGTTCCCCATCTTCACCAGTAAATCCGCCTTTTCGAGCAGAGCTTCCTTGTAGATGTTATGGTTTATCCGGGCATATTCGGTTTGAAGGAAATCATTGTAGGCGGTCAAGGCTGCCTCATGCTCTCCGGTGGCCACCAGATAACGGGCATCTATAATCAGAAGGTATTGCCGTATCTCCGGAATCAGTTGCGCTTCAAGCTGGCCTATCTGTACCAGATGATGGCTGGCGGCCTTCAAGTCACCCTTGAATAATTGGCAGGAAGCATTGGAGATGTGACGCATGGCCAGCTCCAGCGGAGAAAGCCGGTCTTCCGGATAGAGGTTCAGACGTGCAAGATAACGCGAGGCACCGTTTACATTCCGTATGCGCAGGTTATAATCTATCAGTTCCACCAGTAGCATGCGGATATGCACATCCTCCCCGTCCATCCCATCCAGCAGTCTCAAAGACTCTTCGTAAGCGGCACCGGCTTCCCGAAGCCTGCCGGTATAGCTGTACACCTCTCCCATGGCATTCAGCGCCAGGGCATTGCCGAAGGGTAGCAAGCGCGCGGGCTTTGGAGTACATCTGGTCGCTCTGGGCAATGGCCATACGGATTTCTCCACGGAAAAGGGAGGATTTTATAAGTATCCTTTCCAGTTCGAAATAGGTGTAATAGCGCTGGGATTCATCCAATTGGGACAAAAGGCCGTCGGCATTCAGCGAGTCACACTCCTCCCGGGTCAGATAGTCGAAACCGAGGCTGTTGTGAAAAGTGGAGATGACCTCATGGACTATACTTTCCTTTTCTTTAGTCCAAGAATCCGCTTTATCTGTTGCCGATGCAATTATTGTGCTCCCGAACCAAATAAAGAAAAGGAATATATATAGTTGCTTTATCCTCATTTATAAGACTTTGTCTGCTTTAAAAGTTACATTTTTAATGCAACGCGGTCTTGCAAAGATATTATATCTTTTTGGAACGGACAAAGAATCAGTTAAAATAACAACATTTTAAAAACAAAAGGAAGCCAAGGTCGATGTCACTATTACGGCAACCACCATCCACCACTCCACACGCCGGTTGATGCGGACAGCCACACGCATATCTTCCGTCTTCAGAGGCCGTTCATTAGAACCGATATAAGGTTTCCATACCTCCTCGCCGAAATAGTTGTGCGGACCTCCGAAACGGCAGTCCAGAATACCGGCAAGGGCGGCTTCCGGATAACCGGAATTGGGACTGGCATGCTGGCTGCCATATCTGCCCACAAAAGCAAACAAGGAAAGGCGACCGGAAACCAGTACCATCAGAAAGGCTGTCAGACGGGCGGGAATATAATTGGCAACATCATCCAAACGGGCAGCAAAACAGCCGAACCGACGATAGCGTTCATTCTTGTAGCCGACCATGGAATCCAGCGTGTTCACCATCTTATAGGCAAGCATGCCCGGAACTCCCAACAGCAGATACCAGAACAAGGGAGCAACCACCCCATCGCTCAGATTCTCCGCCAATGTCTCCAATGCAGCGTTCGTACTTCCTGCGCCGAGAGCGCAGACGTATCACGCCCTACGATACGTGCCACTTGCATCCTCCCTTCCTCCAAGGAACGGTCCACCGCCTTGAACACCATACGCACCTCGCGAACCAGCGTAGTGCCCGCCAAGCAATAGAATATCAGCAATATTTGCACCGTCAGAAGCATGCCCGGAGAAAAGAGTGCCGCCAAGCGGAGCAACAAAAGCGTAATGACATATACCCCCAAGACAAGAGACACCGCCACAAACGCACCTTTCAGGAAACGCGAATCGCCCCGGTTCAACCGGTACTCACAGAAAGAAATGGCTTTGCCGAAAGCCACCACCGGATGGGGTAGCCACGCCGGGTCGCCCAGCCAGTGGTCGAGCAGCCAGGCTGTGAGAAGCGGCAGGTTCAAGTTGAAGGCGACACCCAAAAGTATAAGTACATCTTCTTCCATCGGTTATTCCTCCTCAAGCCATTGTCCTATTGCTTTTACAAGCCTGTCATTCTCCTCCCGGCTCTGGGCGGCTATGCGGAAGAAGTGCTCATTCAGCCCGTCAAAGTTGGAGCGTCCCGAATCAGGATGCCATGCTCCCCTGCCAGATAGTCTTTCAAAGCGGAAGCCTTGCCCATACGGAGGCACAACAGCATGAAATGGGTTTCGGTGGCCCATACCTCCAGTCCTCCCAATGCCTCGAGCGCACTGCGCAGGCGGGCAGCCTCTTGCAAGTAAGACGCCACATCCAGCGAATTGGGAACATCATGTTCCAACAGATGGAGTCCCGCCTCAATGGCAAGCTGATTGACCGACCAGGGCATACGGTTGGTACGCAAGCGGTGCAGCAGGTGGGGGGCGCCGGTGACATATCCCAGTCGCAGACCGGGAACGGCATAACGCTTGGTCATGGAGTGCAGCAGCAAGACGTTGGGAAACTCTGCCGCCTCGGCAGCAGAGAAAAGCGGACGCAAGGTGAAAAACTCATAGGACTGGTCGATGACGAAACATACCTGCGGATTATGACTGATAAGTGTTGCCAGATATTCCTTCTCCACGACCGTTCCGGTAGGGTTATTGGGATTGCACAGCCACAGCATGCGCACCTCTTCCGGCAAGCGATACCCCTCGCTCTCCGCAGGAAGCCGATAGAGGGAAGTGACCCGATGGCCGTGCATGCGGCAGGCATCGGCATATTCACTGAAAGTGGGCTGCACAATGGCGGTGTTTGTCCCGCGGAAAGTCTGCGCGGTGAGATAAATGGCTTCGGTAGCTCCGTTCGTCACGCACACTGCCTCGGCAGGAAGACGGTGGCGGCGGGCAAGGCAGGCCTCAAGCGTGTAAGGCTCCGGTTCGGGATAGTTGCCGATGCCGTCAATCCGGGCACACAGATGCGCCTTCAAGGCAGAGAGGTCTACCCTGCTGTAAACGTTCGAGCTGAAGTTTGCCGTAATGGGACGGCTGTATTTATAGGAATCGTCTCCGTGTCCTTCAATCATGGTTCTTTGTCAATATTTGGTAGATAAGCGGCAGGTTGACGTGGCGGCGCACGTGCTCGGCAAGCCTATCGTATTGTTCTTCTTTGAATGTATGGTAATCGAAAGCGCCGGCATTCCCGGACAGTTTGTCTGCAAAAGGCGCAAGCAGGAAATCTATGAATTCCGGATTGTCGAGAATGCCATGAATATAAGTCCCCATGCAGGTGGAGTCCACGTAGTAACCATCGGTAGAGCTGTTCTCCAGAAGATTCAAGGGAGAATCGGGAGTACCTTCCACAGGGGTGGTCACTCCCATATGGATTTCATAGCCCTGCATGAATGGAGAATGGAGAGTGGAAGATGGAGAATGGGGATTGCACAGACCGAACTTCACCTGGCGGGTCACCTTCTCTCCCGACATGCGGGTACTGATGGGCAACAGCCCCAGTCCGGGCAGGCGTTCGATGTCCCCCTCCACATGCTCAGGGTCGAGCACCTCCTGCCCCATCATCTGATAGCCGCCGCAGATACCCATCACGGTGGCACCTTCACGATGGGCACGGATGATGGCAGCCGCCACACCGTTACGGCGCAATTCGTAAAGATCATCAAGCGTGCTCTTGGAACCGGGCAGCAGGATGACGTCGGCCTTTGCCAACTCATCCACATTGTTGGTATAGAAGAGATGTACGCGCGGGTCACGTTCCAGGACATTAAAATCGGTGAAGTTACTGAGGTGGCGCAGCAGAATGACGGCGATGTTCACCTTTCCCTTCTCGGCACGGACAGACTTTGCGGCAAGCGCCACGGAGTCTTCTTCTTCAATGTAGATATCACGGTAGTAAGGTACTACCCCGACAACGGGAATGCCGCAAAGCTCCTCCAGCATCGTAATGCCCGACTCGAAGAGACGTATATCCCCCCGGAACTTGTTGATAAGAATTCCTTTAATTCGCTCCCGCTCATGGGGACGAAGCAACATCAGCGAACCGTAGACGCTGGCAAACACACCGCCACGGTCAATGTCGCCCACAAGAATTACATCGGCTCCGGCATGCAGGGCCATCGGCAGATTGACAAGGTCGGTATCCCGCAGATTGATTTCGGAGATGCTTCCCGCGCCTTCCAGCACGACGGGATTATAGCGGGCGGCAAGGCGGTCGTAGGCAGCACAAACCTCCCGGCGCAGCTCGTCGCGTCCTTCCTTGCGGAAATACTCATAAGCATTGCGGTTGCCGATAGGACGCCCGTTAAGGACAACCTGCGAGGTATGGTCCGACTGTGGTTTCAGCAGTAGCGGATTCATGTCCGTGTGGCAAGGCACTCCGGCGGCTTCTGCTTGCACAGCCTGGGCACGGCCTATCTCCAGCCCTTCGGGAGTGGCAAATGAATTGAGCGCCATATTCTGTGCTTGAACGGTGCGGCTGATAGCCGTCCTGCTTGAAGATGCGGCAGAAGGCGGCAGCAATGATGCTCTTTCCCACATCACTGCCCGTCCCGGCAAACATAATCGGATGAAGTTTCTCCATAAATTCCATTTTAGCGAATGCAAAGATAGTGCAAATCCGAATATCTCTCCCATTCATAAGCCATATCTTCGGAAACTATTCCTATATTTGTAACGTTCTATTCAAAAAGATGACTACTGAACAATTCCCACCTCCTCTTGTTTAGAGAAACAAGAACCCCTAAACCGAACGAACTTATGAATAATCTATCATGCCGGAGATTTTTTCCGGTTGCTGCCTGCGTGCTGCTTGCCATCGGTGAAGTGGCTGCACAAACCTCCCTTCCCCTTAGCTTCGGTGATGCCCTAAGGCAGATGCAAAACGGCAACCGCAGCCTGAAAATAGCTGACAAGGGAATTGAAGCCGCCCGTGCGGAACGTGACAAACTGAATGCCCTCTGGTACCCCTTCCTGCAAGGTGCCGGTACGTTCGTGCATCTTTCCGAAAAGATAGAGGTAAAACAGCCCCTTTCCCAGTTCACCGACCCGGCAAAGGACTTTGTGCACAACATCGTGCCGGACGACCAATTCATCAGCAGCATACTCGACCAGATAGGCTCCCATACCCTTGCCTTTCCACTGGCTCCACGCAACCTGACTTCCGTCGGCCTGACCGCCGAATGGGTCGTATTCTCCGGCGGCAAGCGCATCCGGGCCTCGAAGATAGGCAACACCATGATAGACATTGCCCGCGAAAACCGGGGACAGACCGATGCCACGCAACGCACCCTGCTGGCAGAAAGCTACTTCGGGCTGAAACTTGCGCAAGAGGTAGTACGCGTGCGGCAGGAGACTTACAACAGCCTGCAACGCCATTACCAGAATGCCCTTAAACTGGAAGCTGCCGGCATGATAGACAAGGCAGGCCGGCTCTTTGCCCAAGTGAATATGGATGAAGCTGCCCGTTCACTGGAGGCTGCCCGGAAGGAGGCCTCCGTCGTACAAAGTGCCCTGCGCACCCTGCTCAACCTGCAAGACACATGCAGCATCCATCCTACTTCGGAGCTTTTCATCAACGACCAACTGCCCGCTAAAGAGGAGTTCCTGCAAGCCATGCGGTGGAGAACTACACCGTGAACCAACTGCAACTGCAGTCACAGATTGCCCGCCAGCAGCTCCGCATCGACCAGAGCGGCTACCTGCCGGACATCGCCGTATTCGGCAAGCAGACCCTCTATGCCCACGGCATACAAAGCAAATCTTGTCCCCCCGCACCATCGTAGGTGTGGGCTTCACCTGGAACCTGTTCGACGGACTGGCGCGTGAGAAGCGCATCCGCCAGTCGAAGATAGCCCAGCAAACCCTCGCCTTGGGACAAGAAAAAGCCAAAGAAGACCTGAGCGTAGGCATCGACAAGCTCTACACCCAACTGCAAAAGGCACAAGACAACGTACGCGCCCTGAATACCACCATCGAGCTGAGCGAAGAGCTGGTGCGAATCCGCAAGAAATCCTTTGCCGAAGGCATGGCAACCAGTACCGAGGTCGTAGATGCGGAAACGATGCTGGCAACCGTCCGCGTGGCGCGTCTGGCAGCCTACTACGAATATGATGTGGCACTGATGAACCTGCTGGCTATCTGCGGAACGCCGGAACGGTTCGAGAAATATTTCGAGACAACTTATTAAAACCTACCCTTTATGAAAATCAATAATAAAAGCATCAGCATTGCATTCGTCATTATCCTGGCTGCAACGGTCATCATTTCACTTGCCGGCATGTTACTCATGAGCGGCAGCCCCTGGTCCTGCAAGGACAAGTGGAAGCAACGGAAATACGTATCAGCGGAAAGCTGCCCGGACGTGTGGACTCCTTCCTCGTACAAGAGGGCGACTGGGTGAAGGCAGGCGATACGCTTGTCGTCATCAACAGCCCCACCATCGAAGCCAAATACCGCCAGGTGAATGCCCTGGAGCAGGTGGCCCAGGAGCAGAACAAGAAGATAGACGCCGGTACCCGCCGCCAGATTGTGGCCACCGCCCGGCAACTCTGGAACAAGACGCAGAGCGACCTTGCCCTCGCCAAGACCACTTACCAGCGCATTGTAACGCTTTATAAGGACAGTGTCGTCACCTCCCAGCGGCGTGACGAGGTGGAAGCCATGTACAAAGCCGCCCAAGCCGCCGAACGTGCCGCCTACGAGCAATACCAGATGGCCGTAGACGGAGCGCAGAGCGAGGACCGCGCCTCGGCCCGCAGCCTGGTGGAAGCGGCGCGAAGCACCGTCGATGAAGTCTCCTCCCTCCTCGTCGACTCTCGCCTGACTGCCCCGAAACGGCCAGATAGCACCATCTTCCCCAAACGCGGAGACTGGTGGCTCCCGGCACTCCCATCATGAGCCTCGTCGTGATGGACGATGCACACGTGGTACTGAATATCCGCGAGGACCTGATGCCGCAATTCAAGATAGGAGCACTTTCCGTGCCGATGTCCCCGCCATCGACGGCAAGGACATTGAATTCCGCATCTATTACATCAGTCCGCTGGGCAGCTTCGCCACCTGGAAATCCACCAAACAGACGGGCAGCTATGACATGCAGACGTTCGAGATACACGCACGTCCCACACAGCAGGTAGAGGGATTAAGACCGGGGATGTCCGTACTCTTAAAAATGAAGAATGAAAAATGAAAGATAAAGAATTTGGCTGCGCAATGAAAGCGCTTCGCATGGTTATCCGTCGCGAATGGCACCGCATGACCTCCCGCCGTCTATACCTCGGCGTCTGCGTCGTGCTACCCTTGCTCTGTCTGTTCTTCATGGCCACCATCTTTGGAAACGGACAGATGGAGAACATTCCCGTGGGTATCGTCGACCTGGACAACACTGCCACTTCGCGCAATATCTCCCGACGCATCTCTGCCGCCCCCACCTTCCGTGTGACGGAGCACTTCACCGACGAAGCCGACGCCCGCCGGGCATTGCAACAGAAGGACATATACGGCTACCTCGTCATCCCGCCCCGCTTCGAACAGAAGGCGGTGACGGGAACTGGCGCAACGCTCACCTATTATTACCACTATGCCCTTCTTTCGGTAGGCAGCGAGCTGATGGCGGCGTTCGAGAATACGCTTGCCCCCGTGGCGCTCTCGCCCATCGTGATGCAGGCCGAAGCACTGGGAGTCAGCGGAGAACAGATACAGACCTTTCTGCTCCCCGTAGAAGCCAGTACCATCCCCTCTACAATCCGGACATGGACTACTCCATCTACCTGAGCCAGCCTTTCTTTTTCGTACTGTTCCAGATACTCATCCTGCTCACCACCGTCTACTCCATAGGCAGCGAACTGAAATTCGGCAGCGCCGGCGAATGGCTGGAGACGGCACGAGGCAATATCCTCACTGCCGTAGCAGGGAAACTGCTGCCCTATACCCTCATCTTCTCGTCCATCGGTATCCTGGCAAACTATGTACTGTTCGGCCCGCTACATATCCCTTCGCTGGCAGTCTGTGGCTGATGAATGCAGTGACCGTGCTCTTCATCATCGCTACCCAGGCATTGGCGGTCTTTATCTATTCTGTCTTTCCCAAGATTGCCTATATCATCAGTGTAGTATCCATGGTGGGGTCGTTGGGGGCTACGCTGTCCGGAGTCACGTTTCCCGTTACAGCCATGTATGCGCCGTGCATGCGGCCTCCTACCTCTTCCCCGTGCGGCACTTCACGGAGCGGCACAAGCCATGATTTACTTCGATGCAGGGTTTGCCTACTTCTGGCAGTCGGTAGCTACACTCTTCATCTTCCTATTGGCAGCACTGCTGATACTGCCATTGCTGAAATGGTGGATAAAAAAAGAGATAAGGGAA
>ENA-OQCE01000257-OQCE01000257.1-human-gut-metagenome-genome-assembly--contig:-NODE-257-length-25896-cov-5.199232_pt1 | contig 25896 bp, 25 predicted proteins | sample MGYA00242495_ERZ504572 | MGnify/ENA primary metagenome ERZ504572 (study PRJEB26092, sample SAMD00036228) | human gut metagenome | host: Homo sapiens | study: EMG produced TPA metagenomics assembly of... | reverse complement strand
AGAAAAGTATCAGCCAGCGGATTGCCCAGCTTCTTCCCGCAGTTCGATTTTGTTGAAATTTTCAATGCGTGTGAAAGCGCGGAGACGAACGCAAAAGCGAAACGCTGGCGGAGAAATTCAATAAGCCCGGCTTTGGTGGAAGCGATGCGCACCGGCTGGACTGCATCGGAAAAGCGTACACCGAGCTGCCGGATACCATCAGAAGTGAGGATGATCTGATCGCTACGTAAAAACGTGCCCGCAGATCGAATGCGGCGGCGAACATTACAACGGAACGACGAAAGACCGGATCGGCCGCCTGAACATGGTGCTTGTGGATTCGTTCTATTTCTACAACAAACTTGCAAATGGCTGGCGCTGGCGGAAGCGGAGACGTGAGCTGTTTGATATCATAGAGAAAAAACTCTGATGAATGCCTGGCAAAAAGCGTGCCGGAAACGTTTCGTTCGGCACGCTTTTTCCTGCCCTGTATTTGAATCGAAAAAGAGAGGAAACATACGTATGCTTGCAATATTTCTTGCGCCGGTCTACATACTGGCAAATGTATTTACCGCCTACTGGCTGCTGCGGTGGATGAAGGAGGTGCATCCTCTGTTCCGCCATCCGGCCGTGCTGGGTGTCATTTTGGTGCTGTATGCATTTTTTGCACTTTCCCTGCTGACGAGCTTTCTGATCAAAAGAGATCCCGTTCACCGGATTTTAAAGGTCATCAGCAACTGCTGGCTCGGCATGTATCTGTATTTTCTTGGCTTCACCGCGATTCTGGTGCTGCTGCGCTTCATTTTTGCGCATACGGTACTGACGAAAACTTGGCTGTATTCTCCGATGGGATTGAAAGCGGTCGGCTTGGCGCGATCCTTTTTGTGACGGGAATGTGCATCTATGGAATGGTGCATGCAGTCCATATTTACACGACACGATATGAGGTTCCATCGAAAAAGGATGCACATCTGAAAATTGCGCTCGTCGCAGATCTTCATCTGGGGTACAGCATCGGCAGTCATCAGATGGAAGAGATGGTGGAAAAAATCAACGCTGAGGAGCCGGATGTCGTTGTGATTGCCGGGGATATTTTTGATAATGAGTACGATGCCATCTATGAGCCGGACCGCGTGGCGGATCTTCTGGCGGGCTTAAAGAGCCGGTACGGCACGTACGCCTGCTACGGCAACCACGATCTCGATGAGAAGATTCTCGCGGGCTTTACGTTTGAGACGAAGGAGGAGCGCGTCGCCGACCGCCGGTTCGGTGAGTTCCTGGACCGCGCGAAGATTCATCTGCTGGAGGATGATGTGGTTTGTATCGATGATGCCTTTTATCTGGCGGGCCGAAAAGATCCCGACCGGATCCGCAAAACGCAGGAGACACGCGACACGCCGTCCGAACTGCTTACCGGACTGGACCAGTCGCTTCCAGTTTTTGTGATTGACCACCAGCCGTCGGAGCTGACCGAGCTGGCAGAGGCAGGCGCAGACCTTGATCTTGGCGGCCATACGCATGACGGACAGCTCTTCCCAGGAAATATCCTTACCGGCCTGATGTGGGAGAATGCCTGCGGGATGAAGAAAGTCGGAGACATGTACAGCATCGTCACATCCGGCGTGGGTCTCTGGGGACCGCCGATGCGGATCGGGACGAAAGCGGAAGTGGTGATCATCAATTACGGAAAATAAGGGTTGACAAAACCGGAACGCAGAATTATAATACAACAAAACTACGAAACAGAGGTTATCAACGATGAACGAGATGCACAGCGTACAGATGCACAGGGACGACGATTGATAGCGCTTGTATCAAAGTGAAGACTACTATACTTCACAGGTACAGGCGCTGATTGTGTTGTACCTGTGTGGAAGATAAGGCAAAGGGAAACCACACTGGGAGAAAAAGAAATACCCCGTGTGGTTTTTCTTTGCCATTTTTTATCCATGCGGGAATGACTTGAAATTTACATCAGAGAAGGGTTGTGATCGTATGGGACATACAGATTATGTCCATATGGATTTTCTGCTGATTTTGCGGCGATAAAGAAAAATCAGAACAGAAAGGCAGAAAAGACTATGAAGACAGAAATGAATACCGTAAAAGTAAGAAAAACAGAGGAACTCGAAGCAGAGCAGTTAGGAGCACACATCGGCGAAATCGTGCGGCTGCATGGAAGCATTTACAAAATCCGAAAAATGAGCTCATTTGCATTTGTGCTGCTTCGGACGAAACGGCAGATGGTACAGTGCGTGTACGAGCCGGCGTATGCCCGGTTTGCATTGGAGGAATTAAAAGAAGAGGCGTGTGTCCGGTTTACCGCGGAGGTGATCCGTGAAGAGCGTTCCAGAAGCGGGTATGACCTGCATCTGTTAGACGTGGAAATCCTCTCCGAGCCGGAAGAAGTACCGCCGGTTGTCATCAACCAGAAGCGGGTCAACACTTCCATCGAGAACCTGCTGGACTATCGCCCAATTACGCTGCGCAACGAAAAAGAGCGCGCGATTTTCCAGATCCAGGCAAAGATCTGTCAGGCGTTCCGCGAATTTCTGGATGGACAGCACTTCACCGAAATCCACACACCGAAGCTCGTAGCGGCGGGAGCCGAGGGCGGAGCTAATATCTTCTCTTTGTCGTATTTCGGCGAACAGGCATATCTGGCGCAGAGCCCGCAGTTTTACAAGCAGATGATGGTCGGCGTCTTCGAGCGTGTCTACGAGATCGCACCGGTCTTCCGGGCGGAGAAGCACGACACGGCGCGTCATCTGAACGAATATACAAGCGTGGACTTTGAGATGGGCTATATCGAGAATTTTGAGGACATCATGGCGATGGAGCAGGAAATGCTGCGGTACACATTTGGACGGCTGCAGGAGACATGCGGAGCGGAGCTTTCGCTTTTAAAAGCAGAGGTGCCGGTGATCACGGAGATTCCGAGAATCCGTTTTTCCGAGGCGAAAGAGCTGGTGAGCCGCGTATACAAAAGAGCCTTTTCGGAGAAACTGGACTTTGAACCGGAGGAGGAAAAACTGCTGTGCGAATACGTGAAGAAAACGACAGGCAGTGACTTCGTATTTGTGACACATTATCCAAGCGCCAAGCGCCCGTTCTACGCGATGGACAGCAGAGAAAACCCGGCAGAGACGGAAAGCTTTGACCTTCTGTTCCGCGGCCTTGAAGTGACGACCGGCGGCCAGCGCATCCACAATTACCGGGAGCAGGTGGAAAAGATCGAAAGCCGCGGCATGCATGTGGAAGCGTTTGAGAGCTATCTAATGATGCACCGCTGCGGCATGCCTCCGCACGGCGGTCTCGGTCTTGGGCTGGAGCGGTTTACGGCACGGCTTCTCGGATTTGAAAATGTGCGGAACGCATCCCTGTTTCCAAGAGACATTCACCGTCTGATTCCGTAAACCAGAAGAGTGTAAAAAACTCCGGCGAAGCTGTGGCGCAGATCCACGGGCTTAGCCGGAGTTTCATAAGATTTCCCTCCCTTTTGAAAGATAGCGTAACCGTTTGGATATTTCTATTATACACCAGGGGAGTGAAAATGACAAATTGTTTATTGCAGATAGGATTGCTGTATAAAAGTCAGAATTTTTGCAGAAATGAGCCTTGTAAAGCGTCCGAAAATAGGCTATACTAAACAAGGTTTGGCTGCCGGCAGAATCTGGCAGTATCGGCAAATATTGGAAAAAAGAAAGACGGGAGTTTCCCGGTTTGAGGATAGGAAAATATGAAATTATATGACATTTCCGGAGAGCAGTTTTCCGCAATGGACGCGCCGCGTCATCTGATGACGGAGGAAGGAACGGCGCAGACGACGCTCGATCGGTCACTTGGCATCTGTCAGGTGGCGGAGCTTGAGGGAAAAGTGACAAGAGAAGTGCTCGAGGAGGTCATGGAAGAGGACTGTGAACGTCTTCTGATCCGCGGCGATGCGCAGATTACACGCGATGGGGCAGATTACCTGGCAGAGAAAAAATTGGTGCTGCTCGGTGTGGAGCAGGAAACTGTCGGAAATGAGACATCGGGGAATGATGTTCATCAGCAGCTGCTGAAAAAAGGTACGGTGATTGTCGAAAATCTGAATCTGGAGAAAGTGACCTCGGGTCATTATTTTCTTGTGGCTGCTCCGGTCAAAAAGAAACACCAGTACGGCGGACCGATCCGCGCGGTTCTGATCGAAAATTAGAAAATGCTTTGTGTGAATCTGAAAATGCAATGTAAAATATAACGGAAAGAGAAAAACAGGAAAAAGTGTTCCCTTGTGGGACACTTTTTTGATGTGTCCAAAACGAGGGAATTTTGGGTTGTATTTTCCAAATATGGAGAATATAATGGGAAAAAGCCAGGATGTGGTATTCAAAACCAGATCAATTCCGGGCGAAAATATTAAACTATTACAAAGGAGATCGTGAACAATGGATGCAAAAATGAAAGTAGAAAGAGCCGCTGCAGGCGCTGCGATCGATGGTGTTTTAAAATATGTGAATCACGGAGACGACAGAACAAAAGCGCTGTTGAATCTGACGGATTTTGTACAGAAATTTACCGGAAATATGTTTGCGGAGAAAACCTTCGACAACATCCGCACCATGCTGCAGAATCCGGACAACAAATGGGTACAGTATGTCAACCGCGGACTGGACGAGCTGGATCCGCAGGTGATCAAAATGACTGCTTTGAACCTGGGATTCCAGGCAGCTTTCGTCGGAACGAAACAGATCCGTATGAACCGTGAAAAATACAACTGCAACATCCCATGGACGATGCTGATGGACCCGACAAGTGCCTGTAACCTGCACTGCACCGGATGCTGGGCAGCAGAATACGGCCACAAGCTGAATCTTTCCTATGAGAAACTTTCTGATATCATAAGCCAGGGAAAAGAGCTGGGAACCTACTTCTACATGTTCACCGGCGGCGAACCGCTTGTGCGCAAAAAAGACATCCTGCGTCTGGCAGAAGAGCATCATGACTGTGAATTCCACTGCTTCACCAATGGAACCCTGATCGACGAGGAGTTCTGTGAGGCGGTTCAGAAGCTCGGCAATATCTCCTTCTCCCTGTCTCTGGAAGGCTTCGAGGAGGTCAACGACGGACGCCGCGGCGAGGGTATTTTCGATAAAGTTCTGGCAGCCATGGATCTGATGAAAAAACACGGTCTGCTTTTTGGTACTTCCATCTGCTACACAAGAGCAAACCTCGAGACCGTTACAAGTGACGAGTTCCTGGATCTTTTGATCGAGCACGGATGCCGTTACAGCTGGTATTTCCACTTCATGCCGGTCGGCATGGACGCTGCACCGGAGCTGATGCCGACGGTTGAGCAGAGAAAATATATCTATCACAGACTGCGTGAGATCCGTTCCGATAAGAGCGACAAACAGATCTTTGTTATGGACTTCCAGAACGACGGTGAGTTCGTCGGAGGCTGTATCGCAGGAGGAAGAAACTACTGCCATATCAATGCAAACGGCGATGTGGAGCCGTGTGTTTTCATCCATTACTCCGGCGCCAACATCAACGAAGTTTCCCTGATCGAAGCACTGCAGCAGCCGCTGTTCCAGGCATACCGCGATGGACAGCCGTTCAACCGCAACCACCTGCGCCCATGTCCGATGCTCGAAAATCCGGAACTGCTGCGTGAGATGGTAGAGAAGACCGGCGCGAAGTCAACCGACCTGCAGTCTCCGGAGAGCGCAGAGCATCTGTGCGGAAAATGTGACCTGTATGCTGCTGAGTGGAAAAAAGCCGCAGACGAGCTGTGGGCAGAGAATCCGCATCACAAACAGAGATATGAGAACTATAAGAAAGAGAACCTGGACGAGGAGGCAAAAGCTTCCACAGAGGAAATTCTTTCCGGAATCCGCGGATAATGCGATGCATGAACTGAATCAATGACAGAAATAAGACGCCGGGAAACGGGATAAAGCCTGTTTTCCGGTGTCTTTATGTTTCAATTCAATTCAATCTATAGCAAGACCCGAAAATAATGCAAAAAAGGCAGTGCTGCAGAGCGCGAATTTTTTGCATTATTTTCGGGGATTACTATAAGTCCGACAGGTCTTGCAGAAAAAAGGCAGATCCCGTATACTGGTAGAAGCAAAAAGATATTTTAACGACAGAGAGGATTAAAAAATAGAAGATGAACGATTCATTTTTACAGGAACAGGGCGTGAGCGGGGCGTTAATTGAGAGCGTGCGGAGATTCCGCGAGAGCTATCCGGTGGCGGAGGGCTTAGAGAACCGCATGAGTACGCCGGAAATCCCGTTTTTTGGAAAAGAGATTCTGGAGATGGCAATTGCCGCGCTGCTGCAGGGCGAAAATCTGCTGCTGACCGGCGAGAAGGCAACGGGAAAAAACGTGCTGGCAGAGACACTGGCGTATGTTTTCGGAAGACCGACGTACAACGTTTCCTTCCATGTAAACACAGGAAGTGCCGAGCTGATCGGAACCGATACGTTCCAGAACCAGGAGGTCACACTCCGGAAGGGCAGCATTTACCGCTGTGCAGAGGAAGGCGGTTTTGGCATTCTCGATGAGATCAACATGGCGAAAAACGATGCAGTCAGTGTTCTTCACGCCGCGCTCGACTACCGCCGCATTATCGATGTGCCGGGCTACGATAAAATTCCGCTTCACCCGGCGGCGCGGATGATCGGAACGATGAACTACGGCTATGCGGGAACGAGAGAGCTGAACGAGGCGCTGGTGTCCCGCTTTCTGGTGATTGACATGCCGTCGCTTACGGAAGAGACACTGTTTTATCTGATGCAGTCAAAATTCCCGGATCTGAAACCGGCGGCACGCGATGCGCTGGCCGGTCTTTACCTCGATCTGCAGAAAAAGGCAAAACAGGCGGAAATCACCACGCGTGCGCTCGACCTCCGCGGCCTGTTCGGAGCGATCGGTACGATGCGCCAGGGGCTGTCCCCGTATCTTGCGGTGCAGATCGGCATTGTCAATAAATGCTTTGACCTGTTTGAAAAAGAGATCGTGCGGGATGTTGTGCGCACGCGGATTCCGGAAGAGTGGACGCCGCAGGATATTTTTTAGAGGAAATACGTATGGTGACAGAGGAAACATTAAAAACGCATGAGATGGAGCTGGAGAGCCGGATCCGCAATCTCGTCTGGACCGTCAGCGGCGACTACACGCTGAAGCTGAACCCGGACGTGGAGCGGTATGCGAAAGAGCCGGATACGGTGCTGTACGATACGATCCGCCAGGGTGCCTTTTCGTGTTACTTTGATCGGGAAGCCTACAGCCTGTATCTGGTGAAGAAGGTTTACAGCGGCGCAGCGGAGGGAGAACTGATGATGCTCGCCCAGCTGGTGACGGAGGAGGCCGTATCGAAGCGGCTCGAAAGCGAGCGCCCCGGTGTCAAGGGCTTTCGAAGGAGAGCAGCGGAGGAAATACTGGACCACTCGTTTGAATCTTTATCCAAAAATGAGACAGGGCGCCTGAAACTGGAGTATCTGCGCGGAAGAAGAGAGGAGGACGAGGAAAAAAGCCCTTCATACTCGGGGAAAACGCGGGAGTGGATGGAGCTGCTGAAGCACGCATCCGAAACAGCGGATACAATGGAACTGATCCGGGTGACGGACGAGCTGTACAATAAGGTCGTCGATCCCGCATTTGTGAAAAAGCACGGTGATCTTGCCTCGGTTCTTGCGGTAACGATCGAGGAGCTCACCGAGTATTCCTGGAAGGATTTCATTTCGGAGGAACTGTACGAGGACGGGCTCGAGACATATCTGGAGCGAGTTTCGCTTGATATGACAAATTTCACATCAAAAGAGGCGGAAGAGAAGAAAGAAAAAACAGCGGGAAGCGATACCAAAAAGGTCGTTGTCGTTGATGAGAAAGCGCTGGCACGGATGTATCAGTACATTCAGCGCAATTACGGAAAAACGTGGCTCTCGGAGAGTGAGGAGAAAAGCCGGAATTACCAGCTCTGCCGCGGCATCCACAGCGACTGCAGCCTCTATTACACGGAGGGTGTGCTGAAAAATCCGGTCGGAAAGTATTATCAGCTCTCCTACGCGCAGAAGCAGAAGGATAAAAACCTTCATGCCTATTACGACCAGCACCGCGCGGTGCGGCAGAACATTTCGCTGCTGTATCAGGAACTGAAAAAAGCGATGCTGCTGCAGGAGGACCAGTCGTTTGCAGATGCAGACCACGGAATTTTACAGCCCGCGCGGATGTGGAAGGTGGGACGGAGTCAGAATGCGGATCTGTTCCGGCTGGAGCAGCGGCGGAATTCGCTGGATTTTGTCGTGGATATTCTCGTGGATGCGAGCGGTTCCCAGCGGCCGCGCCAGGAGAATGTGACACTGCAGACGTACATTCTGGCGGAGACCTTAAGCCGCCTGCACATCCCGTTCCGCGTGATGAGCTTCTGTACGTTCTGGGATTACACGATTCTGCACCGGATGCGCGATTACGACGATCCGCGGGAGAAGAACAGCAATATTTTTGAGTATATTACATCATCAAACAACCGCGACGGGCTTGCTGTCAAGGCGGCGGGGATGGATCTTTTAAAACGCCAGGAGGACCGGAAGCTGCTGATCCTCTTAAGCGACGGAAAGCCGTACGATGTGCTGGTGAACCGGCCGAATGCGAGAAATCCAAAGCCGTACCGGGATGACTATGCGCTGCATGACACGGCAACTGAGGTGCGGCGCCTTAGGCAGCAGGGTGTCTCGGTGCTTGGGGTCTTTGTAGGCGAGGAGACGGAGCTTATGGCGGAGCAGAAGATTTTCGGCAAGGATTTCGCATATGCGCGCGACATCCGCAACTTTTCCCATATGGTGGGAAGCTATTTAAGAAGAAAAATCGAAGAATAAACGAGCGGAATGCTCCGGGCGGAAAGTGGAAAACTTTTATCCGGAGCATTTTTTTCAAATTTTTTTACGCAAACAGGTTGACATTTCCCACAAAACCTCCTAGAATATTCTATAGCGAACTGTTTAATATGAAACAGTTATCTATAGAACAGTTGCTTATAGAACAGTCCTTGTTCAAACAGTTTTATAAAGAACAGATGGGGACGGCAGCAAAGGGGAAAGGAGGAAAAAAGCAGCGTGTGTTGTAAAAAAAGAAAAATCGGCCACGAACTGCGGACGCTGGACAATATGATGTCACGGAACCTGATGGCAGCCGCCAGAGAGCGGGGGGTCGATGAACTGACCGCCATGCACGGATGGATTTTAGGGTATCTGTGCCGGAACGAAGACAAAGATATTTTCCAGAAGGATATCGAGGCGGAGTTTAAGATCTGTCGGTCCACCGTGACGAATATTTTAAAGCTCATGGAGAAAAAGGGCTACATCCGACGGGAGTCCGTTCCCTATGATGCACGTCTGAAGAAACTGGTGCTGACCGATACCGGAAGAGAGCTTCACGAGAAGACGAAAGATATGATCGATATTCTGGAAGAACAGACAATTGAAGGAATTGCAAAAGAAGATCTCGATACCTTCTACCGTGTCATCGACCAGCTCAAAAGCAATGTAAAAAATATGTTAGGAGAGACATCATGTTAAAAACACTTGGAGCACAGGTAAAAGAGTTTAAAAAAGCCTCCATTGCCACTCCGCTTTTCATGATTCTGGAAGTTATCATGGAGATGATCATTCCTCTTATGATGGCATCCATTATCGATGATGGTGTAGAAAAAGGCGATCTCCATCACATCTACGTGGTGGGAGCGTTCATGGTGGCAGCAGCAGCCATCGGTCTGTTTGCCGGTATCATGGGCGGAAAATATGGAGCAAAAGCGTCTGCCGGATTTGCAAGAAATCTGCGTCAGGCCATGTTTGAAAACATTCAGGAATATTCATTTTCGAATATCGACAAATTCAGCACCGCAGGTCTTGTCACCCGCCTGACGACAGACGTCACCAACCTGCAGAATGCCTATCAGATGATTCTTCGTATGTGCATGCGTGCACCGTCGAGCATGATTATCGCGATGATTATGTCGTTTTATATCAATGCACGTCTTGCAAGCGTTTATCTGGTAGCCATTCTTATCCTCGGAACGTGTCTGTTTTTGATCATGCGTTCCGCGATGAAATATTTCGATCAGGCATTTCCGAAGTACGATGAGCTGAATGCGAGCGTACAGGAAAACGTATCCGCCATCCGCGTAGTAAAAGCTATGTGCGTGAGGATCATGAAACAAGTAAGTTCCACAAAGCAGCAGAGAACATCTACAAAATTTTCTGTAAAGCAGAGGAAAACCTTTCCTTCAACGCGCCGCTGATGCAGCTTACCGTTTACAGCTGTATTCTTCTGATCAGCTGGCTCGGTGCGAAGATGATCGTCGGAAGCAGCCTGACAACAGGAGAGCTGATGAGCCTTCTGACCTACTGCATGAACATTTTGATGAGCCTCATGATGCTTTCGATGGTATTCGTTATGATCACGATGAGCCTTGCGAGTGCGCGCCGTATTACCGAGGTTCTGAATGAGAAGAGCGATCTCGACAATCCGGAGAATCCGGACTTTGATATTCCGGACGGAAGCATTACCTTCGATCACGTCTACTTCAACTACAAAAAGGGAGCAGGCGAGCCGGTTCTTTCGGATATCAACCTTTCGATCAAATCCGGTGAGACCATCGGTATCATCGGCGGAACCGGAAGTGCGAAGACGAGTCTTGTCAACCTGATCAGCCGTCTGTACGATGTCACGGAAGGCTCCATCAAAGTCGGCGGAAAGGATGTCCGTTCCTACGATATGGAAACTCTGCGAAATGAAGTAGCCGTTGTTTTACAGAAAAATGTGCTGTTTTCCGGTACCATTCTCGACAATCTTCGCTGGGGTGATAAAAATGCTTCGGAAGAAGAGTGCAAGCGTGTCTGCCGTCTTGCCTGCGCTGATGAATTTATCGACCGGATGCCGGAGGCTACAACACCTACATCGAGCAGGGCGGATCCAACGTATCCGGCGGCCAGAAACAGCGCCTCTGTATCGCACGAGCGCTGCTGAAAAAACCAAAGGTGCTGATTCTGGATGACAGTACAAGTGCTGTCGATACCGCAACCGATGCAAAAATCCGGAAGGCATTCCTGACCGAGATTCCTGAAACGACAAAGCTGATCATTGCACAGCGTATTTCCAGTGTGCAGGACGCAGACCGTATCATTGTCATGGAGAACGGAAAAGTAAATGGTTTTGGAAGCCATGAGGAATTACTGAAAACCAATGAAATTTACCGGGAAGTATATGAGTCTCAGACCGGTGGCGGCGGAGACTTTGACGAAAAGAGAGGTGAGTAAGGAATGGCAGAGAGAGTACAGCAGGTAAAGGGGCCGGGCGCAAGACCTCCAAGAGGGGTGAAACCGCAGGTCAAGAATCCGATGAAGATCTTTACCAGAATTATGAAATATGCATTAAAGGATTATACCGTACATTGCATCGCTGTTGTCATTGCGATTTTTGTCAACGTCCTGGCAAACGTACAGGGAACGATGTTTATGAAAACGCTGATTGACGCTATATCACGCCGATGCTGACCCAGCCGGATCCGGATTTTGGCCCGCTGCTCCACGCAATTTTGCGGGTGGCCGGATTTTACGGGATCGGTATTGTGGCTGCGTTCATTCAGAACCGTACCATGATTTATGTGTCCCAGGGAACCCTGCGGAATCTGAGAAATGATCTGTTCGGCAATATGGAAAAGCTGCCAATCAAATATTTTGATACGCATGCGCACGGCGATATTATGTCGATTTATACAAATGATATTGATACTCTGCGCCAGATGATCAGTCAGAGTATCCCGCAGATCATCAACAGTGCAATCACGATTGTCAGTGTCTTTGTCAGTATGCTGATTCTGAACATCCCGCTGACGATTACAACGCTGGTTATGGTATCTATCATGCTGGGAGTGACAAAAAAAGGTGGCCGGATTTTCCGGAAATTTCTTTGTAAAACAGCAGAGGATCTTGGTAAAGTCAACGGCTTTATCGAAGAGATGATGGATGGCCAGAAGGTTGTCAAGGTATTCTGTCATGAAGAGGAGAATATCGAAAAATTCAAAGAAATTAATAACAATCTGTATGAGAGTGCTTACAATGCCAATGCGTTTGCGAATGTCATCGGACCGATCAATGCACAGCTTGGAAATATGAGCTATGTTGTCTGTGCGATTGTCGGCGGTGCACTTGCCCTTGGCAATGTCGGTGGCTTTACGCTCGGTGGTCTGGCAAGCTTTCTGACCTTCAACAAGAGTTTTAACATGCCGATCAACCAGGTCAGCCAGCAGTTGAACGCAATCGTTATGGCACTTGCAGGAGCCGAACGTATTTTCCGCCTGATGGATGAAGAGCCGGAGCTGGACGAGGGGTATGTAACGCTTGTCAATGCGAAGGAAGAAAACGGAAAACTCACCGAGACGAAAGAGCGTACCGGAAAATGGGCATGGAAGCATACGCACCAGGCAGATGGATCTGTGGATTACCGCGAGCTGCAGGGCCGTGTGGTATTCGAACATGTTGATTTCGGCTATAACCCGGATAAAATCGTTCTGCACGATGTATCACTGTTTGCGGAGCCGGGTCAGAAGATCGCGTTTGTCGGTTCCACCGGAGCCGGAAAAACAACCATTACCAATCTGATCAACCGTTTTTATGATATTCAGAAAGGTAAGATCCGTTACGATGAGATCAATATTGGAAAGATCAAAAAAGACGATCTGAGAAGATCGCTTGGCATTGTTTTGCAGGATACACATCTGTTTACGGGAACGGTAAGAGAAAATATTGCCTTCGGAAAGCTCGATGCGACGGAGGATGAGGTTGTAGCAGCAGCAAAACTGGCGAATGCGCACGGTTCATTATGCGTCTGCCGCAGGGCTATGACACAATGCTGACCGGAGACGGTGCGAATCTGTCCCAGGGTCAGCGGCAGCTTCTTGCGATCGCGCGTGCAGCCATTGCGGATCCGCCGGTACTGATTCTCGATGAGGCGACAAGCTCCATTGATACCCGTACCGAGCGCATTGTTCAGGATGGTATGGATAAGCTGATGAGCGGAAGAACAACCTTTGTTATCGCACATCGTCTGTCTACCGTACGAAACGCCGATTGTATCATGGTTCTTGAGCAGGGACAAATTATTGAGCGCGGTACCCATGATCAGCTGATGGAACAGAAAGGAAAATATTATCAGTTGTATACCGGAAATCAGGTTTCTGCATAGCAGAAAAAACGGAAAAAGTAAGTCCCGCACGACAGAAAATAAAAATCTGTCTGTGCGGGATTTTTTTGTGAAGCAGCGGCTGGTTTTATGTGCGAGTAGCGAAGCGGATTGCGAATATCCGATTCGAAACGATGATTGCGAGTGATACAGTAAGTTCCCACAGGTTTTTGGGTCTTGAAAAAGACAGCGGGATTTTATAAAATAGAAGAAGCGTTTGAATATATGCAAAGGAGAAAAACTATGGAATACCTGAATACAGCGCAGGAGCTGCTCGATTTTATCATGCGGTGCAAAAGCCCGTTTCATGTGGTAAAAGAAGCCAGTGATCTGCTGAACGAAAATGGATATACAAAACTGGAGGAGACAAAAGAATGGAGTCTCGTTCCGGGCGGAAAATATTATGTGACGAGAAATGAATCCTCGGTGATTGCGTTCCAGATCCCGGAGAGCGCATTTTCCAGCTACCAGATCATCGCAAGCCACAGCGACTGTCCGACGTTTAAAGTAAAGGGAGAGGACCCATTCGTGACGGATGGTCATTATACCCGCCTGAACGTGGAGGGCTACGGCGGAATGATCCGTTCCCCATGGTTTGACCGTCCGCTTTCCCTGGCGGGCCGCATGGTGGTACGTGACGGAAACAGCGTGAAATCCGTGCTGGTTGATGCCGGACGAGATCTGGTGACGATCCCGAATTTGCCGATTCATCTGAACCGCGACATCAACAACGGAATCAAATACAGTGTGCAGACCGACATGCTCCCGATTCTCGGTGATGAGACAGCGAAAGATCATTTCTATGAGCTGTTTCTGCCGGATACGGCAAAAGAGGACATCCTCTCGATGGAACTTTATCTGTACAACCGCGTGGAGGCTCTATCTGGGGCGCCAGCAAAGAATTTCTGTCCAGCGGCCGCCTCGACGATCTGCAGAGCGCATTCGGTTCCTTAAAAGGATTCCTTGCCGCAAAAGCGACAGGTCAGGTTAATGTCTGCGCAATCTTTGACAACGAGGAAGTCGGAAGCCTTACCAAACAGGGCGCAGATTCGTCGTTCCTGACTGAGACCCTGCAGCACATCAACGCAGCGTGCGGAAAAGATACGATCGCTTACCACAGAGATCTTGCGGGAAGCTTTATGGTTTCTGCCGATAATGCACATGCGTTCCATCCGGCGCATGCGGAGAAATACGATCCGAAGAGCCGCGTCTACATGAACGGCGGCGTTGTCATCAAACAGAGTGCAAACCAGAAATACACGACCGATGCTGTTTCGGAAGCCGTAACAAAGATGATTTGCGAGAAGGCCGGCGTACCGTGCCAGGTATTCGCAAACCACGCCGACATTCCGGGCGGAAGCACGCTCGGCGCAATTCTGAACTCTCTTGTCTCGGTGACAAGCGTGGATATCGGAATGGCTCAGCTTGCGATGCATTCCCCGTATGAGACGGCAGGCGCCAAAGATACTGCTTATCTGGTGCAGTTCGCAAAGACCTTCTATGAGACGACACTGGTGCGGACAGAGCATGGATTTTTTCTGGAAGAAAAATAAAAGTTTAAGATAGAAAAAAGCGGCCGGCGGGACTTTTGAAAAGCCTCTGCCGGCCGCTTTTTGCGTACTTGCAAAGTGTGTTTTAAGGATCAGATTATTCTGTCCGGAGTGCCGTAACCGGATCGCTTTTTGCCGCTTTCTTCGACGGAATCAGACCGCCGATCAGGGTCAGAACGACGCTGAGTGCAATCAGAACAAGCGCCGGGACGAGCGGAAGAGAAGCACTGACCTTCGTCGTATCCGCCAGATGGTGGATCAGAAGGTTGCCCGGAATCATCAGAAGCAGCGAGAGCCCGATGCCGATCAGTCCTGCACAGAGTCCGATGATGAAGGTTTCGGCATTGAAGACCTGCGAAATATTGCGTTTCGAAGCACCGATCGCGCGCAGGATACCGATCTCTTTCTTGCGTTCCAGAACACTGATATAGGTGATGACGCCGATCATAATCGAGGAAACCACAAGGGAAATGCCGACAAAAGCGATCAGCACGTAGCTGATGATGTTGACGATATCCGTGACGGAGGACATCAGAGTGCCGACCATATCGGTGTACGAGATTACCTGCTCGTTTTTGCCTTCTTTTTCCATCGTGTCATTGTAACCGTCGAGGATGGAGACAACGTGTTCCTTGCTCTCAAGTTTTTCGGGTAAATGCTGATCGAAGAAGGTTCGTCAAAATCAGCGTAGCCCAGTTTCTGCAGATTGCCTCATAGGTGGAAGAGCCGGAAGAACTAAGAGAAGCGAAGAGCTCTTTCATATCATCCTCAGTCATATTCATCTGGAAGGCACTTGCAAAGGCATCGGTGTCAATCTTCATGGCATCGCCATCGAATCCTGAAGAGAATTACCGACCTGCGTCATGGCGCGCTCCATCTCGGACTGAATTGCAGAGGCCATCTGCGTCATCATCTGTTCCATCGCGGAAGTGATCTGTGTCTGCAGAACCGAGGCGACAGAAGCGGAGTAGCTTCCCATAACGCCTGCCATGTAGTTTGTGAGCGCAGAAGAAACCTGGGACTGCAGTCCGTCGAGATCGACGATTTTTGTGATACCGCTGTTCAGCCGCTGCTGGCCGTCCGCCGTGTTCAGATAGGCGATAAAGTGCTGGCCCATCTCCGTCGGATCCGGCAGGCCGTTCTCCTTCACGTAAGCGAGATAACCGTTGGAAAGCTCCGTCGCAAGCGCAGTGAGCTGGTCGGATGTAATTTCGATATTGCCGTTGTTCTGCATCACCTCGGAAATCCAGTCGTTGATGATCTGAACAGCTTCTTCGGTCTGCAGATACTCCGCAAGATAAGCATCAAACTGTTCCGGGTCGGTGTAGCCCATCTTGATCAGGTATGCCTGATACCCTTTGAAGATCCGCTGAATGAGTTCCTGGATCTGTTCCTGTGTAATGGAAACACCGCCGCCTGCAATGATGGTCTGGATGTGGCGCCGCAGGATTTCCTGTGCTTCCGTGGAATTGATGTAGGAGACGAAATCCTCCTGTAAATGGGAATAATCCGCCTCCGGGTGCTCCGAGGCGTAGCCCTGATAGCCCTCCATGAGGCTGGAAGCCAGTTCCTGCATGCCGTCTTCACTGACATTGAGAGTAAGCCCGGATAAAATCTGGCCAAGATCAAGCTGCGGCAGTCCGTCGAAATTAAGAGAGATCTGACTGAGGTCAATCGCACCCGCGAGATCCATGCTGCTTCCGGCGTCCGCAAAGGCACTGGAAAAATCAAGGTTCATGGAATCACCGGAAAAAGCACCGGAGAGTGCGGAATCGTCGAACTGGAAAGCGTTCTGCAGCTTGTCCTCATCGACAGTGATAAAGGAATCCATATCAAGACCGCTGTTCTGATCCACGGTGCCGAATTCCTGATTCGTAAAGACATCGATGGAGGAGTCCGCCATCTGCTGTTTCACAATCTCGGATTTCTTTGCTTCCTCCACAACGTGGCGGGTCAGCGATGCCGGGTAATTGATGCCGGCGGTCAGGGCAGAGGCGGCAGAGTCAGGGGACGGCTGGACAATACCGGTGATTGTGAGCTTTTCGCCGTTGGCAACGAGCTTTTTCATATAGTCTTCGTTGTCGCTTTTATCTTTCCAGACCTGATACTGACTGTCGTATTCGTAGCAGTCGGCGCTGTTCACAAGACGGAACGTGGTGCCGAGGATATCATCGTAGGAATACGTGCCGATGGAGGAAGGGGTCTCGACGGTTTCTTCATTTAAAAACTGGCGGACCATCTCATCCAGCTCGAGTGCATCGCGGAGCCCCAGGGTGTAGAGCAGAAAATCACTCATTCCGCCGTCGGAAGTGAGGACAAGCACACATTCGTTATAGTTTTCCGGCCAGTGTCCGGCTTTTAAGTCGTACTGGTTCTCGTACAGGGAAGCGGTGTCCGGCATCTCGTAAAAGACGTTGGTGCTCATCATGGATGACATGATGCTGTTGGAGCTTGCGCCAAGGCCGAGCGAGCGGAACGACTGGTCCGGGTGCACCTGGCGGATGGAATCGCCGTTTTCGCGGTAGATCTGCGGCGTGACGGAGTAGGAATATTCGATGGCATTTGTGTAGTCGGAAATGCCGTCCGCACCGCCGTCAAGGTACTTTTTCAGGGAAGCGAGATCGTTGGAGTTCATGGTGGAGAACATGTTGGTCACGACTTCCTGGACTTTGATTTCATTCTTTTTGCCGGAATCTTTTGAGTCTTTGCCGGCATTCTGTGAGCCGACCATCATCGAAGTGAGGTCAAAGCCGGTGCTCTGGATCTGAAGAGGATATTCGGAGAGAGTTTCCTCTTCCATATTCTGAATATACTCGTTGACACCAGAGGAGAGTGCCAGAATCAGTGCAATGCCGATGATGCCGATTGAGCCGGCAAACGAGGTGAGCAAGGTCCGCGCTTTCTTGGTGCGCAGGTTATTAAAACTTAAGGAGAGCGCCGTCAGAAAGGACATCGACGATTTGCCCATGTTTTTGTGTTTGGGCGGAAGCAGGGTTTCGGAATCCGGCTCAAACGGGTTCGTGTCGGAGCAGATCACACCGTCACGCAGGGTGACGATCCGGTTGGCGTAAAGCTCGGCGAGCTCCGGATTGTGTGTGACCATGACGACAAGGCGTTCTTTGGCAACTTCCTGCAGCAGGTCCATGACCTGAATACTGGTGTCGGAATCGAGCGCGCCGGTCGGCTCATCGGCAAGCAGAATTTCCGGATCATTGACAAGAGCGCGGGCGATGGCGACACGCTGCATCTGACCGCCGGACATCTGGCTCGGCCGCTTGTGGAGCTGTTTTCCAAGACCGACCTTTTCAAGTGCCGCGATTGCTTTTTTGCGCCGCACCTCTTTGGAAACACCGGAAATGGTAAGCGCCAGCTCTACGTTTGCAAGGATGGTCTGGTGCGGGATCAGGTTGTAGCTCTGGAAGACAAAGCCGATCGTGTGGTTCCGGTAGGAATCCCAGTCGCGGTCCTTATACTTTTTCGTGGAAATGCCGTTGATGATCAGATCGCCGCTGTCGTAGCGGTCGAGGCCGCCGATGATATTCAGAAGCGTCGTCTTTCCGGAACCGCTCGGCCCTAAAATAGCGACAAACTCGTTGTCGCGCAAATTTAAGGACACATCGTCGAGCGCTTTCTGTACCAGCGTCCCGGTCCGGTATTCTTTTTTGATATGCTGAATCTGTAGCATGAAAGGGTAACTCCTTCTGTGATTAATATGTGAACAGTTGTCCTTTATTCTACAACGAAATACGGGAAAAGTCCCGGGCTTTAGAAAAATTTAAGAAAAGTTTATCGACAGAAAAAAAAGTTCCGCCTCTGTTTTAGAAAAACAAAAAACGGAACTTTCTTTATCTGTGATACTTATGATGCCGGAAAAGTCAGACTTCCATCAGAAGACCTTTCATATAAGCTTTTAAGATTTTCTTTTTCTCCAGCGAAAGATTATTGTAAAGCGTAATGATTTCCTGCTGTCCTTCGGTAAGCTGCAGGGCATCCGGCTCGTCGAGAAAGAAATCGGCAAGTGTGATGCCGAAAGCGTCGCAGAGCTTCTGCAGGGTAGGGATGGTTGGAATATTGGTGCGGTTTACCATATTATTTAAGGTAGAATAGGGAATGTCCGCCTCTTTTGCAAGACGGTAATAAGTCCAGGAACGCTCTTTGCATAAATCCTGAATGTGCTGTATCACATCTTTATCTCTCATAAAAAGATACCTCGTATTCCTATGTAATGTAGCGGCATGAAAATTGCTACTCACATATATTATACGTCTGTAAAAGAATAGAAACAGATCTTAAAGAGAGATGCAGAAAAGCTGTACAAATAAGAAATAATGGGAATTTGAGAGAAAAAGAGAGAAAAACCCGGCAGGAAAATAAGGTCTCCCGCCGGGTTCTGCAATCGTTTCAAAGTCTGTGATTCTTACTCTTCGGTGGAATTTTCTTCCATCTCGTTGAACTGCTCGGTATCCATCAGCTCGTCGAATGCGTCTGCTGCAATTTCGTACTCTTCATCGGAATCGATGTTGTCGAGGTTCGGCTGGCCGTTCTCTTCGTAGTAACGATACAGATAAACTTCGCCGTCTTCGTTCTCGCCGTTTTCATCGAGCGGCAGAAGAGCGATGTACTCTTTCTGGTTCGGAGCTGGGAAAATGGTCAGTACGGCACATTTTACTTCGGTATCGTCGTCCAGTGTCAGGGTAACAGTCGGCTGATCCAGATCCTGGCAGTCGCTGCCGCAGTCTGCGCAGTCTCCGCTGCAGGATGCGCTGTTGAATAATTCTTCACTCATTTGTATTACCTTCCTTTTTCGTGTTCAAGTCTTATCAGGTTCTTGTCTGCCATTCTAACAGATAATAGAAAAAAACACAATGGCTGTGCCGGGAAAGCAGAAAAAATGCGGCTGATACAGGAAAATACGGAAAAGATACAATAAATAAGAACGAAAAAATGAAAAATTAGTCGTATTTTCTATTGACTGTTTTCGGGTACAGTTTTATACTATCACTATTGAATCTAAATATACAGGCAGCTGAACAAACTTATCCTCAACTGCCGGGGAGGCAAAAAATGGATATCAGATTTGAAAAAAGAGAACATTTACAGGAAAAACCGGATCAGAAAAATCTTGGATTCGGAAAACACTTTACAGACTATATGTTTGTCATGGACTGGGACAAAGAGCAGGGATGGCATGATGCAGCAATCGTACCGTACGGCGGAATCCCGATGGATCCTGCAACCATGGTACTTCACTATGCACAGGAAACGTTCGAGGGACTGAAAGCTACAGAACAGCAGAAGGAAAGATCCAGCTGTTCCGTCCGGAAATGAACGCACGCCGTATGATTAAATCCAACGAGAGACTCTGCATGCCGGGCGTACCGGAGGAGATGTTTGTAGAGGCTGTCAAAGCACTGGTTAAAGCACAGGAAGACTGGGTACCGTCTGAGCCAGGTACATCTCTTTACATCCGTCCGTTCATGTTCGCTACTGAGGCAAGCCTTGGCGTACATATGGCAAAATCCTACAAATTCGTTATCATCACCACTCCGGTTGGAGCATACTATGCAGAGGGCATCAACCCGGTTAAGATCCTGGTTGAGGATGAATATGTTCGTGCAGTCAAAGGTGGCACAGGATTTACAAAATGCGGCGGTAACTATGCAAGTTCCATCGCAGGCCAGGTAAAAGCAGAGAAGATGGGATGCACCCAGGTTCTGTGGCTGGACGGCGTACATCGTAAATATGTAGAGGAAGTTGGAACCATGAACATCATGTTCAAGATTGCCGGCGAAATCTACACCGCACCGCTGGAAGGAACTGTTCTTCCGGGCGTAACCCGTGATTCCCTGATCCATATCTTAAGAGACTGGGGATATAAAGTAAACGAAACACATCTGTCGGTTGACGATCTGATGAAAGCAGGTCATGACGGCACACTGGAAGAAGCATTTGGTACTGGTACAGCAGCAGTTGTATCTCCGGTTGGTGAATTTGTATACAAGGACGATTCTGTTGTTGTAAATGACTTCAAGATCGGTGAGCTGACCCAGAAACTGTACGATACCCTGACCGGTATCCAGTGGGGTAAACTGGAAGATAAATATGGCTGGACTACTCCGGTAGAATAAACCATATAAAACAGAAAAATGCAGATAAGGGGGTCCTTCCCGCACAGCGGTGCGGGGAGGATTCTTTCGCTTCAGAAAAAGATTCAGAAATCGTTTGAAAGGAAACAAAGCAGAATGGATCAGAATCGAATGCCTCTTGTGGAGGCGTTACAACAGTTCCGGGAGGAAGCACCGGCCTATTTCCGTATTCCGGGACACCGGTTTGAGCGCGGGCTGGATGAGACGTTAAACGGAGCGTCGCTTGCGGCGTATGACCTCTCGGAGGCAGAAGGGCTTGACGATCTGCATCACGCGGAGGGCGTGATTGCAGAGGCGCAGAAACTGGCGGCGGAAACGTGGAAGGCAAAAAAAACTTTTTTTCTTGTCAACGGCACAACATGCGGCAACGAGGCGATGGTGCTTTCGTCTGTGAAAGAGGGCGAAAAAATCATTGTTCCGCGAAACGTGCACAAATCGGTGCTGATGGGCCTGATTTTAAGCGGAGCCACACCGGTTTATGTGATGCCGGAGTACAGCACGAAATGGCAGATGTGGGGCGGCGTAACGCCGGAGACGATCGAAAAAGCCTTCGCGGAAACGCCGGATGCGAAAGCCGTACTTCTGGTCAGCCCGACGTACTACGGTCTTTGCAGTGATCTGCAGGCGATCGCAGAAATCTGTCACTGCCACAACGCAGCGCTTCTTGTCGATGAAGCACATGGATCGCACCTCTATTTTTCCGAACAGCTTCCTCTCGGCGCACTGGAAAGTGGTGCGGATGCCTGCGCGCAGAGTATCCACAAAACGGCGGGTTCCTTTACACAGAGCTCCTTCTTATCACTCGGTTCTGGCCGTCTCGATGAGGCAAGAGTGGCCGCCAATCTGCAGATGGTACAGAGTACATCGCCGTCCTACCTTCTGATGGCATCCCTCGATGCGGCGCGGCGCGGGATGGCGCTGCACGGAAAAGAGCGAATGGAACGCGCGCTGGAACTCGGCCAGAGGCGCGGCAGGAGCTTGCAAAGATCAAAGGAATCGAAGTTCTTGGGACCGAGATGGAAGGAACGTGCGGCGTATGGAAGATCGACCTGACGCGTCTTGTATTCTCGGCAAGAGAACTTGGTATTTCCGGCTACGATCTGCAGGTGCGTCTGTACGAGGAATACCGCGTCAGTACAGAGCTTGCCGACGAGGAGAACGTGGTCTGCGTTATTACCTGGGCAAACAGCGAGGAAGATATCACACGGCTGATCGATGCGCTGGCAGGAATTTCGGCAGCAGAGAGCGGGAAAACGACGGGGCGGACGAAGTTTACAGAAAAGCAGTGGCTGTTCCGCAGCCTGCCGGAGATGGTAAAGACACCGCGCGAGGCATATTTTGCGGAGAAGGAAGCCGTTCCGTTTGCAGAAGCGGAAGGACGAATTGCAGCCGAGATGGCAGCCCCATATCCGCCGGGAATCCCGCTCATCTGCCCGGGCGAGCGGTACAGCAGAGAAATGTTGGAACTGATGCGCCAGTATAAAGCAGACGGCTGCGAATTTCACGGACCGTCGGATGCGTCGCTGGAAGTGCTGTATGTTCTGAAAGAGGAATAAAAGAAAACGGAAGTCGGTTCCCAGCGTTTTGCAACAGAAACCGCAGAGAACAGACTGTAAGGAAAAGGAGATGAATTGCGTATGAAAAAAATGATATCCTGGAACGTAAATGGACTGAGAGCCTGCATGAAGAAAGGCTTTCAGGAATACTTTGAGGCGGCAGATGCCGATATTTTCTGCCTGCAGGAGACAAAGCTGCAGGAAGGACAGATCGACCTTGAGCTGCCCGGCTATCATCAGTATTGGAATTATGCGGAAAAGAAAGGATATTCCGGCACGGCCCTGTTTACCAAAGAGGAGCCGATTTCTGTTCGCTATGGTATCGGAATCGAAGAACATGATATGGAAGGCCGTGTGATCACGGCAGAGTTTCCGGAATACTTTGTTGTAACCGTCTACACACCGAATTCACAGGATGAATTAAAACGCCTTGCCTACCGGATGGAGTGGGAGGATGCGTTTCTTTCTTACTTAAAAGGACTGGAGCAGGAAAAACCGGTGATTTTCTGCGGAGATCTGAACGTCGCAGCGACCGAGATGGATATCAAAAATGCAAAGGCAAATGAGAAAAACGCCGGCTTTACGAAAGAGGAGCGCGAAAAATTTGCTGTGATCAAAGAAAAAGGCTTTGTTGATTCCTTCCGTATGCTGTATCCGGACACCGTGACGTATTCCTGGTGGTCATACCGCTTCCAGGCACGCCAGCGGAATGCAGGATGGCGGCTTGATTACTTTATGGTATCAGAGTCCTTAAAAGATGCAGTTGCAGATGCCAAAATCCATACCGAAATTCTCGGTTCCGACCATTGCCCGGTGGAACTGGATTTAGAGGTATAACAATTGGTAACATTGGTCAATTGACAATTTTATTCAAATGATTTACATTAATAGTATGACAATTGCAACAAATTATAAAAAATAAGGGCGGGAATTATGATACAGACAAAAAACAGAGGAAAATATCGAATTTTACCGGGAAATCCGGAGAAAATGGGCGCATCGGCGACGAAAGACGGATACAATTTTGCCGTAGAAGTATCAGATGGAAAAAAAGCAGAGCTTCTGCTGTACCGGAAAGGTCACCAGAAACCGTTTCTTACCGTGCCGCTTCCGGAAGAGGAGCGCACTGGCGTGATCAGTTCCGTGGAAATCACAGGCCTGACGGTAGGAAAGTTTTCGTATGCCTACCGGATGGACGAAGCTTTCTGCTTGGATCCGTATGCGGGAGCAGTAGAAGGAAGAGAAACCTTCGGTGCACCGATGGAAAAAGAAGAGGGCGCCTGCTGCTGCCTTCTCCCGGAGTACCCGGTAATGCGCACCACCTCACTGCACCGGCCGTATGAGGAGACGATTCTGTATAAGCTCCATGTGCGCGGTTTCACCAAAGACGGAAGCTCCCGTGTAAAGAACAAGGGAACGTTCCGCGGCGTGATCGAAAAAATTCCATACTTAAAAGAACTCGGTATCAATGCAGTAGAACTGATGCCGTCCTACGAGTTTTTTGAGTGGACCTCCCTTACGGAGCCAGCCTATGTATATCCGGCGCCGGCAGAAGAGAAGCGCGTGAATTATTGGGGATACGGCACAAAGGCCCTGTATTTTGCTCCGAAAGCTTCGTATGCTGCATCCGCAGATGCCGTCGCAGAGTTCGCAGAGATGGTCGATGCCCTGCATGAGAATGGTATCGAATGCCTGATGGAATTCTGTTTTGCCCCGGGAACGCCTTCTGGTTTTGCCTGCAGGTTCTGCACCACTGGCAGCTCCGCTACCAGATCGACGGTTTCCATCTGGTCGGCGATGCATCGCTGGCAGAAGAAGCGTCCAAAGATGCACTCCTTCGGAAGACGAAACTGATTTTCCTCGGTTTTGACGGCGCACGGATCTATCAGGGAAAACGCCCGTGGTTCCGGAATTTAGGGGAACACAATCAGGCTACCAGTACCATATCCGCCGCTTCTTAAAAGGCGATGAGGCAGCCTTTCCGACTTCACCTATTATCTGAGAAGAAGCCCGGAGACACACGGTGTGATCAATTATCTTGCGGATCACGACGGTTTTACCCTGTATGACAGCGTTTCCTACGAACAGAAACACAATCTGGACAATGGCGAAGACAATATGGATGGTTCCAACGAAAACCTGACCTGGAACTGCGGCGCAGAAGGCGTGACCCGGAAACCGGCTGTGCGCGCGCTGCGTCTCCGCCAGCTGAAAAATGCCGTTCTCATGCTGATGACAAGCCAGGGAACACCGCTGATTTACGGCGGCGATGAATTCGGCAACAGCCAGAAGGGCAACAACAACGCCTGGTGCCAGGACAACAAAACCGGCTGGATCGACTGGAAAGCAGCCGCCCGGAATCCGGAGTTTGCCGCCTTTGTAAAAGCAGCAATCGCCTTCCGGAAGGCGCATCCGGCGCTGCACGGCGAACGCGAGCCGCGCCTCATCGACTACAAATCCTACGGCTGCCCGGATATGTCCTTCCACAGCCAGAGAGCCTGGTTCTCCCAGATGGAAAACACATGCCGTTTTATCGGCGTCATGTACTGCGGAAGCTATTTCCAGGATAAAGACGGCAACAAGGACGACGACCTCTATATTGCCTACAACATGCACTGGAATCCGCATGAGCTGGCACTGCCGTCCCTCCCGGAGCAGAAGGTCTGGTATCTGACGGCCGACACCAACACACCGGAAGTCTTCCTGACAGAAGAAAATCAGAAAAAAGTCAGCGCAAAAACGGTCATCGTGCCGCCGCGCAGTATCATAATTTTAACAGGAAAGCAGGAGAAGAGGCAGAATGATGAAAGCATGGCAGCACTTTAAAACCATTACCACACACAAAATGTGGGTCATGCGGTACTGCTTCAAAATAGGACTGTACTGGCAGGGACTGACCCACGACCTCTCGAAATATTCGCCGACGGAATTTCTGGTCGGCATGAAATACTATCAGGGCGACCGGAGTCCCAATAACGCCGAGCGCGAAGACACCGGCATGTCAAAATCCTGGATGCACCATAAAGGGCGCAACAAACATCATTTTGAATACTGGATTGATTACGGTATCAATTGTGACACCATCATCAAAGGCGTCCCAATGCCGCGCCGTTACGTCGCCGAGATGATTATGGATCGCATCAGCGCGTCCCGCGTCTACCTCGGAGACGCTTATACCGATCAGGCGCCGTACCAGTATCTCAAAAAAGGAATCGGCCACCTCTGGTTCGTCCATCCCGAGACACTCTCGCAGCTCGAATTTCTGCTGCGCATGCTCTCGGAACGCGGCGAAGACGATACCCTCTATTACATCCGCTACCATTTCCTAAAAGGTGACCCCGTCCCGCGAATGCACTGTCCTCAAGAATGCACCGTCTACGAAGAGGCCATCCGCAAGAAAGTGTCCCCGTCCACTCATTAAGGTATTGGACCCACCC
>ENA-OQCE01000255-OQCE01000255.1-human-gut-metagenome-genome-assembly--contig:-NODE-255-length-26054-cov-2.192733_pt1 | contig 26054 bp, 30 predicted proteins | sample MGYA00242495_ERZ504572 | MGnify/ENA primary metagenome ERZ504572 (study PRJEB26092, sample SAMD00036228) | human gut metagenome | host: Homo sapiens | study: EMG produced TPA metagenomics assembly of... | reverse complement strand
AACACTTCCATTCTTCGATTTGTAAGTGTCTTCCCTTTAATATCCGCATAATAAAAAAGCAAATCTCTTGCAGGATACAAATACGTCTCTTCTCCAAACAGTAAATACTCTTCGTATGCCTTCTTTGCCTTTTCCTCATTTGAAAAAACAACAAGTTTATACCCGCATCCCGATCCGATTCCACTAAGCAAATGTATCTTCTGAGTATTTACACAACCCGAGATCTGTATCATTCCGTTTTCTTTTGTTCTGTTTTTCCGGATTTCTTCATAATCCGCCAGTTCCGCAAGGGGAGCAAGCAACGCTTTCATAATTTATTTTTCCTCTTTCTTTTTCCGGTTATATTCATTCATCGCCTCATTGATCTGACCTGAAACGATCAATTCCACGGCATGAACCGCATGGTCATACCCTTCATCCATCAACTTCGCTTCCCCCTTTGAAAAATGTCCGAGCACATAATCCGCCAAATCGTATTTCGCCGGCTTCTCTCCGACTCCTACTTTAATACGGGGAAATACTTGGCTTCCAAGATGAGCAATAATATTTTTCATCCCGTTATGTCCTCCTGCGCTTCCTTTCGCTCTGATTCTAAGTTGTCCTACGTCTAAGCTGATATCGTCATAAATAACGATCAGTTCATGTTCTTCATCCACCTTATAATAATCAAGCAAACTGCGTACGCTTTCGCCACTTAAATTCATATAAGTCTGGGGCTTAGCCAAAATAACTTTCTGCCCCTGAATGATTCCCTTTCCGATCAGCGCTCTGTGTTTTTTTGCATCCACATCTATATTATATTTCTCTGAAATCCTGTCTATTACTTCAAATCCGACATTATGTCTCGTTCCTTCATATTGTTTTGTCGGATTTCCAAGTCCCGCGATAATAAACATATCTTCTACCTCCTATACAGCACAAATATTTTACAATATCTCTCTTCCTTTGTCACGCAGATAACATGCATATTTTTCCTTTTCCAAACATACACTTATAAAAAAAGCGGATCGCCGTAAAACGCAGCCGGATAATCGGGAGGTAACTCTATGAGTTCCAGAACAAAAATCGTTGTTCTTCACATGAAAGAAATTATTTATACCGCCATTTTTGCGGCACTTGCGCTCCTTGTCATCGTCCTGCTTATTTTTATGTTCGGAACAGGCAAAAAAGACAGCGCCGTAAAAAACGAAAAACAGTACACGCCCGGAACATATACTTCCACTCTCACACTAAATAATACGAACCTGGAAGTAGAAGTTCCGTAGACGCTTACAAGATCAATTCAATCCGTTTTTCCAATCTTGATGAAACAGTAACGACTATGTTCCCACTCATCCAGCCTGCCATCGAAGAAATTGCCGAACAAATCTATGAAACACAGTCACCTGATTCAATCACTCTGTCCGAAGATACGCCATATACGTCGCAACTTATATTGGACGCCGTTTCCGAAGCCGTCGAAAAAGCCGCAGTAAAATAACTGCGGCCTTTTCTCTTTGCTGCCTTATATTCATACAACAATACTTGACAAATATTATTCATACATTTGCTTTCACCGGTATTATCCTTCAACGATCAAATACGTTCCGTCCGGCAAAGCGAACACTTCCGAAGCTTCCTCAAGATCTTCTGCGGACATTCCGTCCACATCTACTCCCTCTTCTTCAAAGTATTCTCTCACCTCGTCAATAGAATCGACTACGACAGCCATACAGTCTGCAAGAAACGCTTCTGCTTCTTCCATGTTTTCTGCCACAGGCTCATCAAATAATTTTTTCTGTTCTTTCAAAAATGTGTTCAGACACTCTTCACTGTACTCATTCATCTGTCTTTTTCCCCTTTACCTGATAATGTCAAGAATTTCATCTGCCGCTGCCACAATTCTGTATGCATCTGCCTTTTCCAGTTCTTCTCGTGATCGAAATCCCCATTCTACAAGAACCGTATCCATATCCGCCGCATTTCCCGTCGCAGCGTCGACCTCTGAATCTCCGATATACAATACCTCTTCCGAAGACACCCCTAATGACTCTGCCATCGCAAACAATGCCGAAGGATCCGGTTTTCTCGGTACACCTTCTCTCTGCCCCCACACAAGGTCAAACGTCTCTTTCCCGAATATTTCTTCCACAACATGAACTGCCTGACGATCCGGTTTGTTCGACAACACTCCTAATTTCATGTTTGATCTTTCAGCTTTAAGAGCATCTCTCTTATCCCCGGATAAGGTTTTACATGATAGGTACAGTTCCTGTCAAAAATACGTCCATATGCCTCAAAGGCTTTCTCGAACAAAAGAAGCTTTGTATCTCCTGCCGCTTTCAATGATTGTTCAATCAGTACCTTTGCTCCGTTTCCGACAAATGTTCTGCACTGTTCCTCTGTGATCGCCGGAAGCGCTACTTCCTTTAATGTCTCATTCACCGAAAATGTCAAAGACTCCAACGTATCGGTCAACGTTCCGTCTAAGTCAAATATACATGCTTTGTACACCGTTTTTCATCCTCTCTTGTCTTTGGTCAGATTTATATTACCATCAGTCACTTTATCTGACAAGATACTTTTAAACAATCTGTTCTTTCTCCTGACGTATTGTTTTTTCGCACTCTTATTTTCCTAAAAGATACTTGCGCATTATTTTTAAAGCATTCTTCTCCAGACGGCTTACCTGAGCCTGCGAAATATTGATCTGCTCTGCAACTTCCATCTGCGTCTTTCCTTCAAAAAAACGAAGTGTGATAATATATCGCTCTCTTTCGTTCAGTCGTTCCATCGCGGCCTCTAAAGAAAGTTCCTCGATCCAGTTTTCTTCTTTATTCTTTTTATCACTCACCTGATCCATCACAAACAGAGCATCTTGTCCGTCGCTGTACACAGGCTCATGCAGACTCATCGGCATCTGAATCGCATCAAGCGCATAGACGATCTCTTCCTTGGCAATCCCAATCTCTTCTGCGATTTCCTGAACGGTCGGCTCTTTCATATGCCGCTTTATATAACCTTCTTTTGCATAAATTGCCTTATAAGCTGTATCGCGCAATGATCTGCTCACACGGATCGGACTGTTATCCCGCAAATATCGTCTGATCTCCCCTATGATCATAGGTACTGCATATGTGGAAAATTTCACCATGCGCCCCGGATCAAAATGATCTACTGCTTTCATCAGTCCGACACATCCTATCTGGAACAGATCATCCGCATTTTCACTGCTGTTTTCAAAACGTTTGATCACACTTAGAACAAGCCGCAGATTCCCTTTAATATACTTTTCCCGGGCTTCTTCATCCCCTGCTTTTATCCGCTCAAAAAGTTCTTCTTTTTCCTCTTCTTTAAGAAGCGGAAGCTTCGCTGTATTTACCCCGCAAAGTTCTACCTTATTTACTGTCATCACAACAATCCTCCCAAGTAGTTTCTACTTAGAAGAATTCTCATTCAATAAGAAAGATATTCCGATTCCCGCAAATTTTTATAAACTTTTAGTCCTTGACAAAATCATCTTTTTTTGTATTTCCCGTCACGCAGACCATTTAGTCTTCCCATTTATCGGAAAGATTATTGATCTGTGTTTCAAATTTTGCCTTATCTTTATTAGAAAGTCCTTCATTTTTGTAAATAATATCAAGCAGACGTCTGCCTGCTGCCACAAGCCGTTCAAAAGCAGAGTCTGATTTCCGCCGTGCCGCTTTCTTTGCTTTGACCGGAACGCGCACTCCTTCGTTCACGATCTCATTCTTCAAAAGGTCCGCTTCACAGCAAGGGTAAGGCGCCCATGCAGAATACCCGAACTTTTCCTCTACCGTATGTGCAAACTCTTCTGTCACCGTATCTTCTCCATGTACGACAAACACTCTCTCAATCGGACTGACAAACGCCCCAATCCATGAAAGCAGCCCGTTCATATCCGCATGACCGCTTACCCCGTGTAAGCTTTCGATATGCGCATGAACTTCAATCGGCTCTCCAAACAGTTTTACATTCTTTTCTCCTTCAATCAGACTTCGTCCGAGAGTTCCGTTTGCCTGATATCCCACAAACAGGATCGTACATTCCGGACGCCAAAGATTATGCTTCAAATGATGACGGATACGACCTGCATCGCACATTCCCGATGCGGATATAATCACTTTCGGTTTCTCGATAAAATTGATCATCTTGGAATCATCGCTCGTTGTCGATATGTGAAGCCCGGGAAATACAAGAGGATTTATTCCGGCATTGACAAGCTCCATTGCCTCTTTATCAAAACAATCCCGCATATTCATTGTAAATACTTTCGTCGCTTCGATCGCCAACGGACTATCCAGGTACACGTCAAAATCTTCGTATTCCGGAAGCAGATGCTTTTCTTTGATCTCACGGATAAAATAAAGCATCTCCTGTGTCCTTCCGACTGCAAAGGAAGGAATGACAACATTACCTCCTCTGTCAAATGTCTCCTTGATAATGCGGGTAAACTCTCCCAGATAATCCGGTTTCTCGGCAGTATGTATCCGGTTTCCGTAAGTAGACTCCACTACGATATATCTGCCGAATCTGTGTAGCTTGGATCTTTTATGATCGGCTGATCTACATTTCCGATATCCCCCGAAAAGACGATCTTCTTCGTCACATCACCTTCTGTTGCCCAGACTTCGATACTGGCCGATCCAAGCAGATGTCCGACATCGGTAAAACGAATCTGTATCCCATCGCAGATCGTGATCCTTTCCCCATACCCGCACGGCACGAGCAGTTCAATCGCATCCAACGCATCCTGCATCACATACACGGGCTCAAATTCCGGTTTTCCTGCCCTTCTGCCTTTCCTGTTTCGCCATTCTGCCTCAAACTCCTGAATATGAGCGCTGTCACGAAGCATGATATTACATAGATCGGCAGTTGCAAATGTTGTGAAAATCTGACCTTTAAATCCGTTTTTTGCCAATTTCGGCAGCATTCCCGAATGATCGATATGTGCATGAGTCAAAAATACATAGTCAATCTCATTTTCCGGAATCGGAAGTCCCGGATTTTCATACAGATCCGGTCCTTGTTCCATTCCGCAGTCTATCAAGATATTTTTTCCTGCCGCTTGAAGAAAATGACAGCTTCCCGTAACTTCATGAGCTGCCCCGACAAATGTAAGCTTCATAAGTCCACCATCCCTTTTCACTTTTCTTCTATTGTAACATCATTTGCAAAAATATAAAGTAAATTTCTGAAAAAACTCCTTCAAAAGCATACTTTATTTGTAAACTTTAATAGTATATGAGACCTTCCTCTTTAATTATGATATCCTTTCCTTTTATTTCCACTACGGAAACAGCACAGTTTTTCGGCACTTTATATTTCCAAAAATCTTTTATCTGCATATTTCCTTTTATCCGGTTCAACAAAGCTGTCATGGCCGCTCCATGGGTTGAAATCAAAATATGACTGTCTTTCAAATCCTCCCGATCTGCAATTTCCGACAAAAAGCAGCCTGTTCTTTCATATAATTCACTGATCGACTCTGCTCCTTCAGAAGGAACATAGTTTTCCGTATCTGTAAAAAAGCGCTGAAACGCTTCGCTCCCCGGATCTGTGATTTCCCCACGGAACTTCATTCCTTCACACTTTCCGAAACAAATCTCCTCAATGCGTTTTTCTTCAACCAGAGGAATTTCTCTTTCCCCAAGTATGATCTGCGCCGTCTCTTTCGCCCGGATCAAAGGGCTTGTATAACAAAAATCGATGCGGACGTCCTTCATCCCTTCTGCAGTCGCTTCCGCAAGATACCTGCCCCTTTCATTCAACGGAATATCCGTACGTCCCTGAACTTTTCCCGCCTTATTCCAATCTGTTTCCCCATGACGAACAATATAAAGCAGCATTTCTTTTCTCTCCTTCTCTTTTTTCTTATCCGCTTTTTGTATATTGCAGATTTTTTATTATTTTTCACATTTTCCCACTATGATCAATAGATCTTTTTTCCGATCCCTTACCCTTTTCCGCCTTCTTTTATCAACTTTCTCTCTTGTCTTTTTTCACGGTCATGTCTATAATAACGATGTTGCATCATAACACTTACATAAAAGATTAAAAAGTCAGGGCGTATGGCTCAACAAACATAAGAAAGGAACATCAATATGAATAAAATCACAAGTTTTACGATCGATCACATCCGCCTCATTCCCGGAATCTATGTATCAAGAAAAGACTCTGTCAACGGTCATATCATCACGACATTTGACATCCGAATGACAAGCCCGAATGATGAACCTGTCATGAATACTGCCGAAATCCACACAATCGAACATCTGGCGCCACATTTCTCCGCAACCATGAAGTATATAAAGATCAGGTGATCTACTTTGGTCCTATGGGATGCAGAACCGGTTTCTATCTTCTTCTTGCAGATGATCTGACTTCTTTCTGAGATCTTACCTCTTATGAAAGAAATGTTTTTCTTTTATCGCGTCTTTTAAGGGAGAAGTCCCTGGAGCATCTGCCAAAGACTGCGGAAATTATCTTGATATGAATCTTCCGATGGCAAACTTCCTTGCCCGAAAATTTCTTGAAGAAGTATTGACGGATATTCGGGAAGAACAACTGAATTATCCGGTCTGATAAATATTAAATAAGCCGTTTTTTAACGGCTTATTTTTATATCTTTCATTTCTTTTTCAATATTTCCCGGCGAACATAGCAAAACACTGTCTCTTCCCCTTGTCCGCAAGCATATGCAAAAGTTTTTCCAAAAGTTTCCTCGTATCTTTATGCATCATATCTCCCGCTTTTCCACTGTTATAATATATCAGTGGATCGCTGTCTTTGTATGCTGCTCCTTTATATACTTTACATGCCGCGATCCGATCCATAAACATCTCTACGACGTATCTGACCGGCATCTTCATTCCTACCAGTTTCCCTTCTCCGTGAGAATCATAATCAAGCCAGTATTCATAATGATGCTTATTTCTTCCTTTGTGATGAAGCCATGCAGAAGAATACCCTTTGTCTTCCCGTTCTGCATTATTCGGACTTCTTGTTCCCTGATAATACCTGCATCCGACTCGAAATTCCGTCCATCCATATTTAGACAAATCATGAAGAAGTCCCTGCCGATACAAACCTACGCGAAAACATTCCTGCATAACGAGAATTTTATGTTTTGTGATCGTTTGAAAATGTTTGATCGCTTTCATATTCTTTACTCCTGTCTGCATTTCTTTTCTTTTTCGGCATCAGACGTTACTATATCTGTTTTTTCTGTTTCCGAAACAGATTTCTTCTCCGCGGTCTTACCTTTGGAGTGAAAATTTGTATTCCGTAACTCTGTTTTATCTTCCTCGCAGCTTATAAGAACTGCAATACTCCGCTCTCTGATCTCGATACGTTTCTGATCTTCCAATTTTATACTCTTTGACAGAACGCCTCTGTCCGTATCCAACGCCAAATGCCAGCATTTTCCTTTTCCCGGAGATGGAAGCGCATAACTATGAGGAAGCCAGTGCATATTATAAGCGACAAAGCAATCACAGTCTCCAACGCCTGCTCCTGAATACATAACGCCCAACTGGCGGCTTGACACTTCGTTTTTTACCTGCCATGCATTTTCTCCGTGATAAGAGACATCCGGCATTCCACATGCCGTACGATCCATTCCTTTTAACGGTTCTTTCTGACACAAACACGGATGATTTTTCCGAAATGTAATCAACGCTTTTACGTAATCAAACAATCCTCTGTCAGACTTAAGCCTGCTCCAGTCAAGCCACCCCGTTGCATTATCCTGACAATAAACGTTATTATTTCCTTTCTGCGTATTGTAAAATTCATCTCCCGACAAAAGACACGGTGTTCCCTGCGCCAACAACAACAAAAGAAACGCATTTCTGATCTGACTTTTCCGCAGATTCACAACACTTCTTTTACGGCTCTGTCCCTCTGCGCCGCAATTCCAACTATAATTATAGTCAGGACCGTCTGTATTATTTTCTCCATTTTCTTCGTTATGTTTGCAGTCATATGATACAAGGTCTCTCAATGTAAAACCGGTCTGCGCTGTAATATAGTTACATTTTCCGTCCGAAGCGCTATTGTGACCAAGTGATGAGATCACATCATTAACCATATTCTCATCGCCTTTTAAAAAACGGCGCATCACATTTTGAAACCCGTCATCTTTGCGCATCAAACGAATACCTTTCAAAAAAGGATCTTTATTTAAAAGTTCCCATGAAACGATATAAGGATTGACCACAAACCCGTCCACATGATACTCCATCATGTAAAAGCGCAGACACTCCGCCGCTTCTTGCTCGGAAATTCCCGCAGCAAACGGCATTTCCAAAACAACCTCTATGTCTGCCTTGTGACATGCTTTTACCATATCTTTCAACTCGCGCACAGCACATCCGTCCGAAGAATATGCCTCCTTCGGCGCAAAATAAAACGCCGGACCATATCCCCAATAATTAATCTTTGTTTTTGCACACTCATCAAACTCATAAATCGGCATGCACTGGATCTGGTTCACCCCAAGTTCTTTCAGATAAGGAATCTTTTCGATCACCCCTTGATACGTTCCTCTATGCAGCACTTTTGAGGAACTGTGCTTTGTAAAGCCCCTCACATGGATACTGTATGAAACTACTTCATTCCATGGATGCCGAATCGGGCGATCTTCGCCCCAATCATAATCTGAAACTTGTATTTTCGCCCGTACGCCATGTTTATCATCGTTCTGCCGTTTTCCAAATACTTCCCTTCCTGCAATTTCTTTTGCGTATGGATCTGTACATACCTTTCCATCGATCAAAAAGTTATATTCGTATTTTTCAGGATCAATTTCTTCTACACTTAGGAAACGTACCTCTCCTATGCCTTCTTCCTCCGGCATGTCAAAGCAGACTTCCGGCTTTGTGTTTCCTTCTCTGTAAAGCAGAAGTTCACACGTTTTTCCCATCGGAACCTGCACAGAAAAATTCACTTTTCTTTCTTTTGCAGCCGCTCCGAACGGAAGCGGACTTCCTTCTGTTTTTCTCATATTCCGTTTCCTTTCTTACTGCCAGCCATCTGTTCCGTATATCTCTACATTCTCTTTATTTATAAAAAATGTTTCGATCAAAACCTCTTCTTCATAGGAACCGTCATCTAAAATTGCATCTGCGGTCTTTACGGCAATTTTTCCTTCAATAATCGGAGAGCGTGCTCCAATTCCCGCCATCGCTCCTTCCTGAGCCAAAAGCGCTGCCTTTGCCGCCGGAGAACCGCCGATACTATAGATGAGAATATCGTTTTTTCCACTCTCTTTCACAGTCGCGCGAACCGCTTCAGCCATCTGATCATCTGCACACATAATAACTTCAACCTTTGTACCTGATGACAAAATTTCATTCAATTCTTTTGTCATCCCATCTGTCTGAGCGCCGTCAACACGCTTAACAACTTCAAATCCTCCGTTTTTGATCTTTTCTTCAAATCCTGAAATTCCTTCGCTTAAGTTTTGGTCTGCCTTATCCTCCACAATGACGAGCTTTCCTCCGTCAGGCATCTTCTCTTTCAAATCTTCTCCGCACACTTTTCCTGCATTATAATTGTCCGAACTGATAAAGCTTTCGCCAGGTCGCGTTCTTTCACTTGAGTTTCAAGTAAGATAACCGGAATATCCGCTTTGTCCAGAGCTTCTAAAGCCGGTGTGACAGCATCAGGATCAGATGCCGTAAGAAAAACAACGTCTGCTCCCTTATCAATCATCTCCATAAGCTGTTCATTTTGTTTCACCGGATCATTCCCCGCATCACGCACAATAAACTGCCCTTTGTTTTGTTCTGCCTGAACCCCGATAGCATCTTTCAAAGCCATATAAAACGGATCTTTGAGATCCGCACAACTGTATCCGTACAAATAATCTTTCGCAGGTTCCACAGACTCTTCGTCTTCTTCTACAACCGGATTATCTTCGGGTGTTCCTACATTTTTCTTGCAGCCTGATAAAAAAGAACGGCAAATACCGTCAGCAATATAAATTCGATCACTCTTTTTTTCATGTCGTCTCCTCTTTACCGTATAGGTTTTTTGTTCTTATTTTATTCTACCTTGTTTCAAATGAATGTCAATACAATCACGTTGCTTCTTGCTTTTTCTCTTTCTTTCTGATACCATCTTATAAAACACACGATATGCAGATAAGGAGAAAATCATATGAATGAAAATGAAGCAATCACAGTTACACTGACACTTGAAAATGATGAAGAACTGGAATGTGCCGTTCTTTCCATCTTTGAAGCCGAAGAAAGAGAATACATCGCCCTTCTTCCGCTTGACGAAAACGGAGACAATGACGATGGACAAGTATTTCTTTATCGTTTCATCGACAATGGCGAAGACGCAGAGCCGGATCTGGAAAACATCGAAGACGATCAGGAATTTGAACGTGTTTCAAATGCATTTAATGAGTTGATGGAAGAACAGGATTTTGCGGATATAGATCTCGACGAGCTTGAGGACTGATCTTTTCATCCGCTCATCCCTATTCTAATAATTCATCTACAAAACGGGAAGGACTTGTCTCTTTCCCGTTTTTTGTTTTTACATAAGATACTTTCAACACTTCTTTTGCCCTCGTCATACCGACATAAAACAGCCTTCTTTCCTCCTCTGTCTCAGCATCCGTCTTTGCTTTCTTATATGGCATCTTCCCTCGTTTGCTTCTACGAGAAATACAGTATCAAACTCAAGTCCTTTGGCAGAATGCAGTGTCATAAGACGAACCCCTTCTCTGTCTTCCTGTCTCTTCATCGACTTTAGCCGGAGCAAACGCGTATATTCTTCTATATGACGAAACCACTCTTCTATCGTTGCAAAAGGGCGCGCAGCCTCCTCCAGCTCTGCCAGCACTTCATTGAGATTCGCTCGATCGATTTTTCTCGTAAACGCATAATCTTTCAAAAAATCATCATATCCGATCCGCTTTCGTATATAATTAATTCCCGCATATGGCGCTGTTTTTCGAAGCATTTTTACATCCCATTCAAATTGATCGATCCGATCCAGCATCCATTCTTTATCGCAATAAAATTTTCTCATTTCTTCAAAAGAAGGTTTCCCTGATGCAACACTGTCTCTTCCTATATATCGTTTCGGGCGGTTCATAACTTGCAAAAGATCATTTCGTTCTATATTTCCAAGAGCCAGCCTGAAATAGGCGCAAATATCTTTTGCGATAAAATGGTCGTATAGATTCGGAAGCCGCTCTTTCATCTGAAACGGGATCTTCCGTTCCAGAAATTCTTCGGCAACCGGACGCGCATCTGTATGAATGCGGAAAAGGACTGCCATCTCTTCATACGAAATCCCCAGTTCTGCACGTTTTTCTATCTCGTCCGCAACGTACTGCGCCTCTTCGTTCGGGTCTTTCACTTCCTGCACATGCACGCAGAATCCGTTTTCCTTTACAGACTGAAACTCTTTTAGAAACCTCTTTTCATTATGTCCTATCACCTTCATCGAGTTTTTTACAATATTTCCCGATGAACCTATAATTTATATTCAATATGATCCTTTTTGCCTGAGGGTAATCTTCCGAAAATCGAAACATAAATTCCGAATCAGCTCCGCGGAAGCCGTAAATTGCCTGATCGTCGTCTCCGACTACAAAAAGATTATTTTCCGGAAGAGCAGCATACGAATCACATCGTATTGAACTCTGTTGATATCCTGAAACTCATCAACTAATATATACTTGAACTTTGTCTGCCATTGTTTCAATACATCAGGATGGCTTACAAACAAGTCTTTGCACAACACAAGCATATCATCAAAGTCCAGCTTCCTGACAGCTTTTCTTTGAGCTTCGTATTTTTCATATAATTCTCTGAATGTATCCTGTCTGCATTTCTTGGAAACAAACTGTCCTATTTTCAGCCCGTTATTTTTTACAAGTCCGATTTCTTCCGCAATATCATGCAGAAAATCTTCTTCCTCTGCCGCCTCTGTTCCGCAATCTTCCGATACTCTTCGAAGAATTCGATATTTTTCTTCTTCTGACAAAATATTATCCGGTCCAAGCCTGTATGCCCACTTTAAAATGCCGTAATAAATGCCATGAAACGTTCCGGCAGTAACCGGAACATTTGATTTTCCCATCAGCTGCAAAGTCTGGATTTCATCTCTGCCGCCGCAAAACGGGTAAAAGTAACGACCAGAATCTCTTCCGGTCTTACTTCATATCTTTCGATCAAATATTTAATTCTGTTTACGATCGTCAGCGTTTTTCCGGATCCCGGTCCCGCCAACACCTGACACGGTCCTTTTCCGTGCATGATCGCTTCATTTTGTGCCTTATTAAATCCCATCTGATTCCTCGCTTTGACCGATGTTTATTCTGCCTCTGCAGTCTGGCTGAGTTTCTCGATCCCTGCACGAATTCTTTTAAGAGATTCTTCCTTTCCGAGAACTTCCATCAGTCTGTTGCTCCGCCCGGTGTGTTCTGTTTGCCTGATACTGCAGTACGAAGCGGCCACATAACATAACCGATCTTATATTCTTTCTCTCCCGCAAAACTTTTGAGTGTCTCAAACAAAGAATCATTGTCAAACGCTTCCTGCGCTTCAAGAACCGGAAGCACTTCCCGCAAAAGCACGAGTCCTTTCTCAGGATCCGTTTTCATCTTCTTATGTCTGTATAATTCGTTATCATACTCCGGAACTTCCTCAAAGAAGTCAATTTGTTCGCAAATATCCGGAAGGATCTCGATTCTTGTTTTTACAAGCGCCGCAATCTTCTTCAGTCATAGTCTTTCGTGACTGCCTTTTTTAAATACGGTTCTGCCAACTCATAAAATCTGTCAAAATCCATCGCCTTTAAATATTCGCCGTTCATCCATTTTAATTTTACCGTATCAAACACAGCGGGAGATTTACTCATATGGCGATAGTCAAACGCCTCTACTAATTCCTCCAAAGAAAAGATCTCTCTGTTGTCAGAAGGACACCATCCAAGCAAAGCCACATAATTCACAACCGCTTCAGACACAAATCCCTGATCGATCAAATCCTCATAAGAAGCATGACCGCATCTTTTACTTAATTTTTTATGGTTTTCATCTGTGATAAGCGGACAGTGTACATAAACCGGAATTTCCCATCCAAACGCCTCATAGAGACGATTGTATTTCGGCGCGGACGAAAGATATTCATTCCCACGTACGACATGTGTGATCCCCATAAGATGATCGTCTATTACATTTGCAAGTTATATGTCGGAAATCCATCGGATTTAATCAGGATCATATCGTCCAACTCATTGTTCGGCACTGTAATATTCCCGTAAATCTCGTCATGGAATGTTGTCTCTCCTCATTCGGAACATTCAGACGGATCACCCATGGTTTTCCTTCCGCAAGGTTTTTCTCCACTTCTTCTTTACTAAGGCCGAGACAATGCTTGTCATAAACAACAATATCTGTTCCGTCGTCAGAAACCGATGTTTTCAGACTTTCAAGACGCTCTTTATCACAGAAGCAGTAATAAGCGTCTCCCTGTTCTACAAGCTGTTTCGCATAATCCAGATAAAGTCCGGATGCCTGTCTTTCACTTTGAACGTACGGACCGAATCCTCCGTCTTTATCAGGTCCTTCATCATGAAGAAGTCCTGTTTTTTCCATTGTTCTGTATATGATATCAAGCGCGCCTTCAACAAAACGCTCCTGGTCTGTATCTTCTACTCTTAAAATAAAATCTCCGCCTTCATGCTTTGCAATTAAATATGCATAAAGCGCTGTTCTTAAATTCCCCACATGCATTCTTCCGGTCGGACTGGGCGCAAATCTTGTTCTTACTTTATTTTCCATGTTTTTTCTCCACTTCTATTTCTTCTATTTTCCTGCTCTGTGCAGTGTCCCGGCTCTGGCCGTTTCATTTTTCTGTCACAGAACCGTCTTCTGTATAAAACTTACAGGCAACATTATAAAACAACTGCAAAAAATGTTCAAGACGCTGTATACTTTCTTTTCACCGTCTCAGTTCAATATAAGACGGCAAACTCCTGATTTCTAAAACGGAACAATCAGAAGCATCCAAGACGGAAATTCCCGCCCGGTCAAACGCTCCGTCCGCAATTTCTGTCACATGTGAAGGAACTTTATAATTTCCCGTTCTTGCCGGAGGAAATGCCAAAAGACACGTTCCGTCTTTTGAAAATAAAACTCCGTCCTCTGTATAATATCCTGCGGAGGTCTCCATTTCAATCCATCCAAGTGAAGTCAAATCTGTAAACGCACGTTCTTCAATCTCTGATATATTAGCAGGAATATAGATTTCTGAAATAATATCTTTACAGGAAGCGAATGCTCCTGCCGCAATTCCCCTGCATCCTTCTGAAGGAAGTATGAGATATCCGTCTTCCGAAATAACCGACAGATCAGAAATCCCGCAAATCATTCCTGACGCGTCTGTAACAAATCCGCCGCCTATTACTGTTTTATCTCCTACACCGCCTTCTTCTAAAGCCGGATCATCCGATATATTTTCATCGATTACCGGAATGTCTGACAATTCTCCGCTGATCGGCGGATCATTTGGCAGAATCGTCTCAATGATCGGAGCATCCGGTACGGTTTCTTCTCCAGGCAAAATGTTCGATATAGTTTCTTCAGCCATCAAAGCATCCGATATCGCATCTTCAACCGGTAAAACAACTGCCGCGCTGTTTCCCGTATTCAAATCTTCCGAGCGCTCCGATATAACCGCAGGCACAGTGAAAAGATCAGCTGAAACATCTGCCGAAATCTGAATCTCGGTTACCGAAATCATAAAAGAACCTGTTGTTCCTACTCCCGCCGCATATTCGGCGACAGCTCTTCCTGCCATATCTTTCAGCCGAACACTTCCGAAATTTATCGTCTCCATTCCCTGCCCCATCATACCGACAGTCAAAACGGCTGCCATAAGAAAAACGAAAAACAGTTTTCTTATTCTGTCATACACTGCCCTTAAATATCCTGTCTCATAAAACACACCACAAAATTCCATCTTTTAATATCCTCTCATTCGCTTTGCTTTGGAAAAATTTTCCATTACTTCACTATGATAAAATACCAAAGAAAAAGGAATGCTGCAATCCCCTGCAACACTCCTTAGCACATTTCTATATAATATTTTTTAATATGAACAGCATCAATTATACATTGATCTCCGCTTTCATACCAAGCTCTTTTTCATTTTCCTGCAAAAGCGGATAAATGACATTTTTCAGATAAGCGTCAACCTGCTCTCTTGCACGTCCTACGTATTTTGCCGGATCCATCGTCTTTTTCAGATCTTCTAAGCTCATATTAAAGGCCTGATCTTCCGCAATCAACTCAAGAAGGTTATTGTCAAGACCGTTTTCTTTTACGTTCTTTCCTGCTTCCATCGAAAGCTCTCTGATACGCTCGTGAAGTTCCTGACGATCTCCGCCTGCTTTCACCGCATCCATCATAATATTTTCCGTTGCCATAAACGGAAGTTCTGACATCAGACGTTTCTCAATTACCTTCGGATAAACGACAAGCCCGTCAACAACATTCAGACAAAGATCAAGAATGCCGTCGATCGCAAGAAATCCTTCCGGTACACTGAGACGTTTATTCGCCGAATCATCCAATGTTCTTTCAAACCACTGTGTAGCGGATGTAATTGCCGGATTCAGTGCATCAATCATCACATATCTTGACAGTGATGCAATACGCTCGCTTCTCATCGGATTTCTCTTATATGCCATCGCCGAAGACCCTATCTGTGTCTTTTCAAACGGCTCTTCGATCTCTTTTAAGTGTTGGAGAAGACGAATGTCATTTGAAAACTTATGCGCACTTGCGGCGATTCCCGCCAGCACATTCAGCACTCTCGTATCCACTTTTCTTGAATATGTCTGACCGGAAACAGGGTAACAAGCTTTAAATCCCATCTTTTCCGCGATCATCGGATCGATCTTATCGATTGTTTCCTGATCTCCGTCAAAAAGCTCCAAAAAACTCGCCTGAGTTCCTGTTGTTCCCTTCGATCCGAGAAGTTTCAAGCTCCCGAGAACATAATCCAAATCTTCCAGATCCATCTCGAACTCCTGCATCCAAAGTGTCGCTCTCTTTCCGACTGTTGTCGGCTGAGCCGGCTGGAAATGTGTAAACGCAAGTGTCGGCTGACTTTTCTGCTCTTCTGCAAATTTTGCCAGCTCGGCAATTACATTGATCAGTTTTCTGCGTACAAGTTTCAACGCCTCGGACATCACGATAATATCTGTGTTATCTCCGACATAACAGGATGTCGCGCCAAGATGAATGATTCCTTTTGCTTTCGGGCACTGTACGCCATATGCATACACATGAGACATTACATCGTGACGTACGATCTTCTCCCGTTCTTTTGCCACATCGTAATTGATATCATCTGCATGACTTTTCAATTCTTCAATCTGCTCATCCGTAATATTGAGTCCTAATTCTTTTTCTGTCTCCGCCAGTGCGATCCAAAGTCTTCTCCATGTGCGGAACTTCTTATCCGGGGAGAAAATATACTGCATTTCTCTGCTCGCATAGCGTTCGGAAAGAGGACTTACATAACGATCATTGCTCATGTCTGGTTCTCTCCTTTTTGTATCATACAATCCTTTTCTTATTTGATGCCGATCCGTTTAAATACTTCCTGATAAGCATCTTCTACATTTCCCATATCTCTGCGGAAACGGTCTTTGTCAAGTTTTTCATGTGTTTCTTTATCCCAAAGACGGCATGTATCCGGTGAAATCTCATCTGCAAGAATAATATCTCCGTGATATCTTCCGAACTCGATCTTAAAGTCGATCAGATCGATTCCCGCTTCGTCAAAGAACTTTTTCAAAACATCGTTTACTTTAAATGTATACTCTGTAATCTTATCGATCTCTTCTCTTGTAGCCGCTCCGATGGCAATCGCAAAATAATCATTGATCAGCGGATCTCCGAGATCATCGTCTTTATAACTGAATTCCAAAGTCGGTGCGAGCAGTTTTCTTCCTTCTTCGATTCCCAGTCTCTTAGAAAAACTTCCTGCTGCCACATTACGCACGATTACTTCAAGCGGAACGATCTCCACTTTTTTCACGGCTGTCTCTCTATCGCTGAGTTCTTCTACATAATGTGTCGGAACTCCTTCTTTTTCCAAAACCTGGAATACATAATTCGTCATACGGTTGTTGATCACGCCTTTTCCGACGATCGTTCCTTTTTTCTCCCCGTTAAAAGCTGTCGCATCATCTTTATAATCAACGATCACAACATCCGGATCCTCTGTGGCAAATACTTTTTTTGCTTTTCCTTCATAGAGCTGTTCTAATTTTTTCATAACATCCACACCTGTCCTTTTCATTAATTTTTCAAATCTGGAGTGATTAGTATACGGCATGTCTTATTTTTAATACATCCCGCAAATCCGATTATAATATAAGGCGGAGGGAAAATCAACATACCCTCCGCCTTGTATTTCTGTCATCTCATTATTTTATTCATTGCCATTTAATAAGTTTTTCTTATAAACAAAGTATTATTTATTACTTTTTTATAAAAAACATTATTTAGAAACTCATCCATTAGTAAAACGAGACAAAAACTGCTTCGTTCTCTCTTCTTTCGGATTTTCAAAAACTTCCTCCGGAGTCCCCTGTTCCAAAATACATCCTCCATCCATAAAAATCACCTGGCTGGACACATCTCTTGCAAACGCCATTTCATGTGTGACGATGATCATCGTCGTCTCCTGGTCTGCAAGACTTTGGATCACTTTCAACACTTCTCCCGTTAATTCAGGATCAAGCGCCGACGTCGGCTCATCAAAACATAAGATATCCGGCTTTAACGCAAGGCTCTGGCGATTGCGACACGCTGACACTGTCCGCCGGAAAGCTGATGTGGATAATTTTCCATACGATCCGCAAGTCCCATCTGGGTCAGAAGCCTCCTTGCCTCTTTTTCAATCTCCTCATGGATCTCTTTTTTATGTTGTTTATAATCCGGTTGTTCTTTTGCGAGAAGCTCTTTTGCCAACATTACATTTTTCAGAGCCGTATACTGCGGGAACAGATTAAACGATTGAAATACCAACCCGAAATGAAGCCGTTTTTTCCGAATTTCTCCCTCCTGTGAAGTTATGGATCATGAATATCAAACAATGTTTCTCCGTTTACACTGATCGATCCACCGTCCGGTCTTTCCAGAAAATTCAAACACCTAAGCAGCGTCGTCTTTCCGCTTCCCGAAGAACCGATAATTGAAAGAACCTGTCCTTTCTCAAGAGAAAAGGTGATGTCTTTCAACACTTCCGTTCGATCAAAACTTTTACTCAAATGTTCTACTTCAAGAATTGCCACACGCTCCACCTCCTACTTGAAATAATCCAGTTTCTTCTCAAGACGTCCCAGAAGCACTGTCAAAATACCGTTAAAGATCAGATAATATACCGCTGTAAAAAAGAGCGGCCAGATGACTCCGGCAATTCCCTGCGATCCTTTCAGAAATGCCTGTCCTGCCCATATAATTTCCTGAAGCGCAATAATGCGGGCAAGAGACGTATCTTTCACAAGAGTAATGATCTCATTAGACATCGGAGGTACGATCCGTTTTACCATCTGAAGCAAAGTTACCTTGAAAAAAATCTGACTTCGCGTCATGCCAAGCACAAGCCCCGCCTCTTCCTGACCATGCGGTACTCCCTGAATACCGCCTCTGTATATTTCTGAAAAATAACATGCGTAATTAAAAATAAATGCAACTGCCGCCGCAAGAAAACGTCCGGCTTCTCCCCCGCCCCAGATATTGTTTCCCATAACAAGTCCCGGAAAGAAATAGATGATCAAAAGCTGGATCATAAGGGGCGTTCCTCTTATGATCCACACAATAATCTTCGTCAGATAACTAAGCGGTTTAAACCGCGACATCGATCCGAATGCAATGACAAGCCCAAGCGGAACCGCTCCGAGCAGTGTCACAAAAAACAACTTTAATGTCTGGAGAAATCCGATATTCAGTGATTTAAACACAATCGGAAACTGTTCTAATATCAAATCCATTTTTTGTCTACAACTCCGTCTTTTATCTTATTTCACAAGCATATCCTGAAGGTTATATTTTTCCGCACATTTCACTATGCTTTCGTCTTCATAACACTCTGCGAAGAAATCGTTCAGAGCTTTTGCAAGATCAGAACCTTTTCTGAATCCAACGCCGTACTCTTCCTCGCTTAATCTTACCGTATAAGCAAGATCCGCATAATTTGTTCCTTCTCCGATCATCGCCGTCGCCATCAGAAGATCGATCACAGCCGCATCCGACGTACCTGCCGCAACTTCCATCAACGCATCCGCCTGTGCTGTCACCGGAGTGAAATCAAAGTCCGCGATTTTCCACTTCATCTTCTCCCGCGCTTCCCGATTCTACCGCAAACGACAGATCTGACAGGCTTTTCTCATCCTGATATTTATCTGCTTTATCCGCCGGAAGTACAACAACCTGTGCATTATTTAAGTATGCGTCTGTACATTCCATAGAACTTGTAACTTCTTCGGTAAGCGTCATTCCGTTCCATACACAGTCGATCGTCTTCCCGTCAAGTTCTAAGATCTTATTATCCCAGTCAATCTCCACAAACTCTACATCTACGCCGAGGCTCTCTCCGAACGCCTTCGCCATATCCGCATCAAAACCGATCCATTCGCCTTCTTCATCCTGGTAATCCATCGGCTCAAAATTTGTGATTCCCACGACAAGCGTTCCTTTTTCCTTTACATAATCGAGATCGCTTTCTGAAGCTGCTTTCTTTCCCGAATCTTTCTTTGCATCATCAGAACCACATCCTGCCAACACTGAAACAACAAGTCCCGCACACAACAAAACACTTAACACTCTTCTTTTCATAGATAACCTCCACAACCAAACTTATAGTTCTCGCTTTCTTTCTTTACTAATGAGTCACTGTACCACAGTAAAGTTACCTCTGTATTCTAACATGGAGAACCCTCCGTGTCAACACACAGAGGGTCTTTCTTCTCACCGATTGTAACAGACCAGATTGTAATCTGATCTGCCAATATATATTATGCATGACTTCTTCTATGACTTCGTTTCCACTTTTCCATGATTCCGGGTTCCGGTTCTACAGACACCTCTTGGTTGATCTTATCTACTTCCCTGCGCATCTGGGCGTTTATTTCCATATATTCTTCGCTTTTTGTAATCAAAATATGGTATTCTTCAAGCGACATATATTTGTACGACGCATAAAGATACGGCTTGATCAACGTCTTATCCCCGCAGATCTGATATGCACAATCATACATTTTCGCCGACTCTTGATAGAGGAACAAACGACCGTATGCCGCTCCGAGACTTGCATAAATCTTTCCGTAAAACTTCTCATCTACAGTCTCATCTTTTTCCCCGTTTAAAATAGCCTGATATACAAGAATCGCCTCTTCCACTTCCCCGCTTTCAAGAAGATTGTCGCCTTTAAATTTCTGCCGTTCAATATCTTTTTGATTTTTCAAATGTTCCAAAACATTCTGAATACGAATCATCTCCGGCTCACGATACAAACGAGACGATTTCAAAATAGTTAAAACAAACTTTTCAACCGAACCGTGCAGACGAAGAACGTCTCTTAACTCTGATGCAAGCGCCTTCATCTCCAGTTCCTCGTCAAGCCAGTCGCAAAGCTGCCCGTTCATAATCGTATAATCGATCAAATATAAATTATTACACAGATAGTAGCACAATTCTTCTATTGTAAAAATACGGCAATGGATGCGCGTAATCTCATACGGATGTGCCGCATGTCTGTCATGACAAAGAATTAAATTTCCCATCATTGCCTCCTAAATGTATCGTCTTCTCCGCATGGAAGTCTGTCGCCGGGAAGAAATCTCCAAATCCGGCATCCCTTACGGAAATTCTGCATGTTTTTTCATCAAGAAACAGTGTCTCAAGCTGTAAACGCATGGAATACTCCGCCCTTTTCGGAAATCCGTCAAGAGACAGTGTTTCCGTTCTTACATTTCCCTGAACAAGAGACTCAATCCGAAGCTCGATGTCTTCTACGTCTTCCATGAGCACTTCCCACTGATTATTCGACTCATACCAGTGGTTCCCCCATGAAACGATCGGATACCACATCTCCTGGCCTCCAACCCGCATATTGACCGTAATCTGATCCGTCAGTTTATCTTCTGACAGATATACCGGATTTTCAATATGCATATACAACTTTCTATACGCTGTATAACAAGCGCCCTTACTGTAGAGATTATTACCGATAAATGCTCGCCGCCCGTTGCACAGCACTCGCAAAGATTTCGGATACCAGTCGTTTTCAAAACCTTCTCCTGTCAAAAATACAGAGGAAACAATCCGTTTGTCAAATACGCTCTCTATAAATTTGCTGAACATTGCATCCGCTTCTTTTGCCTTATCTTCATTCAAGACAGGATATACCATCGCAAGTTCCTTCATGTGAGCGCTTGCCACTTCATCTACTGTAACAAACGTCGTTTTTCCGCCTCCCAGCCCCGGCCGAAGCCTCCTAAGCATATACGCTTTGATCTCATTTCTGTCACAGCAAAACAGCGCTGCGTCATACTGCCACAATTCCTTCGGCTGATAAAACAGGTAATTGCAAAAACTCTCCTTGTAATCCTGGATAAAAATATTACGTTTATCAATATTCATCCGTACGGCGATTCCTCTGAGCATCTGCGCCATTTCTTCCGAAAGAGACGGAACTGTAAAAACAATACCGTCGATCTCCGGAAATGACTGAAGCGACATCTGAATAAATTGAGATAAAAGCCACACTGCGTCGTATGTTTCTTCTCCAAACTCGATCTTATCCCCAGCAAGACTTTTGCTTAGAAGTCTCGTTGCGGTAAATCCGTCTTTGATCGTAACAAGTCTTTTCGCTTCTTTTCCATACGCCCACGTGTCTCGCAGTTTTCCTATGATAAGCGGAATCTGATAATTGTCCGTATCCACTTCCAGCGTATCCGGCTCCAAGTCTTTTTCGTTATAAAAACTGATCTGACATGTTTTTTCATTTATCTCATATCCGATGATACTTCCCTGTCCCATGAAAAAACAACCTCCTATTGTTTAATCTTACGCCTGTTCTTTTGTAAAAATCTGCGCTGCAGCCGCATCTTCTCTTGCATATGCCTGAATTTTTTTCTTGCGCTCACTTTCGTTTTTCTCGATCAGGATATCATTCAGTCTTCCATAGCGCCCCGGTTCTCCCTGAACAGTTTCCCGCACACAAAGTTCCTTATCACTTCTGTAAGAGTTTCCGTCGATCGTCTCTTTAAAATAATATTTTAACTTTTCATTTGCAAAAAGAACAAACTTTTTCACATAAATATTTTCATACATCGGAGTAAGCACTTCCGTCGAATAATCGGACGATTCTTCTCCTCCTTTTTGCAGGCTGTAATAAAGCATTACCCTGCTTCCCTTCTGACCTTTATACTCGATCAGTGTTTTATCCCAAAGCTGCAGTTCAATCAGCCAGTCTTTTTCATATGAAAGAAAGAACGGAAAATAAATCTGCTTTCCACACAATTCCTGAAGGAATTTCTTTAACGTCTTTCTTGTCTGCGGACTGTACTCTCTCGTCGAATAGTATTTTAATACCGCTACTTTGCATATATCGATCGTATCCTCGCCCTTTTCATATTCACGGCAGATGATATCGATCACACTCCTGCTGATTTTTCTTTCTTCCACCACATATTCTCTCGACATATACACAAGATACGCCTGCTGAAGCCTGAAATATGCACCTTCCGCATAATACTGCTCAAACACCTGCGCTTCCTGAAATAATTCTTCCGAAAAGAGCATCTGTGTCAGGATCCTCTCTGCCAGCTTATGCGTATGTACTTCATAATCCCGCGCCTCTCTCCAAAGCATCTTCATATCAGATGTCGCGCCGCAGTAATAGCTTGCCAAATACGTCAGGATCACCTTGTCATATTGACCTTTTTTAAACAATTCAAAGCAGACATATGTAAGAAAATCATCATTCTCATAATTATTCTCTCTGATCGTTTTGCTGCAAAGTCCCAAAAGTTCATCTTCTTCGTAATTTTCAACTCCGTTTTCTCTGACGATCTCTGTCGTCAGTTCCTGAACTTCTTCTTCCTCCCGCGTTCTTCTCAGGCCGTTAATATATTTCCTGCACATATCCATATAGCGAAGCTCATAAAAAAGTCTCTGACTCTCATATGGGATAGAATCTGTATAATGCCTTCCGTCTTTTGACTCCCACACAAGCCGATCGGTTTTCGCATACAAGAATACACGCGCTCCGTTTTCCGTATACGGTGATTTCTGAGTAATCGTGCCGTCATCTGCAATAACATGAATAAATTTCATATTCGGCACTTTCGTCGTAATCCGGTATGCATGACATACATCATAAAGCGCTTTTACCCTTTCAGGATTCATAGATGCCTCTACTACAAACCGTTTATAAATGATACGAAGCTGTTCGTCAACATTTCTCCGGTCAAGCTGATTCCATGCAAACGCTTCCATCTCGTCTCTGTAATGAGCGTAAATCTCGCTGCTTTCATCTTCATATGTGATCAAGTTTGAATATAAAATGCGCATTTATGGTAATCCAATGAATTTCCGTGCATAAAATACAAATATACCGATCTCGGAAGCGCTTTGTGAAAATCCGCCGGAACAACCGAAGCCATATAATATTCATAAAGCTGAGCAATCTTAAGCTCTGCTTCCACCGCTTTTTCATACCACTGAAAATAACAGCTTTCCACACAGTTTCCTTTGATCAGAAGAGTACAGATCGCCGTCAGTATCATCGATTCCTTATACATCTTATAAGAACCGACAAGAACCGCATATAACTGTTTGTCAAAAACTTTCATCTGACTTGCAAGATTTGCAGTGTAAAGCGCCAGTTCTCTTGTCATCAGTTTATGTTTGACTGCAAACAGAAGAACCCGAACTTCAAACATTCCGAGCTTTTTCAGAGAAGAACTCTTTTCCCTGTAACATTTAAACGCCTGTAAATAGAACCAGACGCTATGCGACTTTTCATCATAAAACTGTTTTTCCAAAGCCCGAAGACGTTCACTGTATATTTTATACTCCGAATCCACTTCCACAAGCATACACAAAATCTTCCAACTATCCGGATGCTTCATAAATGACTTGGAAAGCTCTTCCGCAACCTTTCGCTGCCCGATCGTGTCATTTGACAAAAGCGTTGTCAAATACAAATAATATGAACTAAGTTCCACATCCTTACCGATGGCAAAGCGATTATAATTATATGATTCGAGAAGCCATTTCGCCTCTTCCAAACGTTTTCCGATCAGACAGATATGTGCATGCGCAAGAAGATAGAATTCATTTCTGTCATCAACTTCCCTCAGATGGCTGATCCGACGGATTGCTTCCTCGACCCATTCGTTCAGTTCCAGTTTTCCACTTTCATATTTTAAATAGTTTTTAACAATTCCCGCAAACTCTCTGTCGTTTGCACGATAATCCTCATCTCTGCTTATATCTTTTTCTACGACAACCTCATAGGTAAGAGTCTCGTACGGAGATTCTAATATGATCCTGCCGAAATTACTTCCCGGATGAAGTGCTTCCACATTCAGAAAATATTCCAGCCGGTATGAATTTCCGATAAACTCTTCCGTCGTTACACGGGTATGTTCAACAGAGAGGAATTCCCCTTCTGTATGTACGTCGATTTCTAAATATCCCCACGTATTTTTTCTGATAGTAAACGTCTCTTTCCGCGCCTCTGAAAGCGACATAAACGCCCGGCTTTCCTCCTCAAGTTGTCAGGAATATCTTCTCTTTTTGCTTACATCCTACGAGAAATTTCTTCCAAAGCCTGCTGATCCAGTTCCCATTTCCGCATATTTTCATAAAGCGCCTGGATCCGCTTATCTTCGTATTTCAGTATTTCGTAAAAATCTCTGGAGCGAAACAGCTTTACTGCCTCAGCCGCATCCCGAAAAGACAGCTTCTTAAAATCGTCAAGACTTTGTATCTTCCCATAGCTCGTCATAACATACGGTTTCTCGATAATCGCGGTAAATGCGACATCATACTCGCCGCCGTTGCAAACGATCGTAAACTTCCCATGTTCGACATGCCCCGCATCAACCGCTGCCGTCATATGTATAATATATATTGACAGGATTCCCGTCGAAACCTTGTTCGTCACACTGCACACGATAAGAAGAGGGATAGACAAGACCTCTGATCGTTCCTTCCCCCTGATTTTCAATGAAAAACTTCCTCTGTATTTTTCCCTTCTCCGACTCTCATTACAATATGTGTTTCCGGAAATATAATTTCCGGCTGCGGAATATGAAAGTCGCCTTTGGCAAATCGTTTGATCTTATTCTTCAAATCTGTCACCTACTCATCATTTTTGCAGCAGTCCGGGCATGAACGTATCGCGGACTGCTGTCTTTTGCCCTCGGACAAAAGTACGCTACTATGAATTATAACATTGTTCTGTCTCTTCTTGCAATGGGGTATTAAAAGAATTTCAGAGATATTGTATACAAGTATACGATATCTCTGTTTGGCTAAAATGCTCTGTTTTCAAACGATTTTACTTCAAGGGAGCATCTTTGATCATCTGCGCATATTCCAAAGGCTTGTATCCAAGTTTTTTATACAGAGCTACGGCTCTTGTATTATCTTCTTCCACTTCAAGCCTCATCCTTGTCACCGCCGAGCCTTTCACCTTATCAAGATATGCAAAAAATTCCCTTCCGATCCCTTTGGAACGAAACGCTTCCCGCACATACACTTCTTCAATCCACCAAACCATTCCTCCCGCTTCCTGAGAATAAGTTTTCGCGATCAGCCCGTATCCCGCCGCTTCGTTTTCACATTCAAAAAGAAATATCTCGGCATAGACATCAGAGCGAAGCGCCTCATCTGCAGTCCGTTCAAAATAGGTGTCCGGAACCGGATGTAATACGGCATCCGAATGATAAAACTCTCTCGCCATCTCCATATAAGTCTTTTTGTC
>ENA-OQCE01000254-OQCE01000254.1-human-gut-metagenome-genome-assembly--contig:-NODE-254-length-26067-cov-2.084773_pt1 | contig 26067 bp, 29 predicted proteins | sample MGYA00242495_ERZ504572 | MGnify/ENA primary metagenome ERZ504572 (study PRJEB26092, sample SAMD00036228) | human gut metagenome | host: Homo sapiens | study: EMG produced TPA metagenomics assembly of... | reverse complement strand
ACGGGCGTTCTGCTGGTGCACTTCTTGTCGGAGGCTTCTGCCATTGCTTCCAGGACAGTCTGCCGTGTTCTATGTCGGCCGGCGTGTGGTTGGAGGCTCATTCATCGCTTCCCAACGGGGCATCGGGATGTTTCTTTAATTTTTAATTTATAATTTCTAATTGTGAAAAGACTTGTACTTCTTTCAGCCTTTGTCCTGTTTGCGGCGGGAGCATCGGCACAACAAGATACTTTGAAGTATCGTATCAGCTGAAGGATAAGGCTGCCACCACGTATTCGCTGGAACATCCGGAAGCGTTCCTTTCTGAAAAGGCGATTGAGCGTCGCCGGAAGCAGAATCTTCCGATAGACTCGACAGACCTTCCGGTATGCCGTAAGTATGTGGATGAGATTCGCAGGCAAGGCGCGAAGATTGTCGTTACCGGCAAATGGGAGAATTTTGTTACAGTGTCCTGCAACGACTCTGCATTGATAGAGCGTATTGCCGCCCTGCCTTTTGTTCGGAAGACGGAAAAGGTCTGGATAGCTCCCGGAGGTGACGGGCCGTTCATGGCGACAGAGCGCGACTCTCTGATAAACCGCCCGAGCGTGCATCCCGACAGCATTTATGGATTGGCTGTCGACCAGATACGGCTGAGCAATGGCGATAAGCTGCACGAAGAAGGCTTCAAGGGACAAGGAATGACGATTGCCGTTATCGACGCGGGTTTCCACAATGCCGACAAGATAACCGCCATGCAGAATATCCGCATCCTGGGTACGAAGGATTTTGTGAATCCCCAATCGGATATATTTGCCGAAAGCAGCCACGGCATGGCGGTGCTCTCGTGCATCGCCATGAATCGCCCCGGTGTCATGACCGGTACAGCTCCCGAAGCTTCTTTCTGGTTGCTGCGTAGCGAAGACGAATACTCCGAGCATCTGGTAGAGCAGGACTACTGGGCTGCTGCTGTGGAATATGCCGATAGCGTGGGAGTGGATGTGCTTAATACTTCATTGGGATATTACGCTTTCGATGATAAATCCAAGAATTATAAGCTCCGCAATCTGGATGGGCACTATGCGCTGATGTCACGTCAGGCATCGCGCATAGCCGATAAGGGCATGGTATTGGTATGCAGTGCCGGAAATTCGGGCACCGGTTCTTGGAAGAAGATTACGCCTCCGGCGATGCCGAAAATGTGCTGACGGTGGGTGCTGTCGACAAGGAAGCTGTTCTGGCTCCTTTCTCGTCTGTAGGGAATACGGCAGACCATCGGATAAAGCCGGATGTTGTAGCCGTCGGGCTGGGTGCCGACGTTATACGTACGGACGGCAACCAGGGAAGGGCGAACGGTACCTCTTTTGCCTCACCCATTATGTGCGGTATGGTGGCTTGCTTGTGGCAGGCTTGTCCCGAACTTACGGCAAAAGAAGTGATAGAGTTGGTGCGCCGTTCCGGTGACCGTACGGATTATCCTGATAATATCTATGGCTATGGCGTGCCCGATATGTGGAAGGCGTATCAGGATTATCAGTCCGAAAGAAACAAATAACGAGAATTTCTGTTGGCTTGCCAATAGTGTATTGTCACTTTATCACGAATAAAGTACCGCTTTATTACGGATAAAATTTTATAAAGTTATAACTGGTTGAATGATAGCTGTATGGAAGCCTTGTCTTTACAAGAGTTGAATGCTTGTGCGCCGTAGTCTGGAGCAGTGTCTCCCCGATGAGTTTTGGGTGCAGGCAGAGTTGAGCGATGTGCGTACCAACAGTACAGGGCATTGCTATCTGGAATTTGTGCAGAAAGATCCCCGTAGCAATAGTCTGGTAGCTAAGGCGAGAGGCACCATCTGGGCAAATGTGTTTCGGTTGCTGAAGCCCTATTTTGAGGAGGCTACGGGGCAGGCATTTGTTTCGGGCATCAAAGTGCTGGTTCAGGTCACTGTCAGTTTCCACGAACTTTATGGATATAGTTTGACAGTGCAGGACATAGATCCCACCTATACGTTGGGCGATATGGCGCGTCGCCGCAGGGAAATATTGAGGCAGCTTGAGGAGGAGGGAGTCCTCACTCTTAATAAAGAACTGGATATACCCCGCCTGCCGCAACGTATTGCCGTCATATCTTCACCGACGGCGGCGGGCTATGGTGACTTCTGTCATCAGCTGGAAAACAATTCCCGGGGGTTCTACTTTTATACGGAGCTGTTTCCTGCCTTGATGCAGGGTGACCGTGTAGAGGAGTCTGTCCTTTCTGCTCTCGACCGGGTGAATGCACGCTTGTCCGAGTTTGATGTGGTTGCCATTATTCGCGGTGGAGGCGCCACGTCCGACTTGTCCGGTTTCGATACCTATCTGCTTGCTGCTGCTTGTGCACAGTTTCCGTTACCTATCATAACGGGTATCGGTCACGAGCGGGACGACACGGTGCTGGATTCTGTGGCACATACCCGTGTAAAGACCCCTACGGCCGCCGCCGAGTTCTTGATAGACCTCATGAACAATGCCGCCGATGAACTGGAAATGCTTGTTTCCCGCTTGCATGAGGGGGTCAGGAATCTGTTGCAGCAGGAACAGCGCAAGTTGTCTGTTTGCAAGAACCGGATTCCTTCTGCTTCATACCGTTGCATATCCGATGCAAAAATAGCTTTACTGACTGCGCGGAAAGATGTAGTGCAAGCTGTCACTTCCTATTTGTCCCGCCATCGCCACCGTCTGGAATTGTTGCAGCAGCGCTTGGTGGATGTTTCACCGGAAAAGCTGCTTGCCCGCGGTTACAGCATCACGTTGAAAGACGGGAAGGTTGTGAAAAATGTCGGCTTGCTGAATGAAGGAGATGAAATCACCACCCTGCTCCAAAAAGGAGAAGTAACCTCAATCGTAAATCGTAAACCGTCAAATCGTAAATAATATGGTGTCCAAGAAAAAAGAAACCTACTCCGAAGCCATGGCACGTTTGGAGAAAATTGTCAGCCAGATAGACAACAATGAACTGGAGATAGATGTGCTTGCTGAAAAAATAAAGGAAGCAAATGGAATTATAGCATTTTGCAGCGATAAATTGACCAAAGCTGATAAGGAAATTGAAAAATTACTGTCGGAGAAGCGGGAATCTGAAGAATAAAAGCTATTTTTGTTGCAAAATGTACGTAATAGAAGTAACTAATACTTTGAGATATGAAAGAACTTGATTGGGCTAATCTGCCGTTCGGATACATGAAGACAGATTACAATGTGAGAATTTACTATCGTAACGAACAATGGGGCGAACTGGAAGTTTGCAGTGAGGAAACCATTCCTATGCATATGGCTGCCACTTGTTTGCACTACGGTCAGGAAGCGTTTGAGGGTTTGAAGGCTTTCCGTGGCAAAGACGGTAAAGTGCGTATCTTCCGTTTGGAGGAGAATGCAGCCCGCCTGCAATCCACTTGCCGTGGCATCTTGATGCCGGAACTTTCTACGGAGCGTTTCAAAGAAGCTATTCTGAAGGTGGTGAAGCTGAACGAGCGTTTCATTCCGCCTTATGAATCGGGTGCTTCTCTGTATATCCGTCCGTTGCTGGTGGGTACCGGTGCACAAGTAGGCGTACATCCTGCCAGCGAATATCTGTTTGTGGTGTTCGTGACCCCGGTAGGTCCTTACTTTAAGGGTGGATTCTCAACCAATCCGTATGTCATTATCCGCGAATTCGACCGTGCTGCTCCATTGGGTACCGGTACTTATAAAGTAGGTGGTAACTATGCAGCCAGTTTGCGTGCCAACAAGAAAGCGCACGATTTGGGTTATGCCTGCGAGTTCTATCTGGATGCCAAGGAAAAGAAATACATGGACGAATGTGGTGCTGCCAACTTCTTTGGTATCAAGGACAATACGTATATCACTCCGAAATCTACTTCCATCTTGCCCTCCATCACCAACAAGAGCCTGATGCAGCTGGCAGAGGATATGGGTATGAAGGTAGAGCGTCGTCCGGTTCCTGAAGAAGAATTGCTGACTTTCGAGGAAGCGGGTGCCTGCGGTACAGCTGCCGTTATCAGCCCCATCGAACGTATTGACGACGTAGAGAACGGCAAGTCATACGTTATTTCCAAAGATGGAAAACCGGGACCGGTATGTACGAAGCTTTACAACAAGCTGCGTGCCATCCAGTATGGTGACGAGCCAGATACTCATGGTTGGGTAACGATCGTTGAATAATACGGTAATGTCTATCGTATAAGACTTGCCGGGACTTTGTTTTTATACTTTTAGGCACGGATTGCGCGGAAAACACGGATAGATTTAAGAGAAACCGTGAAAATCCGTGCAATCCGTGCTTAAAATAATATGTTTTATGTTTCAATACTTCTTAAATGGGAAAAAACAAGTTAGAGAAGTTTGCCGATATGGCGAGTTATCCGCATGTTTTCGAGTATCCGTATTCCGCGGTAGATAATGTGCCGTTTGACATGAAAGGAAATTGGCACGGGCAGTTTTTCAAAAATGACCATCCTATTGTCCTGGAACTGGGCTGTGGTAGGGGAGAATATACTGTCGGATTGGGACGCATGTTTCCCGACAAGAACTTCATCGGAGTGGATATAAAGGGAGCCCGTATGTGGACGGGAGCTACCGAGTCGCTGCAATCGGGCATGAAGAATGTGGCCTTTCTGCGTACGAATATCGAAATCATCGACCGTTTTTTTGCTTCGGATGAAGTGAGTGAGATCTGGCTTACTTTCTCGGACCCGCAGATGAAGAAGGCTACCAAAAGGCTTACTTCCACTTATTTCATGGAGCGCTACCGCAAGTTCCTGAAGAATGACGGTATCGTTCATCTGAAGACGGACAGCAACTTCATGTTTACCTATACCCGGTACATGATTGAAAGAAACCGGTTGCCGGTGGATGTGATGACGGAAGACTTATATCACTCCGGCATGGCTGATGAGATACTCAGCATCAAGACCTATTATGAACAACAATGGCTGGATCGTGGTTTGAATATCAAGTACATCAAGTTCCATCTTCCGCAAGAGGGTGAGTTGCAGGAGCCGGATGTGGAGATAGAGCTGGATGAGTATCGCAGTTATAACCGTAGCAAGCGTAGTGGACTGCAAACCAGTAAATGATGTGAATCAGTGGTTAAAACTACTGCTGATTCGCATAAAAATAGTAAATAGTAAATCGTCAAATAGTAAATACAATGACATTATATCCAAAATTAATCCTTGATGCATTGGCAACAGTGCGTTATCCCGGCACTGGAAAGAATCTTGTTGAGGCTGAGATGGTGGCCGATAACATGCGGATTGAAGGGATGAAGTCAGCTTCTCGCTGACATTTGAGAAACCGACCGATCCTTTCATGAAGTCGATGGTGAAAGCTGCCGAGACGGCTGTACATACGTATGTTTCTCCCGAGGTGGAGGTTGTGATTACGACTGAAAGCCGTCAGGCGGCACGTCCGGAAGTGGGTAAGCTATTACCTCAGGTGAAGAATGTTATCGGAGTGTCTTCCGGAAAAGGTGGGTAGGCAAGTCCACGGTTGCTGCCAACCTTGCCGTGTCTTTGGCAAAGTTGGGTTATAAGGTGGGTCTGCTGGATGCTGATATCTTCGGACCTTCCGTTCCTAAGATGTTCCAAGTGGAAGATGCCCGTCCGGTGGCGGAGAACATTGGTGGACGTGATTTAATTGTTCCGATAGAGAAGTATGGTATCAAGCTGCTTTCCATCGGTTTCTTTGTCGATCCCGATCAGGCCACCTTGTGGCGCGGAGGTATGGCAAGCAATGCTTTAAAGCAATTGATTGGTGATGCCGACTGGGGAGAACTGGATTATTTCCTTATTGACCTTCCTCCCGGAACGAGTGACATTCACTTGACTGTGGTGCAGACATTGGCGCTGACGGGGGCTATCGTTGTCAGCACGCCGCAGGCTGTGGCGCTGGCAGATGCACGCAAAGGCATCAATATGTTCACCAATGACAAAGTGAATGTGCCTATTCTCGGTTTGGTAGAGAATATGGCTTGGTTTACACCTGCCGAACTGCCGGAGAATAAATACTATATTTTCGGTAAAGAAGGAGCCAAGAGGTTGGCGGAAGAGATGAATGTACCGTTGCTGGGGCAGATACCTATTGTACAGAGCATCTGTGAGAGTGGTGATAAGGGCACTCCGGTTGCTTTGGATGAGAATACGGTGACCGGGCGTGCGTTCCTGCAACTGGCTGCGCCGTAGTCCGCCAGGTAGACCGCAGAAATATGGAAATGGCACCGACACGGATTGTGGAAGTGCATAAATAAACATGGATATTTCCTTTATGAAAAAGGAGCAATTGCCCGTCGCCGGGTAACTGCTTCTTTTTCATTTAAACTTGTTTGGAGAGAGAATTAGTTTATTTAGTTGGAGTAACAGTGGCGTTCTGAACAGCAGGACTCTTTTCCGGTTCTTGCAGACGGAACATGATGGGAACTGTATATTTTACATTTACAGCTTGTCCTCTTTGCATGCCGGGCTTCCACTTAGGCATAATGGTAGTCAGGCGGATTGCTTCGGCATCCAGCAGAGGGTCGGCACTGCGGAGAACTCTGGGATTGATGATGTTGCCCTCTGTATTTACGATAAACTGTATGGTAACTCTTCCCTGAATCTTAGCTTGCTGTGCAGCTGCCGGATATTTGATGTTTTTGCTGATGAATTCCATCATTGCGGGCATACCGCCGGGATATTCGGGCATTTGTTCTACAACTTCAAAAATGGTTCCCTCCTCCGGTACCGTTGTACCTTCCGGAGCATAACCCACTACCACCAGTTCATTTATTTTGTTTTCAATGGGAGCATACTTCACCGGGATCTTGTCTTCTGTCAATCGGAACATTACTGGTACCGTAAATCTTACGCGTACTGCTTCTCCGCGTTGTGTACCGGGTTTCCATTTAGGCATGGCACTGACTACGCGCACGGCTTCTTTGTCCAATTCAGGGTCAACGCCACGCAGTATTTTTACATTGGTAATACTTCCATCCTTCTCCACAACAAATTGCACGATACCCCGTCCTTGTATACCTTTCTTCATAGCTGCTTCCGGATATTTGATGTTCTTGCTCAAGTATTCCATCAGTGCAGGCATACCTCCACCAGTGAATTCGGGCATATGCTCTACTACCTCGAAAATCGGATTGTCTGGAGTTCCCGGGTCGCTTTGCATGACTTCATTCCATTTCTCATTGTAACGATTGTCCAATTCGTTTTGTTTTCTTTGGGTAATCTTTCATCAGTGAAAGAGATGCCTTTCTTTTTGTTTCCGTCTTGATATAAGAATAATAATTTTGCTTTGGGAGAGGCTTTGAATTCAAAACTTCCATCGGCTTGGGTAGTGACTTCGGTAGGAGTAGAATTAGGAACACTTAGTATTTTCACACCTTGTATTGGCTTTCCATCCTTGTCCACTACCTTTCCTTTGTAAGTCACGGTTTTCGTGTCTTGTTCCGGTTGGGGAGCTACTTGAGGGTCTTGAACTTCCGGTGCCGGTTGTTCGGTTTGGGGATCTACAGCTTCTATGACTTCCACCGCAATCTTCTTTGTGGTACGCGCTACGGTTTCGATATTGCTGACAATCATAAGTAAGGCCGCTAAAGGAAGGAACATCAAATATTTGGTTCTTCCTATTTCTTTGGTTCTCTTTTTGTTCATCATCTTGATGCGTTTTTTTAGAGGTAAAACATTGAAACTGTTATAGATGGTTACTGCAGCCTTTTGATGTGACAATCCTAACAAATGGTATTGATAGGTTTTGGAGTCATAGCCGTTTTCCAATACGCGGGCGTCGGCCATATATTCCAGATTGGTACGGATTTCCCGTTTCATGAGCCAGGCAAATGGATTACACCAGCAGAAAATGCACACCAGTTCACTGATGATGACATCAATGGAGTGCCATTGCCGGGCATGTGTCTGCTCATGGGTCAATATTTCGTTGAACTCCTCTTCCGTATGCGAGGACGGGTGGATAAAAATCCAGTGGAAAAAAGAGAAAGGCCCGTCTGCTTTGGGAAGTAGATGTATACTTGTGTTGCCTATTTGTATCTTGCGGCATCGGCATGTTAGGCGGATGATGCCTGCCAGTTGCATGATGAGGCGTATCATCAGCAATGCCACTATTCCCCAATAGGCGATATTGGCATATTCTGAAAGGATGCTTTTCCAGTCGGTCGGAGCCACTTCTGTGCCTACTGTGAGTTCCGGTAGCACAACGCTGGCATAGAGATCTGCCATGGCCACCATCGGTCCTGCTCCGTAATCCACGTTTGTATGTTCAGCAAAGGTACGGCAGCGGAAACGGCAAAGAAACAAAGCAGTGCGGTTCTGCGCCAGCCGAAAAATGTGTCTTTGTAGAAGAACAGCCGATAGAATGCATAAAACAGTACTATCGCTACATTCACTTTCAGAAAATAGGCTAACATGTTTACTCCTTTCCTTTCTCTATCATATCTATAATGTCTTTCAGGTCATTGGCCGAAATCTTCTGGTCTTTGGCGAAGAACGAAACCATTTCCTTATAAGAATTTTCAAAGTAGTTGCGCACAAAACCGCTCATAAAGGTACGTTTGTATTCGCTTTCGCGTATAAGCGGGGTATACTGGTAGGTATTGCCTACACGTGCGGCACGGATATATTGCTTGCGCTCCAGGTTTTTCACAATAGATGCTACTGTTGTGTAGGGAGCGCCGGTTTGGGATATTTGGCAACAATGTCTTTTACGAAGCAACTGCCCAGTTCCCAAATGTACAACATTGCTTCTTCTTCTTGTATCGTTAACTTTTCCATGGATAAAGTATTTAAATGAATTCAATACAAATCTACGAATATTTCGTAAACTGGCATCAAACAGTGAGTTAATTAATCTAAATGCGTTTACTGTATGTATATTCTTTTGTCTGATTGAAAAGAACATGGCTGTTGATAATCTTCTTTTGGTTAAGATTGTCTATCTTTGTTGCAATTAATTCTTTTACCTTAAATAAAGCAGAAATATGGGAACAGTTAAATCGTTGTTGCTGGGAATGTGCTTCGTATTGGGTGCATGCACAAGCCAGACTTCTACTGTGCAAACCACAGAGAAGGGAACTCAATGGGAATGGCAAAATGGTACCATTGTTGTCAAGACTCCCGAGCGTCCGGAAGGACAAAAGAGTGTATTGGGACTGACTACTCCGAAGCTGGAGGCAGTGCGTGTGGGTTTTGTTGGTTTGGGGATGCGTGGTCCCGGAGCAGTGGAGCGTTTCACTTATATTCCGGGTACGCAGGTAGTGGCTCTTTGTGATTATGAAGAGGCCCGTGCAGATAAATGTCAGGAGCTCTTGAAGAAGGCATCCATGCCCAAAGCCGCCGTCTATTCCGGTGACAAGGGATACGAGGAACTTTGCAAGCGTGATGATATAGACTTGGTTTATATTGCTGCGGACTGGCTGCATCACTTCCCCGTTGCCAAATGTGCGCTGGAGAACGGAAAGAATGTAGCGATAGAAGTGCCTTCGGCCATGAACCTGCAGGAATGCTGGGATTTGATTAACTTGAGTGAGTCTACCCGCAAGCATTGCTTCATCTTGGAGAACTGTTGCTATGACTGGTTCGAGATGAATACGCTGAACATGGCGCAGCATGGCGTATTCGGTGAAGTTATCCGTGCACAAGGTGCTTATATACATAACTTGAGCCCGTTTTGGGATTATTACTGGAAGAATGGAGAAAATGACAAGTTGGGCTGGCGTTTGGACTACAACATGAAGCATCGCGGTGACGTGTATGCCACTCACGGCCTTGGTCCGGTGGCGCAAGCACTGGATATTCACCGTGGTGACCGTATGGAAACGCTGGTAGCCATGGACACCAAATCTGTAGTGGGCAAGGAGTTGGTAGAGAAAAGAACCGGCGAGGAGTGCAAGGAATTCCGTAACGGTGACCATACCACGACCATGATTCGTACAGCCAATGGAAAGGTGATTGAGATTCAGCACAATGTAATGACGCCACAACCCTATAACCGTCTGTATCAGCTTACGGGAACCAAGGGATTCGCCAACAAATATCCGGTAGAAGGGTATGCGCTTGACGCTGACCAGCTGAGTGCATCGGGCGTTCAGCCAAAGTGGATGATTTGAATTCACACGGTTTCCTACCGGAAACGGAGATGGAGGCACTCGTGGAGAAATACCAGCATCCCATTTTGAAGAAGTACGGTGAGATGGCGAAGGAAGTAGGAGGTCATGGTGGCATGGACTTCGTGATGGACAGCCGTCTGGTATATTGCCTGCAGAACGGTCTTCCTTTGGATATGGATGTATACGACCTTGCTGAGTGGTGCTGCCTTGCAGAACTGGGAGAACTTTCCATGGACAACGGTTGTGCGGCTGTGGCATTCCCCGATTTCACCCGTGGTGAATGGAATGTGGTGAAAGGCTACAAGCATGCGTATGCAAGTCCGGAAGAGGAAGCGGCTGCTATGGAGAAGGCAAAGGCATTCACTGCTAAACTGAAGGAGCAGGGAGCCAAGGAATGGGACTGAAAAGTAATAACGGTATACTGATAAAACAAAAAACAGCAGGTGATAAGCCTGCTGTTTTTTATCAGTTTGTCATTTAGTAACTTTCAATAATTCCTCCTTCATCTTTTCCACTCCCGGGAAACCAGTTTGCCTGAACGTGGTGTTTCCTTCTCGGTCTACAATCAGATAAGTCGGTACCCCTTCTATCTTGAATGCGTCCGAGAGGTATTTCCATTGGGTATCTGTCAGGCGGAAGTGTTCGCCGTGGATGTCGGGAATCATATTCTCCCAGGTCTTCAAGGGGGAGGTTTCACCGGTGATGTACAGATATACAATGTCCTTACCTTTCAGTTCCTCCTTCATGGGGACCATCATCTTGTTTGCCATACGGCATGGACCGCACCAGGTGCCCAGAAATCTACTAACAATACTTTTCCTTTGAATTTGCTGATGATGGAAGTAAACAACTCTTCGTTGTTGACGTTGGTATCCACTTGGTTGATGGTGTAACCCGTCTTTTTCTTGTTGGCTTCGAGCTGTGCAAGCAACTCGTCATTGGCAGCAGTCAGCATTTCGCGGTATGCGGCGGGCATGGCGGCAACGGTTGCCTTTTGCTCGTCGGTGAGTGGGGTGAAGTTCTTGATACCCGGTAGAGGGTGACATTACGGCTATATCGAAGAAGATGCTTTATCTGTTCCCCATGCTTTGGCCAGTTCCTCGCTCCGTTCTACATTTCTTGGAGCCATTTGTACATACTGGTTGGACAAGACTGCCTGCGGTACATTCAATATGCTCATGTCCTCGTCGGACACGTAGTTGGAGGACACTTTCCGGGAAAGTTCCTGATAGTAGTTGTTTGCTTCCTCCCGTTTGATGAGATTGGCTTGTAGGGCAGCCGATGTCAAGATGCTGGCAACGGAAGACAGCATGGCATTCGTAGTCAGTTTGTTATTGATGGTCAGAAGTTGTCGGGTAGAAACACTGTAAGGTAACTTGTCTATTGCTTCTTGTGTTTCGCCGGATATTTGGAGTACGTATGTTTTGGCTGCATCAATATCCTTGCCAGCCAGTGCAGCTATGTTTTGATAGAGCTTGTCTTGCATGTTGATGTCGGGGTGGTTTCCGTTCAACTCTTGTGCCACGGTTTCTAGAGGCCCGTTGATGTATACCATTTCTCCATAGGTTTTCCCCTTGCTGTGGAATTTAGACTTGCGTCGGGAAGCTTCGCGTAGATTGACGTATATTTCTGTTGTCTTGCCCGGTTCCATGAAGAACTGGAGCATATGTTCTCTACCAGATACATGGTACATGGGGTAGTGCCGGGCAACGTTATTTCTTTGGTGAAACTGCCGTCAGGCTGGATGTCGAGTGGTATGTCCATGATGTCTCCTTTGATATTCTCCCACACGGCAATACTGATTGGCATTGCCATATTGGGGCGTGAATCCAGGAGTTTCCCTTTCAGCATGGCTTTTCCATATTGGATGACCGGTTCGGGAAGTTCGGCATTAGGGTCGGTTTTGTGCACTACGGCGTTTTGGGGAAGTGCCAATTCCGGCAGTTTCTTGCTTTTCAGCTGTATTCCCCAGATGCTGAATCCGTTTTCCACCTTTTCGCCTTCGGTGAAGTCGAAGGAGGTAGCATTGTCGGATAGGGGAGGAAAGACCAGTTGGAATTCCGCTTCGCCCGATTCGGGCATCCAAAATTCCTTGCCTGGTGTGATGCCTATGCCGGAACGCAGTTGGTAGGTTTCTCCGTTATTGTCTGTCAGGTAGCTGTCGGGTGCAATCTGTATCCAGTACTTGGGACGATACTTGGCATAGATGTGGAGCACGGTTGCCGTGTCACTGATGACTACTTTGCTCACTTCGATGGAAGTCGTGTTTCTTACGATGAACGGTGGTTGGTCAATCACACGGTTTTTGGCTTGCAGGGTACAGCAGATGCACAGTAGGAAGCCTGCTAAGAGGAAATGGATGTGTTTCATATGAATTGTTTTTTGCGAAAATACGAATGTTTCGTAAAGAAACAAGCATGTGGGAGTTAATTGATGTAAAATGCTTCCATTTCTTCGTTTTTCAAAGAAACCTTGTATCTTTGCCGTCTGATACTTAACACTTAATATCTTGTCATATGAAAACCAGAATTCTTCTGATGGGCTTGTTGTTGGCTGCTGTTGCCGATGCACAGACTGTCTATCATGATGCTTCCGCCTTCCCCCTTTTGGGCAAAGCAACAGAATCTACCCTTACCCGCTATGAGCGTCTGCCGGACTCTCTGCAGAACATCTCCCGCAAGCCTTTGTGGGACTTGGGCCGCAACAGTGCCGGACTTGCCGTGCGCTTCCGTTCCAACTCTACAAGCATTTCCGCCAAATGGGAAGTAAGGAACAATATGAGTATGAACCACATGACGCCTACCGGTATTAAAGGCTCGACCTCTACTGCCTGCAAGACGGCAAATGGATATTTGCCGGTAGCGGTCGTCCGCAGGGCAAGGTCAGCAAGGCGACTATCGTAAGCAATATGTTGCCCGAGGAGCGCGAATACCTTTTGTACCTTTCTTTATATGACGGGGTTACCTCGCTTTCCATCGGAGTGGATTCCCTATCTGCCATCACTCCACCGGCAGTGGACTTGCCGAAACGTGAGAAGCCGGTGGTATTCTATGGTACCAGCATCTTGCAGGGAGGCTGCGCTTCCCGTCCCGGCATGGCACATACCAATATTCTGGAACGTTGGCTCAATCGTGAGTGTATCAATCTGGGCTTTAGCGGCAATGCCTTGCTCGACCTGGAGATTGCCGATGTCATAGCCGGTGTGGACGCTTCTATGTTTGTCCTCGACTTTGTGCCCAATGCTACCGTGGAGCAAATGAGAGAGCGTGCCGATAAATTCTATACCATTATTCGCAGCAAGCATCCCGATACGCCTGTTCTTTTCGTGGAAGACCCTCTCTTTACCCACTCTCCTTTTGACACCAGGATTGCCAAGGAGGTGAAGGACAAGAATGAGACATTGAATGCCTTTTTTCGTTCTTTGAAGCAACGTGGAGAGAAAAACATCTATTTCCTTTCTTCCCGTGACATTATTGGCCACGACGGGGAGGCTACGGTAGACGGCATTCATTTTACCGATTTGGGCTTTATGAGGTATGCTGAGATACTTTACCCAATATTAGAGAAACACATGCGACCGTAATTAGGTATTACAGCCCCGTTTGTCTGTTTGCTGCCTTGCCGATGCTGTAGGGCAACTATTTGTTTCCTTTAACAAAACAGTCTGTTTCCTATAAGGGAACAGACTGTTTCAATATGGCGAACAAACTGTTTTTATATATTGGAACAAATTGTTCTGATACACTGAAACAAAGTGTTCAAACGTATGTGAACACTTTGTTTCGTAGGCTTGGAACGATGTGTTACGCTTCTATACTCTTATGCTTCTTATACTCTTCAATTACATGTTTCCTGCTCTGCAATATCTGCCAGCGATATACCAGACACGTGGTGATGAAGTAGAAGCCCGTTTGTATCCATAGTGCCTGATACTCGAAAGAGACTTCATTGAGTGTGGCTCCCATACTGTTGATGCGTACGTAGCCGTTGATGCCGAAGGTAGAAGGGAAGATGTACGAGAAGTACTTCCAGAAAGCAGGCATGGCGGCTCCCGGCCACGAAATGCCGGAGAGGAACAGCAGCGGCACTGAGGTGAACACGAACAGCAGCATGCACGTTTCGCGGTTGCGGATGGCAATGGATGCTGTCATGGCAAAGAAAATACAAGCGGCCAGGTAGGGCAGGGTGAACAGAGTCAGGACACCGGGTATCGCTATTTGGTTGAGGCTGAAAAGCCATGGAACCACACACAGTATATATACCGATACCAGTGAATATACCATGAAGTAGCTCAGCCCTTTTCCCATCACAATGCGTAGTGTGCCGTTGTAGTGGCGGTTGATAGGCACCAGGTCGCGGAAGCGGTTCTGTTCGCGTGCCGTCCCGGCAGACAAGCCGATGCCGAGTAGCAGCGTTTGCTGGATAATCAATACCAATACTGCCGGAATCAGGAAAGCGGCAAATCCGTTGGTCGGATTATAGAGGGCGACATCCTCATACTCTATCGGGTAGGCGGTAATCTTGTCCTGGCGGTCGGTGGTATTGGCGCTTCGCTCCACTTTGATGTCTGCGTTCATGGCGAGCGACACGTTGGTGTTGGCGGTCAGCAAGGCTTTGTAATACAGCAGTCCGCTCATGTCGCAGAAGATACTGACCTGCGTCTGCTTACCGCGTACAATGTCGTCGCTGAAGCTGGAGGGGATGTAGATAATGCCGTATGCCCTGCGGTCTTTCAACATCAGTTTGGCTTCTTCCATATCGGCGCAGTAGCTCACGAGGCTCACTTCGGGACTGGAGTCCACTTTCCGCAGGTATTCGCGGCTCAACGAGGAGCGTGAGTCATCCACCACGACAGTGGGCACTTCGTGGATGGTTTCGTTGGTATAGATGAAAGCATATATCAACGGATAGACCAACGGAACGAGCACGAAGAAGATGAGCACGCCCTGGTCGCGGAAGGTTGTACCGAATTCCCGTTTCCATATATAGAACAAGTCATGAATGCCTTGTATCATTTTCTGTCTGAACGTCAGGTCTTTCATTAGGGCATGTATTTATAGTAAACCAACGCTCCTTTCAGCCTATGGGCTATAAGGAACGGGAGCATCATGAAAATAAGCAGCGCTACGTAGTTGACCCACGAGTAAATCATGGGGTATCCATTCAGTGCCTGGTCCACATAAATCAGGAAATAGTGGCGCAGGGGGAACAGATTTGCCAATGCCTGCAATACGGGGTGCATGCCCATGGCGGGGAATGACAATCCGCACATGGAGAAAGAGAGTACGCCCCATAGGGAAGCGAAACTGAGTCCCAGACGCAGGGTAGGCAGGGTTCCTATCATCAATATTCCCATGCCTTGCGATGCCAGCACCAGGCAAAGGGTGGCAAGCAGCATCGGCAGGATGCCGCTGTTGCAGGGAAAATGGAGGAAACCGTAGAGGTATACATTATATAATATTCCCATCAGGAAGAAGATGGCGGTATGCGGCAGCAGTTTGCCGGTAAGGGAAATCCAGATGGAGTTGTTGCCCATGCGCAGCCATTCGCGGGCTGTGCGGTCTTTTATCTCAACTCCGATGGAATAGACGGTCACCATGAAGATAAGCAGCATCAGTACACCCGGTGCAAAGGTGTTGCACAGATATACGGAGTAGTTCAGCCACGGGTTATTGAGTGGATGCGTATCTATGACGATGGGCTGGAGGAAGGCCATCGCTTGCTCCTCGGTAGCGCCTTTGGCATAGAGGGCGGTGCGGGCGGCGGCTCCCGATGCCAGTTCGCTCATCATCTTCATATCTTTGAAGAGCAGTGAGCCGGCAATGAGTAGTGTGTTGTTGGTGTAGAACGAGAGTTTGGGCTGCCGTTGCGCCTGCGCTTGGCGGAGGTGCCTTCGGGTATATAGAAGAAGCCGTAAATCTCTCCGCGCTGCATGGCGGTGCGGGCTTCGTTGATATTGGGATAGCGAGCCACGACGGCTGTCTGCTCAAAAGCGTCCAAGTTACGTATCAGCTGGCGTGAAGTGGCACTCATGTCCTGGTCTACCACACCTACGGGCATGTCCGTAGGAAGCCCGGAGTCCATCAACGTGGTGAAGAATATGTAGCAGAACAACGGTGCTATCACCATACAGAACAGATAGAGCGGGCGGGAAACAAGACGGCGGCATTCGCGTCTTGCTACATTCCACAAAGCCGTATGTTTCTTATCTCTTTCCATCATCCTCCCCAATAACTCATAACTCCTTTTATTTCTCCAATATCACACTCATTCCCGGACGCAGTCTTCCACCTTCTCTTGCGGAGCGGCTTTTACTTCGAATGTTTTCAGGTCGAACTGGCCGGTAGTCTTGGTCGCTTTCCAAGCGGCATATGTGCCGAGGTCTTTCATGTAGTACACTTTCAGGCGGATATTCCTATCGAGGCAGGGATGAAGCTTCGAATTCGGTTATTCATACCCAACCCTTGCAGCAAGTCCTCGCGTACATTGAAGGTTACCCACATGTCATCCAGAATAGCGATGTTCATAATGGGAGCACCCGTGCCCACAAGCTCGCCTACTTTGGGGAATATCTCGGATACCTCACCGGCAGTCTGTGCAATCAGGTAAGTTTCCTTGATGTACGATTCAACTTCGGCCACAGCTCCTTTAGCACGTTCCACCAAGCAGCGGCAGCGGCTTTGTCCTCGCGTTCCGCACCGTTCTTGGCCATATCATACTGGGCTTTGGCGGCTTTCTCTGTAGCCTGGGCTGCATTGCGTTGGGCGGTAACTTCGTCAAGCTTTTGTGCAGACATCACGCCTTGGTCGTGCAGGTTCTTCACACGCGTGTAGGATTTTTCGGCAATCTCCAGTCCGGCCAGTGCCTTTTGCCACATTTCATAGGCAGCTTGTATCTGTTCCCGACGGGCGCCTTTCAAAGCTTTTTCGTTCTGGGCCTGGGCTGCCGATTCGGCGGCGCGTGCTTGTTCCAGTTTGGCCTGCACGTCCGGAGCCTCCAAAATGGCAAGGGTGTCTCCGGCTTGTACGCTTTGTCCCTCTTTTACACGAAATTCCAGAATACGTCCCGGCACTTTGCTCGATACTCGATACTCCGTTACTTCTGCTTGTCCTTGCACAATCTCCGGCCCTTTACGCAACATGAAGAAACCTACAAGGGCAACGATGGCAATAACTCCCGTCAGTGTGAGGAATGCCAACAACATGTTGCTGTTTTGTGATTTTGTATCTAACATATTATTTACTATTTACAATTTATGATTGAAGAAACGATCAATTATCAATTGTCAATTCCCCCGTTGCCTTTCTCAGATAGATTTCCGTCAGTTTTACGTCAATCTGTGCGTCTATCTTTTCCGATTGAGCAGAAAGCCATGCGGTATGCGCTTCGAGCACATTGCTGGCGGGTATAACGCCTTCCTCAAAGCCGAGTGTGGCGTATCTCAGGTTCTCGTTGGCTTTTTCCAGGTTCTTTTCGGCCATGGTCAGTTTTTTGGCAGCTTCGTTCACTTGGAAAGCAGACTGGTTGACCTGCAGCTCTATCTTTTCTTTGGCGTCATCCAACTGGTATTGGGCGATGCGTGCTTCCGATTTGGCTGCTTTTACTTTATAGATGCCTTCGCCCCAGTGCCAGATGGGTACCGATACCATGACACCCACGTTCCACATTCCTTTGAACTTCTTCTCAAAACTATTGAAGACGGAAGGGTTGGTTGCCATATAGCTGCCCATTAGTGCTATGGAAGGAAGATATTCCGAACGGGTGACATTTACTTTTTGCTTGTAAATCCGTGTGGCAAGTTCCAGGCTGCGTACTTCGGGGCGAGTGGCATAAACGTTGTTGATGTCGATGGCACCGTTTTTCAGAGTTGTGGGGGCCAGGTCTTCCTTCTGTTCGTCTGCGAGCATGATAGGAGTGGAAAGGTCAAGACCACACAGTTGGCACAGCAGCATCCGGGCAAGGCTCAAGCCATCGGTTACTTTGGTCAGAGTCATTTCGGTTCATTCACTTTTACTTTGATGGAGAGTCCGTCTGCTTTGGTGGCACGTTGGGCAATCATTTTGTTCGACGTTCGCTGTCGAGTTTCTGCAGTAGTTTCAGATAACCTTCTGCCAGCTTCTTTTTATGGGCAAGGGATACTACCTGCAATATGCCTGGTCTGTACTCAGGATTACTTCCTGCATACCGGTGTTGTGCTGCTGGCGGGCCAGCTCTTCGGCGTATTTGGTGATTTTATTGTAGGCACGTATCTTGCCGCCCATATATAGGGGTTGGGTCAAGGTCAGTGCGCCCGCATACATGTTGCGGGTGTCTGTACGAAAGGCGTCAACCAAGGATTGGCCTGCACCGTCGAGGGCACCTACCAGGCTTTGTCCTAAAGCCGGCAGTTTCCCCGCTATTTCAGGATGAAGCTGCGCTATGACTTGGGCGGCTTGTTGCAAGGGGCCGCTGAGGTTTGTACCCAATCCGGACAAGGCCCCTTTTTGGGCATCACTGAGGATAGACAACTCTTTTTGGCTGCGCATATATCCACCGGTGGCCGAAATGTTGGGAAGGTAATTGGTGAATGCCGCCTTTTTTTGATAATGTGCAGCGTTGATTTTTTCTTGGCTTATCAGCAGTTCTTTGTTGTTGGAAATTGCCAATGCACGGCAACTATCCAAGCTCAATGCTTCCTGGGCCTTCACGGGGAAGGACAGGTATGCCAAACAGATGAAACAGAAGAACTTTTTCATTGGGCTATACATTAATTAAGGTGATGAATCGGTTACTTATACAACAACAATAATTGCATAAACAACGATGCAAATGTATAGGCTTTCAATGATATTGCAAAATAATTTAGAAATTTTTTTAGGCATAAGAACAAAAGAACACATTTTGCAGCGTTACGAAATCAGTAGTATGCCGCATGTTTTATGCTCTTTTGTTCTTACTTGTCTGAAAAATGTATTAATTCAAGTTGAATGATTGTGAACCGATAAGGGTGCCGTCAGTAAAAATGTCTACGCGGTAGGTACCTGCATAGAGGTATTCTTCTACATCCCAATATACGGTGACGGTTTGCTCTTCTCCGTTGTATTCTATATACTTCTTGATGGAATATACCAGTTCCCGGTTCTCGTATGGGAAGGTGTTTGAGGGACTTTTGGTCAGCACGTCATTGTCCGGTTTGGTGATGCGGATGTAGAGGGTGCGTTCGCCGGTTTCTGCAGTGATGTTTTTCACGATGGAGAAGTTTATTTTGAACTTCACGATGTCTTTCACTTTCTTGGCAGTCTTGCCGCGTTTGTTGGTGGGCTGCACAGAGATGTTGGTGGCGTCCAGTTGTGCGGCAAGCGTCACTGTCTTGGTCAGGTTCTTCTTTTCTTCGGACAAGTTGCTGATTTGCCGGGAAGCGGCGTTGTACTTTTGGGTGACATCGGCTATGATTTCCTTCTGTTGGGCAGTCAGGCGGTTCAGCGAGTCAATCTGGTTGATATAGCCTATCATGACTTTGCGGAGAGAGGCCAGTTCCTTCTTCAGACGGCGTATCTCGGTGGCATTGCTGCTCTTCACGGTGCGGAGTTCTTCCAATAAACGTTGGGTCTTCAGTTGTTCCTGCTCCAAAAGTACGGAGAGGGAGTCGTTGGAGACGGTCAGCTTCAGTTCGTCATATTGTCTGGCGAAGTCTGTGTATTGATTTTCAAGGTCTTCTTTATCCAGATTGAATTCCATCACCAGTTCCTTGTTGGTTTGCTTTTCGGAAATCAGCAGAATGGTAACTCCTATTAATAATAAGATAAGGAGGCTGCCTGCCACGATGAGAAGTGTATTCTTCTTAACTGCCATTTTTGATAATGATTAATGGTTAAGTGATTAATGGTTGGTGACTGATTATTCGTCTTACGTTCACTAATCGTCCGCAAAATTAATCATTAATCATTAATCATCGTCCACTAATCGTTGGCTAAATGTGTATTTAACTAAAATTATTACGGAAATATTTCTCTAATTACGAAGTTCGCTGTACTTTTGTATCATCTTTAAAGAATACTTATAAACAAAAAACTTTAGAAATTATGTCAAAAGTAACCGTAGTAGGTGCAGGTAACGTAGGTGCTACATGCGCTAATGTGTTGGCCTTTAATGAAGTGGCTGACGAAGTGGTAATGCTGGACGTGAAAGAAGGCGTTTCAGAAGGTAAGGCAATGGATATGATGCAGACTGCTCAACTGCTGGGCTTCGACACCACTGTTGTAGGTTGTACCAACGATTATGAGAAGACTGCCAACTCCGACGTTGTAGTGATTACTTCCGGTATTCCCCGTAAGCCGGGTATGACTCGTGAAGAATTGATCGGTGTTAATGCAGGTATCGTTAAGTCGGTTGCACAGAACATCTTGAAATATTCTCCGAATGCTATCCTCGTGGTTATTTCTAATCCGATGGATACCATGACCTATCTGTCATTGAAGTCTTTGGGCTTGCCGAAGAACCGTATCATCGGTATGGGTGGTGCTTTGGACAGCTCTCGTTTCAAATATTTCTTGTCTCAGGCTTTGGGCTGCAACGCCAACGAAGTAGAAGGCATGGTTATCGGTGGTCACGGTGATACTACCATGATTCCGTTGGCTCGTCTGGCTACTTACAAAGGACAGCCGGTAAGCACACTGCTGAGCGAAGAAAAACTGAACGAAGTAGTAGCTTCTACCATGGTAGGCGGTGCTACACTGACTAAGTTGCTGGGTACTTCTGCATGGTATGCTCCGGGTGCGGCAGGCGCTTATGTAGTTGAGTCTATCATCCACAACCAGAAGAAGATGATTCCTTGTTCAGTATATCTGGAAGGAGAATACGGTGAATCAGACATCTGTATCGGTGTTCCCGTAATCCTTGGCAAGAACGGTATCGAGAAAATCGTTGAACTGGAACTGACTGCTGACGAAAAAGCTAAATTTGCTGCCAGCGCTGCTGCCGTTCACAAGACAAATGCTGCTTTGAAGGAAGTAGGAGCTCTCTAATTGAGGGTAACTTAAAGAGAAATAAGCAAGCCTCACGGACTTTTTCTGACAAGGAAAAAGACGTGAGGCTTTTTTTATCCCCCAAAAAGAATCATTATGAAAAAACTACTATTAGGTATTGCTGCCGCTTGCCTGGCAGGTTTTACTTTTGCGCAAGATGCTCCGCTCTGGATGCGTCATAGTGTTATCTCTCCCGATGGGACCACCATTGCTTTTACGTATAAGGAGACATCGTATACGGTGCCGGTTGCCGGTGGACGTGCCATGCAGATAACTACCAATCCCGCATATGATACGGCTCCGGTATGGAGTCCGGACAGTAAGCGGATTGCTTTTGCTTCGGATCGTATGGGAAGCCTGGACGTCTACATTGTGTCCAAAGACGGAGGCGAACCACGACGCTGACTACCCACTCGGGAAGCGAAACACCGCTTGCTTTTACAGATGCCGGACATATCCTGTTCTCTGCAGGCATCATGCCGTCTGCTGAGGCTGTTGTCTTTCCCTCTAACGGGCAGTTCAACCAGGTCTATCGAGTATCAGTGGAGGGAGGGCGTCCGACGATGATTTCGTCCATGCCTATGGAGTGCATCTCCATCAATAAGGAGGGAGCGATGTTGTATCAGGATAAGAAAGGTTACGAGGACTACTGGCGTAAACATCACGTATCGCCCATTGCCCGGGACATCTGGATGTATACTCCGGGAAAAGAACCGCAGTACCGCCAACTGACTACTTTCGGAGGAGAAGACCGTGAACCGGTTTGGGCTCCTGATGGAAAAACATTCTACTATCTGAGTGAGGAAAACGGCTCTTTCAATATCTACCGACGTACTCCCGGAGATGCGAAGGCCGTGCAGTTGACGCACTATACCAAAAATCCGGTACGTTATCTCAGTGCCGCTACGGACGGAAGGTTGTGCTATGGATTTGATGGTGAGATTTATACCCTGCTTCCCAGTGGAGAAGCGCAAAAGGTGAACATCTGCATTGTTTCCGACAGAAACGACAAGGATATTATCCGCCAGATTAAGAGTAGTGGCGCCACGGAAATGGCAGTGTCTCCGGATGGTAAGGAAGTGGCTTTCGTTTTGCGCGGCGATGTCTACGTCACTTCAGTGGAATATAAGACTACGAAGCAGATAACGAATACTCCTTGTCAGGAACGTACCGTAGACTTTGCCCCCGATGGGCGGACACTGGTTTATGCTTCCGAACGCGGCGGGCTTTGGCAACTTTACACTTCGACGATTGTGCGTAAGGACGAGAAGCTGTTTACCTATGCCACAGAGCTGAAGGAAGAACGCCTGACAAACTCGGATGCCGCTTCTTTCCAACCCCAATACAGCCCCGACGGTAAAGAGATTGCTTTTCTCGAAAACCGTAGCGCCATCCGTGTCATCAATCTGAAGACGAAGGCTGTGCGTACCGTTATGGATGGCAAGTACCAATACTCTTATTCGGACGGTGACCAGTGGTTCCAGTGGAGTCCGGACAGCAAATGGATTCTTTCGGACTATATCGGTGTAGGTGGATGGAACAACAAAGATGTTGTGCTGCTGAATGCCGATGGTAAGGGTGAAATGGTGAACCTGACCGAAAGCGGATACAACGTATGGCAATGCCAAATGGGTATTGGACGGAAAAGCCATGATTTTGGACCAGTGACCGTGCGGGGTATCGCAGCCACGGGCAGTTGGGGAGCCGAAGACGATACTTATATCATGTTCTTTGATGCTGAAGCATACGACCGTTTCTTGATGAACAAGGAAGAAACCACTTTGCTTGAGGAAGTGGAGAAGCAGAGAAGGAAAAAGCCGGGAAGAAAGACGAAAAGGATGCCAAGAAGAAAAAAGAGGATGCCGACAAAGATAAGGAGAAAAAGGTAGAGCCGTTGAAGTTCGATCTCGCAAACCGCTTTGACCGTATTGTACGCCTGACCGTTAATTCCTCGCATATGGCAGATGCCATGCTTTCTGCTAAAGGGGGATAAACTCTATTATCTGTCTGTTTTTTGAGGATGGGTACGATCTTTGGGAGCACAATCTGAAAGAGAATGTTACAAAAGTTCTTTTGAAGAAAGTAGGTGCAGGCGCTTTGCAGCCTGACAAGGAAGGAAGAATATCTTCCTTTGTGCCCGCGACGGAATGAAGAAGATAGAGATTGAAGGCAGCAAGATTTCTCCAATTGAATTTGAGGCTTTCTTCGATTACCGTCCTTACGGTGAGCGTGAATATATCTTCGACCACATCTGGCAGCAGGTAAATGATAAGTTCTATGTGGCAGACTTGCAAGGTACGGACTGGAATGGATACAAAGAAACTTATAAGCGCTTCTTGCCTTATATCAACAATAACTACGATTTTGTGGAAATGCTGAGTGAGATGCTGGGTGAATTGAACGGTTCTCATACGGGAGCGCGTTATTATGCTTCGGGCGCAGCACTTCCTACGGCAGCTTTGGGAGTGTTCTATGATGAAGCTTATGCGGGCGATGGACTGAAGATTAAAGAAATTATAGCTCAGAGTCCATTGACGAAGAAAAAGACGGATGTCAAGCCGGGCTGTATTATCGAGAAAGTGGATGGTGTTGCCATTAAGGCTGGCGCTGATTATTTCCCGTTACTCGAAGGTAAGGCAGGCCGCAAGGTGATTCTCTCGGTCTATAATCCTGTTACCGGAAAGCGGTTTGAAGAAACCTTGAAGCCCATATCTTACGGTGCCCAGAATGAGCTGTTGTATAAGCGCTGGGTGGAAACTGTCGCAAGAAGGTGGATGAATATTCCGGTGGGCGCATTGCTTATATTCACATCAAAGGTATGGATAGTCCGAGCTTCCGTAAGATTTACTCCGATTTGTTGAGCGAAAGCAGTCGTAAGAAAGAGGCTGTTGTGGTGGATACCCGCCATAACGGAGGCGGATGGCTGCACGAACAAGTAGCGACGTTACTTAGCGGCAAGGAGTATGAACGCTTTGTGCCGCGCGGCCAGTACATCGGCAGCGATCCTTTTGATAGATGGCTGAAACCTTCGTGTATGTTGGTTTGCGAGGATAATTACAGCAATGCCCACGGTACTCCTTTTGTGTACAAGACGTTGGGTATCGGTAAGCTGATAGGTGCTCCAGTGGCAGGAACCATGACTGCTGTCTGGTGGGAAAGCCAGATTGATCCAAGTATTGTATTCGGTATTCCGCAGGTAGGTTGTGTGGATATGCAGGGTAACTATCTGGAGAACCGGACTTTACAGCCGGACATCTTGGTTTATAATGAGCCGGAAGCTGTTTTGAAGGGAGAAGATGCACAGCTGAAAGCGGCGGTGGACCACTTGCTGAAGGGGTTGCAACAAAAGAGATGAGTTGTTAAAGCGCTGATTTTTATATAGAACTCAGATTATTTAACGTGAGTCCGACGAATTCAGACGCTCTGTTGATTCGTCGGATTCATGTTTTTTAAAGTTTTCTCATGTCAGTGTTCTATCTGCAAGAGTGTATGACTAAGTCCCTATGTAAAGGAAACAAAGTCCCGGACTATTGTATGCTGGGTTTCGTTATCCTGTCCGGGCGCTCATTTCTTTATTCCTGGGTGACTCATATCTCTCCGAATGTCCTGAAGGGGAAGTTTCTTATTTGCCTTTGAACCATTTATCAGCGAACCAGATGTATTGTTCCCAATCATAAACCGTAATGTCATGGATTCCGGTGCGGATATGGTAGGCAATGCTTCCATCTCGGACGGGGGTATCTGTAGCAGGCATCTCTGTAGACTCTAATCCTTTCTTGCCAAAAAGCTCATATACGGGAGTGGCATATACTCCGGATAGGAATTCGCCTTTGGGGTCGGCCCAGCGGTCTTCGGTTGCACTGGCTATGTAGACCGGACGGGGAGCTTGCAGGGCAATGAGCTCGTGTTGGTCGAACGGTAAATTTTCCTCCTTATCATTGTATTTCCAGAAGTTGCGGCAGAACCAATGCGTGAATTGCCGGTTGACGGCACGGACTGTTTCGCCAAAGGCACGGCGGGAGAGCGCTGCACCTCCGCAACCGGAACAGTTGGAAATGATTAGGGAGAAACGTGGATCTGTAGCACCGGCCATAATGCAGCTTTGCCATGTCGGGAATGACCGAAGACAGCCACTTTGGATGCATCTATCTCTTTGTCCGTCTCAAAATAGTCCATGGCACAACTCATGGCCCATGCCCATGCTGCAATGGTTCCCCATTCGTTATCGGCAGGGCGGCGTTGTCCCTTTTTGTAGAACAAAGGATGAACTCCGTTTTTAAAGGCGTCATCGAAATCAGGATCGATGTCTCCCCGGTAAATAGTGGCAAGCGCATAGCCGTTCTTCATAATCGTTTCTATGGGCCAGCGTGCCGAGGCGATACCTCTTTCGGGGAGCTTCCTCCATCTGAACTCTTTTTGTTTTTCAAGTGTAGGATATGATATGCCGGGGTCGGTGCTGATGGTGTGGTTACCTTTGAAGTTGAGTCCGAAGAACAACGGTACGGTTCCCGCACGTTGGTTGGGAATGTACATGAGTATGGTGAAATACTTTTTGTTGTCCTTTGTAAGATAGACATTGACTTCTTTTCGAGTAGCCAGTCCTCCAAGTGCATGGCTGTCTTCCGTCAATACTTCGAAATGCATGTCCTTAGGATGTTTGGGAGCCTTACCGAACATCTCTGTTTCAAAGAGTCGCAATAGTTCGGGACGGCGTTTCTTCGTCCATTGTTCTGCTGTTGTTACCGGTTTTCCGTTTTCCAGTGTCAACGCATCAGGCAAGGTGTATTCGGAACATTCACTTCATTGTAATTTGGCTTTGGCGGCCGGCTGCTTCAGGTCGACCAGATGGGTGACCTTGTCCGGACAAAGTATGGCTGCGTGTGCTGCTGTCTGGGCTACTTCCTTCTCGTCATAGTTCATGCCTTTTGGGGAGTAGGGG
>ENA-OQCE01000253-OQCE01000253.1-human-gut-metagenome-genome-assembly--contig:-NODE-253-length-26073-cov-2.085138_pt1 | contig 26073 bp, 34 predicted proteins | sample MGYA00242495_ERZ504572 | MGnify/ENA primary metagenome ERZ504572 (study PRJEB26092, sample SAMD00036228) | human gut metagenome | host: Homo sapiens | study: EMG produced TPA metagenomics assembly of... | reverse complement strand
TGATTCTATGTATTTTCTACTTTGGCCTTGTTTTCACGGATTCATCTGCCTCTGATTTCACGATGCTTTTCTTCCTCGCTATCGTCTACCTGCCGGTCTTGTTTTACGCATTTCTCTGCGAAATGTTCAACCAGGGACAAAGTCTCGGCAAGCGGCTGATGAACATCCGTGTCGTAAAAGCAGACGGTTCCACGCCCGGCATAGGCTCGTACCTGCTCCGATGGCTTCTCTTTCCTATCGACGGACCGGTGACCGGTGGCCTGGGACTTCTGGTCGTCCTTTTGACCAAAAACAGCCAGCGAATGGGCGACCTTGCTGCCGGCACCATGGTAATCAAGGAAAAGAATTACCGCAAGATACACGTCAGCCTCGATGAGTTCGACTACCTGACCAAAGACTACCGGCCTACCTATCCACAAGCTTCCGACTTGTCATTGGAGCAAATCAACGTCATTACTCGGACCCTGCAATCGGGTAAGAAAGACCGTACACGACGCATTGCCTCCCTTGCGAAAAAAGTGCAGGAACTTCTCTCCATCACTCCTCATGACGGTAACCCGGAAAACTTTCTTCAAACCATTCTCCGGGACTACCAGTATTATGCCTTGGAAGAAATTTAATACAAACTTCCAACAAAACCCAAGAAGTGTTAAGTCTTACGCTTATTTAAGATTCAAGCTGCATCTTTTTGGCTTTTCATTTGTTAATTAGCCAGAAGGTCTTAACTAAATAACAAAGAACAATTATGAAACGAATCATTACATTAATCACACTGGTATTGGTAAGTGCATCTACCTTGATGTATGCACAGAGTAGCAGCGAAACACGCCGTGCAGAGCGTAAAGCCCAACGCGAAGCCCAGAAAGCACGCGAAAAAGCGGAAAATGAAAGGAACTATGCCATTGCCGTCCAGGCATTGAAAGAGGGCAAGTTTGTATTGGAAGCAGACCAGCTGGTATTCAAGAGAGGAAGGAGTGCATTTGTTTCATCGACAACAACTTCGTTATGATGGACGGTGAACACGCATCTGTACAAATAGCTGCCAACAGTGCCCTTGCAGGCCCCAACGGAATAGGCGGCATCACAGTGGACGGCAGCAGAAAGGAAATGAAAATCACGACCGACAAAAAGGGAAACGTGAATTGCAGCTTCAGCGTACAAGGCATCGGAATATCCACACAAGTGCATATCACACTGACCAACGGCGGCAATAATGCATCAGCAAGAATCAGCCCGAACTTCAATTCGAATACCCTGACGCTGAACGGAGTCCTGGTTCCATTGTCCCAGTCAAACGTTTACAAAGGGCGGGCTTTATAAAACGCTCCTTTTGTCCGTACAAAGTATGAAGAAAAGAAGATATTCATATCGTGTTCGCAGGATATGAATATCATGTAGACATGAAATTAATAGAATGCAATACAAGGAATTAATATTCTGTATAACAGTTTATTAATTCCTTGTATTGCATATAAAGGATTCTAAGAAGATGTGAACATTTATTCTTTTATCTGTTGACACGTTGGGCAATAATATACCGAACCACCCATATAAGCCTCTTTTATGATGGTACTGCCACAACGGAGACAAGGATTCTTCCATGTTTTGGCAGAAAGAATGGTTTTGTAACCTCCGGCGTTGCCATAAAGATCTGTTTGCGTATCGCGTCCGCCCTCGGAAGTCATATCCACCAATGTTTTTTTTAGAGCATTAAAAAGAACTTCTTTCTGATTATCCGACAGAAGTAGCACTTTTCTGTTTGGGATTTATCCGTGCATTGAACAGAATATCCTGCGTTACGCCATTACCGACACCGGGAATATGCTGATTGGTTGCCAATAGAGCTTTAGCAGAGAGGGTCTTCTTTGCTTCGGCAACGAGTTTCTCAAATTCCGCTTCGGTGTATTTATCGCTCAACGGCGAAATGCTTTCCCGACTCAATTTATAGTACTTATTGTCGATATAGCTATCAGGATAAACATTGATAAAACCATACATTGCAACCGTGAAGACAAGGAATGAATCATCATTAAACGTCAGCAACAACTGGTAATTGGCAGGAATCTCATCTCCCGCACTATAATAACGGACACTGACTCCGTCGCCTATGTTCATGATCACATTATCCGAAAGATTGAAATTGACAAACATGCCATATCCTTCGGATGAAAGGATGGTTTTGCCTACGAGCAGTTTACCATACTCCGACGGTTCACCGTTATAGAACGTAAACTTATGCGGTTTGGTGGCATTAAATACCTGCGTGATTGTTTTACCGCTCAAGGCGTTGTTCACTTGTTTGCTCAAGGTGATAACTTCGGGTAATTCTAACATATTATCTTACTTTTATTTTCGATAGGGATATATATTTCCGTTAATAACTCGTCAATAGCCGTGTTGCCAGGTGTATTATAATCAATATCACTCATTATTTTAACCGGACCACTTCCCCTATAATAGGCATCAACACGTTCAATGAGTCTTTCTCTTTCAGATTCATGGCATTTTTCAGCGGTTCGTCCCAGCGGTGTCTAGCCAAAGCATATTTGGAATGATGAACAGTCAGAATCTTTTCCGCATTCAAGTCCCTGGCCGCTTGCCCCAAATATTGGGGCATGGTATGGATATATTTCCAATCTTCGTTATACTGCCCATTCTCCAATATGGCAAGGTCAATGCCGGGATATTGCTTGCCTATTTCGGCAAAATGCGTGTCATATCCGCTATCACCACCCATATAAATCTTCTGCGAAGGGGTTTCGATAAGGAAAGAAGCCCATAATGCCTGATTTGCCTTCAACGAGCGGCCCGAAAAATGCCGGGCGGGCAAGCAATGAAGCAGAAATCCCTTATCCAGTACAGTATCTTCAAACCAATCTAGCTCAACCAGGGATGATTTGTCAAATCCCCAATACTCGAAATGTTCGCCTACCCCCAAAGGACAGACCACCTTGCCTACCCGGTTTTTCAGCTGCATCACCGTCTCATAATCCAGATGGTCCCAATGGTCATGTGATATCACCAGATAGTCAATCTCCGGCATATCGGCAGGCTTGTAGCATCCGCCCCTTTGAACGGCTTGTTTACAAACGAAACCGGAGAAGCCACACAAAATACGGGGTCTACCAGTATACGCTTTCCGTCTACCTGGATAAAATAGGATGAATGTCCGAACCATACCAATACATTCTCGTCCTTGCTTATCTTGCTGAGGTCCGTCTTTATAACCGGAATCTCTTTTTCTGGACGCAAATCGGTTTCTTTCTTAAATAAGAATCCCCAGAAAGCTCCCAAACGTCCCTTTTGGGAAGTCATCATCATCGTACTGTGCAGATTCCGGAATTCTCCGTCTTTGTAATGAGGCGACTTCTTTATCCTCTCCAACCGTTCTCCTTGAGGAGCCCTCCCGAAACTCGGCTGATTGACAAAAACGAATCCCGCTATGACCGCAACAGCCATAATACCCACTATAATGCCAACTATCATACGTACTCTTTTCGTTTTTAATGAATTCATATTCAATGAGGCTACATTTACAGCTGCAAATATAGTCGAATTGTTATTAAATCACTATCTTCGCGCCCAATTTACGGAATCAATACAATAAAGCAATAAAAAGCCAACAAAGAAATGAACACACACAGTCTATGTTGCATCGGTTATATTACCCAAGATAAAGTCGTAACCCCTAAAAATACCATATATATGCCGGGAGGCACCTCCTTCTACTTCGCACATGCCATCAAGCACTTGAATGCTAACGATTTTCTATTGGTAACAGCTTTGGCTGATACTGACATGGGCATTGTGGAAGACATTCGGAAAGAAGGTATTTCCGTCAAAGCCTTGCACAGCACACATTCCGTCTGTTTCGAGAATATTTATGGAGAAAATCAAAACGAACGTACACAACGTGTCACGGCAAAAGCAGACCCTTTCACCGTGGAAGGTTTGAAAGATACCGATGCACGGATTATCCACTTGGGCAGTCTGCTTGCCGACGACTTCTCTTTGGAGGTCATCAAGTTCTTGTCCGGCAAGGGACTCCTCTCGGTAGACGTGCAAGGATTTCTCCGCAAGGTGGAGAATGAAAAGGTGCTGGCCGTAGACTGGCCGGAAAAGAAAGAAGCATTGAAGTATATCCATATCCTGAAAGCCAACGAAGCTGAAATGGAAGTGCTGACCGGATGCAGTGAACCGCACGAAGCTGCATTGCTGATTGCAGACTGGGGCGTGAAGGAAGTGCTGCTGACCCTGGGAGATAAAGGTTCGCTGATATATGCCCAAGGAGAATTCCACGAAATACCCGCCTACCCTGCCCTGCAGATTACAGATGCAACGGGATGCGGAGACACCTATATGGTAGGATATCTGTATATGCGCGACAAAGGCGCGTCTTATCGAGAAGCCGGATGCTTTGCCGCCGCCATGTGTACCATAAAGCTACAATCGCACGGGCCGTTCTGCGGAACGGAGGAAGCGATAAATAATGTGATAAGAGGATAAGATGATGGGTGATAGCAGGATATCACCCCATCATCTTATTTACAATCCGAATTTCTTCAAATCATCTTCCACGCTACCGATACCTGCAATATGGAACATATCAACCAGTACCTTGACGACATTTGGAGAAAGGAAAGCGGGCAATGTAGGTCCTAAGTGAATATCCTTCACACCGAGGCTCAATAATGCCAATAATACAATAACTGCTTTCTGTTCGTACCACGCTATGTTGTAGACTATGGGAAGTTCATTAATGTCGTTCAGCTGGAATACTTCTTTCAGCTTCATGGCTATTACCGTCAGTGAATAGCTGTCATTGCACTGCCCGGCATCCAATACACGGGGAATGCCGTTGATGTCTCCCAAACCAAGTTTATTATAGCGGTATTTGGCACAACCTGCGGTCAGGATAACGGTATCTTGCGGCAAGGCTTTGGCAAATTCCGTGTAGTAGTCACGGCTCTTCATACGTCCGTCACAACCTGCCATTACGATAAAGCGGCGTATGGCCCCGGTCTTCACGGCATCTACCACCTTGTCTGCCAGTTGCAGCACCTGGTTATGGGCAAAACCGCCGATAATTTCTCCATGCTCTATCTCCACCGGAGGCTGGCATTGTTTGGCAATCTCTATGATTTCAGAAAAGTCTTTCCTACCTTCAGCATCCTTATCAATGTACTTGCAACCCGGATAGCCGGTAGAGTTGGTGGTAAACATACGTTCTTTATACACAGCATTTGTCAGAGGAGGAACGATGCAATTGGTGGTAAACAGAATCGGTCCGTTGAAGGAAGTGAATTCTTCGCGCTGTTTCCACCAGGCATTGCCATAATTGCCTACAAAATGGGAATATTTCTTGAAAGCCGGGTAATAGTGAGCAGGTAACATTTCACCATGTGTATAGACATCTATTCCTGTGCCTTCAGTCTGTTTCAATAATTCTTCCATATCCTTCAAGTCATGGCCGCTAATCAAAATTCCCGGACGGTTCTTCACACCGATATTCACCTTTGTAATTTCAGGATTACCGTAAGTACCAGTATTGGCTGCATCCAATAGAGCCATTGTCTTTACTCCAAACTCACCAGCTTCGAGAACCAGCTTCACCCACTCCTCTGCCGATAGAGACTCAACCGCAATGGTAGCCAGTGCGCGTTGCATGAAAACATGAACCGTATCATCATTGAATCCCAGACGCATAGCATGCTCCAGATAGGCAGCCATACCTTTCAAGCCATAGACAAGCAATTCTTTCAACGAGCGGAGGTCTTCATTCTGTTCACGCAGAACACCTACTGTCTTCGCTTTCTCGGCATAGTCGTCACGCGTTCCCTGCCAAGTCAGTTCATCTACTTGGGGTAGGAACACTTTGTTGTGCTTGGCCTCTTGAATCAATCCATTACGCATGGTGATTCCTTTATCTACCCGCTTCAAAATGCTTTCATCATCGAAATTTGCATTTCGTAATAGTGCAGAACAGAGCATCCGTCACAAAGATATTCACTTCTTCGGAGACCGGACAATCTGCCTTGCGCAAAACATCGGCAACGACAGAGACACCTCTAACCACAAACAGCAACAAGTCCATAGCTTGAGCCGTATGACTTTCTTTTCCACATACACCTTTCAGTATACAGCCGGTTCCTTTGGCTGTCTCCTGACATTGATAACAAAACATGTTCGGTTCCATATTCTTATTCATTTAAAAGTTTACATCATCTTTCCATAAGATAAGCAGCACCTCAGCAATAAAAATAAGCAAGCTTATTTTCTATTACTTTCGGTTTGCATTATCTTTGTGCAAAGATGAGAGTTCTACAACGCGAAAACTGTCACGAATGTTACATCGAATCACAAAAAAGTAAAAAAGAGAATGGAAATCCATACATTATTGAAAATGCCTCCTTTTCAAGGCATAACAGAAGAAGAATTATTATCCCTCATCCTGGCACCCGAACATGCACGCAGGCAATACAAACCTGCTGACTTTATTGCCATGCAGGGAGAAGTATACCGTTCTCTATTCATATTGTGCTGCGGCAGTGTGCGTACCCAAATGGTCAGTGCAGAGGGAAAACAACTCACCATAGAAACGCTGAAAGCCCCGCAACTACTTGCCCCGGCTTTTGTCTTTGCCTCCGAAAACCGCTTCCCGGTAAATATCGAAGCAAAAGAGAAATGTGAGATACTCATCATAAACAAGAATGTCTTCCTGGAATTCCTGCATCGACACCCCACTGTGATGCGCAACTTTCTGCAACTGGTATCGGACAGAACTCTGTTTCTCTCCAAAAAGCTGAATGCCTTTGCCCTGCAAAGCCTAAAATCGCGCATACTGAACTATCTACGCATGCATGGCACGATACTCAACCAGCAGGAAGTGGCACAAATACTGGGAGTGGCTCGTCCCTCGCTAGCACGTGCCTTATCGGAGCTGGCAAGCGAAGGATGCATCCGGATAGAAGAGAAGGAAATGCGGATAAATGAAATCTCCGCCCAAAAGTATTTATAAAAAAACGCCCACAAAACACGCACGCCTGCGCATCTTGCGGACATCTTCATCCTTTTATAAAACTGCCTGCTTTTTCTAAGCAAAGTCGGAGATTTTTAGAAATAGTTGCATAATGGCGACACACCGCTTGAATTCAGCGAATTAATGGGATTGTATTTCACTTCCATTTGAAAAACGACGCTACAAAAAGCACATTTGAGCATGAGTTACGTTACCTAATCGTTACCTTGTCCAAGTCTATAAAACAGACAATATAAGCGGTTATTTTTCAATTGTTTGCATTATTCTTCATAGCTTAAAACAACTCGATAAATAGTAATTTTGTAACAAAAATAATCGAGTTATGAGGAGTACCTTTCGAGTTCTGTTCTACACCAAGAACCAGGCCATAAAAAATGGCCGTGTCCCTGTCATGGGGCGTATTACCGTCAACGGAACGACGGCGAGTTTCAGCTGCAAGCGTGATGTTCCCCTTGCCCTTTGGGATGCCAAAGGCAATTGTGCCAAAGGCAAATCCGAGGAGGCAAGACGGCTGAATCGGGAGCTGGAGAACATCAAGGCACAGATCGGCAAGCACTATCAATATCTCTCGGACCACGATTCGTTCCTGACAGCCAAGAAGGTCTATGACCGCTATAACGGCTTTGGCGAGGAGATCCATTCGTTGATGGAGATCTTCAATATCCAGATCCGGGATTACAAACGGCAGATCGGCAAGACGAAAGCCCAAAGCACCTACCGGGGGTTGGTGGACGAGTACAAGTGTCTGTCCTGTTACCTGAAGGACAAGTTGGGTACGGAGGATATCCCCCTGATGTCGCTGGACATGGATTTCATCAAGAACTATTACAACTGGATGCTTTCCGTGCGCGGGCTGGCCAAGTCAACGGCCTTCGAGCGCGTCAACACACTGAAATGGCTGATGTATCTGGCAATGGACGAGGGATGGATCCACAAGCACCCGTTCAAGAAGTTCGTGTGCAAGCCGGAATACAAGAAACGTCCTTTCCTCTCGGAGGAGGACCTGCAACGCGTTATCAGCGTCAAGCTGAGCTACAGGCGGCAGCAGGCCATCCGGGACATGTTTGTTTTCATGTGCTTCAGCGGCCTGGCCCATGCCGACCTGAAGGAACTTTCTTACCGGAATGTCCACACGGATTCGGACGGGAACACCTGGCTGGTTGGAAACCGTGTGAAGACCAAGGCACCCTATGTTGTCAAGCTGCTCCCGATAGCCGTCGAGCTGATCGAGAAATACAGGGGGGTGAACGAATTCAAGGTTTCTCCGGACAGGGTGTTCCCCGTGGGGGAAATAGGGAGTATGGAGGACAGTTTGAAGCGTATCGGCGAGAAGGCCGGCTGCAGTGTCCGCGTCAGCCCGCATGTCGGACGTCATACCTTTGCGACCCTGGCCCTGAGCAAGGGCATGCCGCTTGAAACCCTGCAGAAAGTCCTCGGGCACAAGACCATCATCTCCACGCAGGTCTACGCCGAGCTGATCAATCCAAAAATCGGTGAGGACACGGACAGGATGCGTGAGAAGATCGGCGGGATGTTCCGCCTGGCCAACTAAGAAGAAGGGATGCTTCACCGGACTCGCCGGATAAGCATCCCTTCTTCTTTTTCTTTACGACCGGTTATCCGGCGTATTGCCTGTAGTTCCGGTAGTTTTTCCGCAAGGTCTCGTACAGGGCACTCTCAGGATACAGTATTTTCCCTCCGATGGTGGTATAGGGTATGGCTCCTTCGTCACGCAGCGTCTGCAGGTCCTTTTTGAGATGTGCAGCATTTCGCACACGTCTTCCCCCGCAGGTAATGTTCGTCCGCATGGTGGGACGTATCCTTGCCGTCGCCGCCTCCACCGATTTTCCGATCTTTTTCATCCATCCGGTCAGTTCCTTGAACTCCTCCGAATCTTTTGTAATGATTTCCGCCATTATTTCCTTCTTTTTTTAATGAGGCCTTCTTCCAATATTTGCCGGATATCCGCTTCCTTGTAAAAGCATTTTCCTCCGATGTTCGAATAAGGGACCAGTCCCCTGTCCCGATGGTTCTGCAGGCTTCTTTTGGAGATGCCGAGGGCCAGGCATACCTCCTGTGCGTCAAGTCACTTTTCCGGTGAGGACGGAGCGATTTTCTTTTGGAAGTCGGCCATCTGTACCGACAGCGTGCTGAGCTTTCTTTTTAGCTCCAGATACGCGTTCGTTTCAATAAGTGTCAGTTCCATAATCTTTTTTTATGATTTCGGGTGCAAGATAACGCAATTTTCCATGCGTGTACGGAACGCGTCAGCCATAGTCATGAAAAGTCGGCAATAGTCAGGGAGTCGGAAAACACGCCCTCCTTCTTTTTGGGGGCGGCATAATGAATCAATCGAACCTGTTTGCCCGGAATATCAGATTAATTTCCTATCTTTACCCCGGAAATATGAATTCATTCAGGAACGGGGATTAATCCGGTCCTGTTGATATATAGACATAACGTTCGCGGAACGCCCTCAAGACGAAATCTGGTAAATTTCACAAGAATAAGGGACCTCTGCGTAAGGCTATGCTATGCATTGTCATAGCGTGGCTTGCGCTGCTCTTATTCTTGGTTTACCAGAGCCACGTCTTGAAGTTGCGTAAGGCCACGCTCTTTTTATGGCCTTTTTCCGGAACCATTACGAAATAAAAAATATCCTATTCATATGGCGACGGTTCAGATCCTGGCTTTCATCACCCTTGACGGCTACCTTGCCCGCAGGAGTACATTTCCCGATTTGTGGGAACACCCCGAGAAATATGGCATCACCCGTATCCGGGAGGCTGCCTTGTCCTGCCTTGGCCCTGATGTATCCTTCATGTCCCTGACGGAATGGAAGCAGGGGCATTCCGGTGTATACCTTGCGGAAGCGGCTTTGGAGACGCTTCCTTTTACGGACAGCCTGCTCCGCTTTGACATGGCCGACGAGCTGGTCTTGTATGTCCTGCCCCGCTTCCAGGGGGAAGGCTTCCGCCTGTTCGAAGGATGCCCCGGATTTTCCTTATGGGAGCTGGCCGGGATGCGGAGTTTCGACAGGGATGTCTGCTGCCTGCATTACAGACGGGTCGCCGGCGGGTAACGGCTGTCTCTCCACCGGGATGTCCCTGAATGTCATCTCTATCCTGTAGTTCTCGTCCATTTTAAGTGATGCCTCATAGGGCTTTCCCTTCCTGCTGACAAAAGGCAGGAAATCCGTTTTCTTTCCTTCCAGCAGGCAAAGCATCTCTCCGTCGGTCAGCTCCCTTGCGTTGAATGTCCTGAAAAGCAGGAACGCGCAGTCCGGGTCACCGCACCGGGCCACCTTCCGGTGAAGGGTCAGTGTCTCCATGCCGCATTTGGGACAGCGGTGTCGGGGCGGTCCGGGATGTTCGAACCGGACCGCCGAGAGTTCCTCCACGATCTGCCGTGCATATTTTCCAACCTTTTGGATGAACACGTCCGCGTCCAGTTCTCCCCGCTCGATCTCCTGCAGGTCCTTTTCCCACCGGGCGGTCATCTCCGGATCGGCGATCAGCTTGTTCCTGACGGCCTCATACACCTCCAGCTTCGGGTGGGCAGCAGGCCGCATCCCTGTCTTTCGACATACCGGCGTGCGATGAGCAGTTCGATGACACCGGCCCTTGTGGAGGGTGTGCCGAGTCCGCACCGTTCCATTTCGGACAGCAGCGAGGCTTCCGTAAAAAGCGGTACGGGACAGGTTTCCACGCTTCGGACGGATATGTCCGTTACCGGCAGCACCTCGTCCTGCCCCCAGGAGGGGAACATGGTGTCTTCTTCTTTCCCGGTCCCGTCATGAACGTTTTTCCATCCGGCATGCACCGTCCGGCGGTATCCGGCCTCGAACAGGATTCCCCCGCATTCGATACGGACATCCGCCTCTTCTTTGGTGCAGTCACCCGAAAAGGTTTCCAGCATCCTGCCTGCGACCATCCGGTAGAGGTTCTGCTCATCAAGCGGCAGTTTGCCGGGTATGTTTTCCGTTATGATGATGGCATGGTGTCCGGTCACCTTGTCGTCATCGGCGGCACGGGCGGACAGCTCCCTGCCTTCCGGTGTCTCCGCATGACGTGCGAAACACGGGTCGTCTTTCAGAAGGGAAAGCAGTGCCGGCATATCCTCCGGCATGTCCTTCCGGATGTAGCGGCAGGAGGTACGCGGATATGAGATGTATCCTCTCATACAGCCTCTGCAGGGCGGATGCCGTCTGTCCTGCCGTCAGCCCCATCCGGAGGTTCGCCTCCTTCTGCAAGGAGGCCAGGTCATGCAAAAGCGGCGGTTCCTCACCGTTTCCTTTCTCTCCGCCTGTATTACCGTGGCCACACGCGATGCCGCGATCCGGTTCCGGGCGGCGATGGCCTCCTGCTGCTGTGTGTATTTTTCCGGGCAGGTGAAAACAAGCTCTTTACCGTCCTTGAGGACCGACAGCTCCAGCCGGTAATAAGGTACGGCGTTGAAATCCCTGTTCTCCAGGTAACGGCGCGAGACAAGCGCGAGTACCGGTGTCTGTACCCGTCCGAGCGAGTGGTTCTTTTTTCCGGCTGCCATGCCGAGCGCGAGCTTGCATTGTACCCGATGATCCGGTCGGCTTCCCGCCGTGCCCTGCCTGCCAGGTACAGACCTTCATAGAGACTGTCCGGTCTAAGGTCAAGGAACGCCTCGCGGATCGCCTTGTCCGTCAGTGAGGAAAGCCACAGACGTTCGGTTTTTCCTTTGAAGCCCAGATAATCATAAAGGTTGCGGGCGACCATCTGCCCCTCACGGGAGGTGTCCGTGGCCGTAACCGCCCCGTCCGCTTCCCGCAGCAGCCTGCGGATGACCTCCAGCTGCCTGACGGCCACGGGGTCATCCCGGAAACCGTCTTCCGTCCTTGTCCGGCGGACGGCGAGTCCGGAGGGGACTGCAAGGGGAAGCATCTCCCTTGTAAAAGGTCCTTCCATACAGGAAAACGGGGAAACCGGGGCCAGCAGGTGGCCGAACGTTCATGTGACGGCGTATCCGTTTCCGATGAGATACCCGTCTTCCATTTTGTCCGCGCCCAATATGCGGGCCAGTCTTTTAGCCACGAGGGGCTTTTCACAAATCACGACTTTCATTTTCTTACATTTTTATTGTCAGGTTATTATCTGTTGTTTATGGATTATCCTATTTGGGGACGTTTCTTCGACTTCCCGGCTTCTTTGGCGGGTTTCTCTCCGCTCCGGGCTTTCTTTGTTTTCCCGATCTTCTCGGAAAGCTGCGGCATATTCCCCATGCTTTCCGCAGGGGAAGGGAGTGTCCGGGCGGGAGGAATCCCCATAGGGACCATGTCATACCCTTTGGAGGTCATCTCCAGTCTCACATGGTCCATCGGCTTGAGATACAGGGTGGCTTTCCCGTCGGAGGTGAACTCGTAAAGGACCGTCTCCCTTCCGGCGAGGATGCTCTCGTAGTTCTGGTAGCAGAGGCTTTCCTGCGGGACACCGTTCTGTCGGAGCATCCCGCAGATCTCGTCGGGGCACAGGTTTCCGAATTTCCTCTCATGCGGCGAGGCGAATATATACTCGTAGGTGGACAGCAGCAGACTCTCCTGAAGCAGGCTCGGGCAGCGGTCATAAGTGGTCATCCGGTATATTTTCCTGGATATGTCCTTCAGCTGCCGGGAAAGGTCGCGGGGCTTGGAGGAAAGCGGTATGCTCCCCAGGCGGATGAGCGAGCGGTTGATGTCGCCTATGACGCCCCGTTCCCACCGGGCGAGCAGGTCCGCGCGGTTCTGCCGGAAATTCTCACGGAGAATCCCCGGAATTCCTCCGGCGTTGAAGAACAGGCCGGCGCGCTTCCATAAGGATGGTTTCCTCAGGTTGGTGGCGCTCCAGCGGATGACATTGAAACGGTAGTTTTCCATGAACTGCCGGAGCGGGTTCCGGTATGAGAAAATATCCTTTATGGTCTTCTGCAGCGCCTTGCGGTCGATGGTGCGTCTGCCGGCGTCGAGCAACTCTTCGGGTGTGGGTGTTCCTGTTGTTTCCATTGCGGTTTATAATTGGGGTTTCACTTTTCTGAAGGCCGGTCCCTTTTGCTTGCGGGCCGGTTCCTTTTTCTTTTCACCGGAGGATGGGGGGATCATGCCCTTTTCCGGGCATTCCGCCATGGCCTGTATCCTTTCCGCATACTTGTCCGTCTTTTGGGGAACGGATGGCGTATCCCTGCGGATCCCTTCCCTTTTCAGGAGGAGTTCGGCGGCCGCCATGGACCTTTCCCGAAGGTCGTGCATCCTCTCCTTATAAGGGAAGTTGCGGTACAGTTCCCTTTCCCTTGCGAGCATGCGGAGTTCCTTCTCGATACCGGCGAACTCCTTCCTGTAACGGAACGGACCGTCCATATACAGGTGGGCGTATCCCTTCCGGGCGATATCCTGCAGGGTCATGATCTCCCGGTTGTTTGCGGAGAGCGCCAGGGAGTTGGCCCTCACGAAACGCTCCAGGTTCTCCGCCGTGGGCGACATGTCGAAAGATGCTGTCGGGAGATAGCGGGCAAGGATTTCCAGCGGGGGCCGGGAGGCGGGAAAATCCCGTCTGTTCTCCCGTGACATTTCCAGCAGCCTCCGGGAGCTGTCTCGATCCGGTATATGGAAAGCGTTTTCATTCCTTCCCATGCGGCGGAATAGAAACGGTCCGCCATCTCCTGCAGCATCCCGCGCATACGCTCCGGGCCCTGCAGTCCGTCATTGAACACCCCGACACCCCGTTCCGTCTTCACGAGGGTAAGGCGGAACAGGGCTTTCTTCCCTTCCGAGGCCCTTTCCATGGCGGTCTCATAGGCCTCGTAGTTCCGGCAGCCGGGTGAAAGCCCCATCTCTTCGAGTGCGGTACGGTCTATCTCCCTTCCGTGCGCCCTCAGGTAGACGGCCCGTCTGAGCGGTACCGGTTTTCCTCCGGTTATTTCGCCATATCCGGAGATGAGCTTCCATATGTTTCCGGGGCGTTCCTCCCGGAGCTCCTCCCTTGTCGGAAGCATTCTTTCCGGTACTCCTTCCAGGGCCAGCAGCAGGTTGTCCGGAACCTGCCCGTTTCCCTCCCTTATGGCTTTGTCGGCGGTATGCCCGATGAATTCCATGAAGGGATCCGTGCCTTTCGGCCTGTGCCGGACCACCATGAAGGATTTTATCCGGTTGTCCGGACACAGCTCCAGATAGAGGTTTCCGGACGTTTCCTTCCGGGGGCGTTTCCAAAGCCTTTTCAGCCGTTCCAACCGCCATGCCATGCTATATCCGTCTTTTAGGGGTTCCATCTGTTTTCCTCCATCGGTTTGTCTTCTTTTTACCGGCAGGCGGACCGGCTCTGTGCCCGGTTTCCTTTTCCGCTATGGAAGGCGCGTATCCCCGTACCTTATATTCTGTTCTGAGAATTCTCTCCGCCATGTCCCTGGAGGCCTGTCCGAGTGCCCGGTACATCACAATGTCATTCCTTTTCAGGCAGGCCTGCGGCGTTCATACAGGCTGCGGAATCCGGCCCGGTGGACGGATACCTTCTCCAGCTGTCCGGGATCCGACAGTCCTCCGGCACGGATTCCGGTCAGGGCGGCGATTTCATTCGCCTCGTCCGTGGCATTCAGGCCGAAGGTCTTGACAAACCGCCGGAACGCCTCACCGTCCGCATGCATGGGACAGCCGGCTGACGGATGGAGTCCGGCCACAAGGGAGTCCGGCAGATAACACGCCTTTTGGGGGACGAACTCACGCCGGCCTTGCAGGGTGAACATAAAGGCGCACCTTTTGGCCGCGTCCGATATGCCTTTATCGGATGTACTGAAGTGGTATACCTCCAGTTTCTCCAGCCGTGGAGTTCGGGGGAGAAATACCGGTCCGCGTGGTACTGCAGGTAACCTTCCAGACATTGCAGTCCCCGGCCCGAGTCGTCGAACAGGAGCACGCCCTTGTCCGTGCGGACGGCGGAGAGGGTGCGCCCGGGCAGGGCATTCTCCCTTTTTTCGTGGTAGGCATGGTACGCTTCCAGCATTTTTCTATTATCGGGGTTGTCCGCCAGCCGTCCCGTCTTTTCCAGTATGGCCCACATCCCTTCCGGAAGGCCGCCTCCCGTGGTCTCATGGATGAACGTGAGGCTGCGCAGGCCAACCGAGGGCAGGTCGCGGATGTCGCCTTCTCGGATATAGTTGTCCAGCAGTTCCGGAAGGCCGTCGTCCGTCCGTTCCGCCCCCGCCAGGCAGAATACGGATTCATCGGGAACATACGCCCCGCCCAGGGCCAGCTCCGCCTGCCGGAGCAGATAATCGCCGCATTCACGGTCGCTGTGGCATACGGCATAGTCCGCCAGCCTGCCTTTTCTGTCCACATTGAAAAGGACGACCGGTCCGTTCTGTTTCAAATCGGTTTCTTTTTCCATATCGTGATATTTTAAATTTCTTTATATCCCGGCAGGTTATGATATTTTCCTGCCTGCGGATTTACGGGTGGTCTTTTTCTTCTCCGGTACCTTTTCCCGCGGACTGACGGGATGCGGGACGCCGTCCTTTACCCGGTAGGTCCTGACCGGGAACGGTTCACCGGATACCAGCAGTCTGTTCCGTGTAAAGTCCGCCATGCAGTACAGCAGGTGCCGGGAGGAGGGACGGTCATTCTCCGGCAGGTACAGGGCGTTCCCTTTGGCCAGTATCCCGAGTTGCGCCTTGTCCAGTACCCTGTTTCCCACAAGAAGGGAGGTATCGGGGGCATTGAGGTATTTCTCCAGCGGGCGGTGGCCCCTTGCGTCGAAGTCCCGGTGAAGGATATCCTCCGCCGCTTTTCTTATTTTAAGGGAAAGTTCCTTGAAGGCTTGCACGTCGAACAGGCCGGCGGATTTGACCTGGGTCACCTTTTCAAGCTGCTCGGCCAGGGGCAGCAGCTCCCGGTAATAGGTGAACGGCTTGTCATGGATGTTCATATAACCGTGTTCCCTGATGGAGAGCAGGCGGTAGATATCCTCGTTCTCCGGCTTTCGGGATAGTTCGAGTCCCATATATCCCCTCACTTGGGAGAACAGCCCGGAATACCCCTCGGATGTCGGATTCATGGGAACGTAAAGTTTCGGTTCGAGGCGGTTGATGAATTCTGCCGGGAGGAGACCGGAGGAAACATGCCCGCCCTTTCTGTCCCCGCCCGGTAAAAGTCCCCTGCGGCAGCTGCTGTTGATATGGGAGGCCAGCTCCTTCCGTAAACCGGAATACTCATAAATTTCCAGGGGGCCGTCATAGGCATGGGGATCGAAGAAATGGTCGGCAGCATGCTGGAGATAGCTTTCAAGGCCTTCCTTGCCGGTATTGCTGTCGGAAAACAGCAGATAACCGGACTCCCGCCGCACCACTTTCAAAGGTGTTGTCTTGTTTTTCTTTTCCATACTGTCTTTCTTGATTTTACAATTTTACATTTTATGCTGGGGTCCCGTCTTCTTTTTTGTATTTCTCGGAGAAGCGGAGGACCTCTTTCCCGTATCCCGTTTGAACCCGGCGGTTTCCCGGTCTCCGGGCGGGCGGCTGCCAAAGACGATGCGGTCCGTATTCCTATCTACCCATGCATACGCGTGAGCGGGATCATCCGGTATCCTTCCTGCCGTGCGGTGTCCGCGGACATCATAGGCGGAGTCCGGCAGCCTTTGCAGCTGCTGCCTGGTTTTGCAGGTTTCATCCTCTTCGTGGGGAGCCGTTTCCGGCATGTGCCGGAGCGTTTCCAAATACCTGTCGTAACGCTCCGGGGCCTCCAGGGTGTCGGCGATATTTCCGTTACGATGGCTGACCGTGCAACCGGCATTGTGACAGAAGCTGCGGAAATCCTCTGCCGTCGGTCTCATCCGGTTCCGGTAACGGACATCCAGCCGGAAAGCCTCCGGCTTTCGCGCGTAGGGATATGCCGCAAGGGAGATTTTCTCCGGATTGACCGGAGAGAGATCAGTAAGTACACCTTCCGCCTCATAGACGCATACCGGTCCCAGGTCGAATGACGGCTCGAAATAGGTATCTGCCATTTCCTGAAGGAATTCCCGAAGCTCCTCCTGCCTTCTTCCGTATGGGTGAAGAAGAGGAAACCCCGGGATGTCTCCACGGCCGTATAAGCCGTGGAAGGGATATTGTTTCGTTTTTCCGGTTTTTCCTCGGGACTGACAGTCCAGGGGAAGCACCTCATGATGCCTTCGGGACAGCACCTTGATATTTCCGGCTGTCTCATGGATTCCCCGTCCAGTTTGATGACAATGTAAAAGTCCGTTTCATTCCGGCCTGTCTCGCAAAGGGCGGTGACGGTTCCCTTGTACGGATAGCTTTCAGGGGATTCGGGATCGTCCCCGACAATCCGCATCCCGATTCTGACTTGCTCTTTTCTGATCATGGCTATATTTTAGGTTTGTTACTCTTGGACTTCGTTTCTCTTTTTTTCGCTTTCCCGTCAGGTTCCGGATCAACCGGTCGGATCAGCCCGTCGCTTGTCATCCGGTATGTCCGTACGCCGGGGAACGGCCTTGCCGATGTTACCAGCCGGTTTTCGAACCTGTCGGCCATGCAGTACGCCTGCCGGCGGTTTTCCGGAGAGTCATTCTCCGGAAGATGCACCGCGTGCCCGTCGTGAAGCACCGCCCTTTGGACGGAGTTCAACTTGACGCGGCCTATCGTGAAGGCAAGGTTCCCGTCATCCAGCTCGTTTACGATGGAACGGTGCCCCCTCACATCGAAATCCCTTTGCAGGATGGCTTCCGCCTGTCGGCTGAGAACCGAGGAATAGATCCTGAAATCGTCCGCGTTGAACGCGGCGGCGTTTTTCACCTGCGTGACCTGTTCCAGCTTCCTTGCCACCGGCAGCAGGGTGTCGAAGTACGTAAACGTTTTCTCATGGACATTCATATAGCCGTTACGCATGACGGTCAGCAGCCGGTAGATGTCGTAGTTCTCCCGGCTGACGGTCGTTTGTGTCCTCTCATCGTCCTTGAAGCGTGAGATGAAACCGGCGAAACTATCCGCGTCGGGACGCAGCGGATGGCTGTATAGGGGAACCAGCCCTTCCGTGAATCCCTCCGGCAGCGCGGACGGGGCGACATGGCGGTGAGGGGAAAAATCGAACCGGTTTACCGGAAAGTATCGGAAAGGGGCGTATACCGTGTCAATAAAGGAAGGCAGCTTTCCCTCCAGGACGGGGCATTCATAGATGTCCAGCCGGCCCATGTCGCAGTGCGGGTCGAAATAGTGGTCCGCCACATGCTGGATGCAGGCCCTGAACCCCTCCCTGCCGGTCTCGTTGCCGGAGAAAAGCAGGTAACCGAAATCATTTTTCACCACCGTAAGGGGCAGCACGTATTCCGGCTGCAGGCGGTAGATATTCTTCCTTTCGCGCTGCCTCTCGAGGAATTCGATGTAGCCGGTCTCCTGCATGAAGTGTTTTTTCAGCACGGAGCAGTCCGGCGTTCCCCTGGTCAGGGTGGAATATACCGCGTCTGCAAGGGTGATTTTCTTTTCCGGCAACCGGCTTTCCGAGGCCAGAAAAGGAAGGAGCGTGTCACGTATGTAGCGGTCGGCCGTCTGTCCCGACCTGGGTGGCGGCACGTCCTTCATGCTTTGGAAACGGAAGACGAGCAGTGTCACGTCCGGCACATATGTGCAGAGGGTTGCAGCCTTCACGTTGTCGTCCAGAAAATGCCTTACTCCGGTTTCCACGTCATCCTGCTGCAGGAAACGCAGGGCGTTTTCCGAAGACGGCCGGTAATGGCCGTACCTGTCTATGGCGATACAGACCGTGCCGGGCTGCTGCGGATTGAAATAAGGTTCGGAAGATAGTCTGTTGCTGTCCATCGTATTATCGTTTTATCCTGTTGTTCCTTTCGTTTTTTTCGACCCTGTTCCTTTTTACTCTCTCCGGAGTGCGTATCCCCGTACCAGAAATCCGTCCTTAAGATACGGTCCGACTTTTCCCGCATCTCCTCCAGTATTTTTTCCATGCTGTCCCCCTTGGAAAGCCGTTCACGCAATCATCCATCCTCCTGACGAATTCCTTGAACCGGAATGTAGGCGAAAGCCGGATCGAGGATGATGTCCCTGTCGAAGTGCTTCTGCAGGGTGAGCAGCCGGCAGATATCCCTGTTGTTCCCTTCCGGCCGGCAGCCGGAGAAGTCCTCCAGGCGGCGGTATTCCGTATCGGATGGGGCCATGTCCGTGGCGAATTCCAACACCCATCCTTTCTTTTCCGACGCCCCGATATCGGCGTACGCGTCGAAAAGGTCGAATATGTACCTGCCTGTTTCCGCTTCTTTCCGGAAGACGGTGTCGGTGAGCCCGTACAGCCTTCCGGAAGGGGAATCCACGCGGTATTGCCTGACGGGACCGGAAGGCGCGTGCATCGAGAAATAGTTCCCCAGCAGGAACTTATAGAAGTTTTCGGTCCCTTCCCTTCCGATGTTGCCGCCGCTGAACACCAGTACACCTTTGGGAGTCTCGATGACGCGCAGGGGCAGCTTGTACCCGGGGATGTATTTGTACCTTGCGGCCAGCCCGTCCTGCCGTCGGCGGAACTCCACGAGCCGGTCGATCTGCCCGGCATCGAGACGGAGAATGCCGCCCGGTTCCACAGACAGCCCTTCGGAGCGTATGAAGACCATGTCGCGCAGGTTGACACTTACCACCGGCTTCAGCCTGTTCCTTTTGATATGGGGCAGCAGCATGCCGGTGATATACTCTTTGACGGGGGTATCCCGATAAAAGGGAGGAAGGCCGGACATGCGGGGGAAGCGGTAGACCTCCATACGGGTGTCAGGTATGAATGCCGATATCCGGGCGGTCTCCACCCCGACATGCAGGAGGCTGAGGAACTGGTAGGTCATGCCCTTCCGGTCCGGGTCGACAGGATAAAGCTGGTAGGAGGAGTCGGCATGGGGCTTCTCCCTGCCCGTCTCGTAGCAGACAAGGAGACCGCCTGCGCCGTCCTCTCGGAACAGCCCTTCCAGTTGCCTGATGTTCTCATTTGCGGATGTCATGGCCGGTTACATTTTGGGGGTTATGGTCTGTCTGGTCCGTCTGGCCGGTTTCCCGGCAGTCTCCTTAAGGCCGGCTTCTGTTCCTGTCCCTGTTTTTTCTCCGGCTTGAGGGTACTGCGTTCCCACAGGAATTCCGTACCGCGTTCGGCAGCACTCATCTGGATGGAGGTCCGGTACACCTTCCCGTTCGAGGACTTGAACTCGATGGTACCTCTTTTCCTGCGGCGTAGTCGGCGTATTCCTTGTCGCTCAGCGCATAGTCCTTTATCTTGCGCGGACAGCGTGCCTGGTCTGCCGGAAGGAAGAACATCTCGTTGGTCACCGGGTCCTTGGACAGGTAGCAGGGCTTCGTTTCCCTGGTACGGTAGTCCGTGACCAGGTTGACAATCCGGCCCGCGTTGCCGGTACGGTTCAATGCCTCCAGCACATCCTCCTCCAGTTTGTATCCCCGGTATTCCTGTCCGACTTTCGGTGCCTGGCGGATGAAGTGCAGGTCGAACTTGACCGCCCCGTTCTCGTCGCGGAAGAGCGAGAGCTTGGCATCCCCCTTCTGACGTCCCAGCTCGGTGTTCATGGAGATGTCATAGCTATGCCGGACTGCCTGCCCTGCAGCAGTTTTTCCATATCGCCCGTCTGTTTGAGCACCTCCGGGGTAAGGCCGTAACGCTCCGCCTGCTGCCAGTTGATCTCCCGTTCGTTGAAGAAATGGTTGTTGTAGATGCGGTTGTTCTTGGAAAGCTCGCGGCGGACGGCCTCGTTCTCGGGGCGTTGGGCCTCCTCGATTTTCCTGGCGGCCTGTTCCACCGGGGTGTTTTCCTCCATCCGGTAAAGGGAGAAACGTGTGGGGTTGTTGTACTGGTAGAGGAAGTTCTTCCCGAAGTTGGTGAAGAAATTCCCGAAGCGGTCCACGCGGACGAACTGCCCCTTGTTCTGTTCGCTGGCCTCGAGCGTCTCCAGCTCACCGTTTGCCGCGATGCCCTTGACGCCTTTCGCCTTCTGTTCCTTCTTGTCGTAAGCCATCAGGTAACCCTGTTCCTGAGTGGCGTTTTCGCTGCCTTGAGCAGCGGGATTTACTTCTTGCATGACTGTTAAATTTAAAGGTGAATGAATCATTTCGGGAGGTAAAATTAGTATCTTCGCCATTAAATAAATTGATTATGAGGAAGTTGTCATTAATAGTCATGTTTTGTCACCTTTTGTCACTTTCCGCCTGCCTGGAGGATGGGGGAAAAACGGCGGAAGGCGACGGGGAAATGTTAAACGGGCATGTCCGGGAACCGGGGAAATGAGCGGAGGAATGAGGGCTGCGGCGGACGGTCGCCGTCCTGAGGGACTATCCGGTCCTGTTTCCCCTTGACGGCAGGCGTACCCGCTACCGGGTGTCCTCCGGATTTGGATACAGGATCCATCCCCTTAAGCCGGAGAATATTCCATAAGGGGGTGGACCTGGCGGCCCCGTATGGCGAGCCGGTATATTCGGCCGGAAACGGCCGGGTGATCTCCGCCGGCTACAGTCCGGGTTACGGCCGGACCGTCCATATCCGCCATGGGGGTGGATACTCCACCCTGTACGCGCACATGAGCCGGATCCTTGTAAGGAAAGGTGAAACGGTCCGTATCGGGCAGCGCATCGGGAAGGTCGGAAGCACGGGGATGTCCACCGGCAACCACCTGCATTTCGAACTGCAAAAAAACGGCCGGCTGCTGGACCCGGTGGAATGGTTCGGCAGGCGGTTCTAAATTCTTACTGTTTATCAATCATATGACGAGCATGAACATTGAAGAAGCGAAAAGGATTCCGCTGGAGGATTACCTCCGGCGGATGGGATTCTCCCCCGTAAGAACAGGGGGACAGTTTGTGGTACCGATCTCCTTTCAGACAGGAGCGTACCCCCTCATTCAAGGTCAGCCTTTCCAGAAACCTGTGAATCGACTTCGGCGAGGGGACGGGAGGAAGCATCATCGACCTGGCGCAAAGGCTGTACGGGACGCGCGACATATCCTCCGTATTGAAGGGCATAGAGGGACACTTCCCCGTGTCCACGCCCGCCCAGGCACCCCGGAAGGCGGCCGCCACGCCTCCGGCATTCGAGGAGCTGCGCGTCTCGCCGCTCCGTAATACGGTGCTGCTGGACTATCTGGCAAAGAGGGGGATTCCTTCCGGCATTGCTTGGGGGAGTGCGTGGAGGTCCATTACCGCACGCGCGGCAAATGGTATTTCGGGATCGGGTTCAGGAACCGGAAGGGTGGCCTGGAGATACGCAACCCTTATTTCAAGGGTTCGACCTCCCCAAAGGACATCACGCATCTCAGGCATGGAGCCGGGGGGAACGGAAAGGCGACGGCCCTGGTGTTTGAGGGCTTCATGGACTATCTCTCGTACCTTACGCTCAAACAGGGAAAGCCGGTGCCGGACTGCGTGGTGCTCAATTCGGTCGGTAATCTGCCGGGGGCGTTGGACGTGCTGAAAGGCTACGGGCATGTCTGCTGTTTCCTGGACAATGATGACGCGGGCCGGAAAACCACGGAGGAGATCAGAAGGCAGTGCGGGAGCGTGACGGACAAGGCGGTGCACTACCTGCCTCACAAGGATTTGAACGAGTTCCTGCAGCACCGCCTGAAAAAGGCGGAGGAGCCATGTGCGGAACTGAAACAGGGAAGCGGGTGAAAGATAAAACGGTAACCGGTCCTACGATGGGACTGACATGTAACAAGGGAGAGCCAAAAGTCCGGCCCTTCCTTTCATTTTACCGATGCACTGCCTATTTTGCAGCCGGAATGAAAGGCCCGATTATCATTCACATCTGCAAAAAAGAAAGATTTCCTTTGTTATCCGCGCTTATCACACCCATTGGTTTTATTGTTTTCAAACAATATCCTGACCTGCCTGTCATTCATATTCTTCCAGATTCGGTTTCTCATTAAAATTGATAAAAAAGCTGGAAAGGGATATGGCGGAGGAGACTCATGTGTTATTAAAAAATCCGTACAATTAAAATCATCCGGCGGACCCTGTACGGAAGGACGGGGAAAGAGTCCGACAAGGCTTCATGCCGGACCGAAGGAGATATGGACCGTACCCGGTTTCTGACAAATCACGGGAAGGTTACATGAGCGGTTCTCCCATGACTTTTTAGGGAATTCATTTGACCGGTCGGGATAAAATAGCTATATTTCCACTGCAAAACGGCTTGATTTATAGAAATTTGTAAACAATAATATATGAAGGCGAATGAGAACTGGGCCGAAATCGTGGATACGCTCCACCCGTATCTCGATGGAAGTAGGGAGAAAGAAAGGTATCTGAAAGATATAGGGAACTGCCTGCGGTTTCTCGGATGGAGAAAGACCAACGGAACGATGGTGTCATGCCCGCCGGAAGACAGGAGTTCCGGAAAACCGGACATCGTGCTTTTGAAGCGGGGGGAGGATGCCGGATTGCAGGCATTTCCCGTCATGACGGAATCCCCTGGAGAGATGGTGTATGCCATGGGGCTGTATATAGGGGACAACATCCGGCTTTATTATAATGCTTCCGGAGAAAAAGGCACGCCGGCCTGCGTACTGACGGCGGAAATCAGGGTGGACGATGCCAACGGGCCGCTTCTCTGCGACCTGCTGTCTTTCATAGGATTCAACCTGAAGAGCATGGAGAACTTCTGTCTGAGGCGCTACAACCTGGTACGTACCGGCGGAAGTTTCCTACAATGGACGGAGGATTTTCTTTCCGGAAGTACCGGAACAGGAAATGTCGCCGGCCTGCTCAGGGAAAAATTCATGGCCGAAGGGTTCGAGGAATCCCTTGTCCGGGAGGAGCTGGACAAGCTCGGGCTCAGGGTGAGCTATAAAGAGGGGCATGCCGCGATCACCCTCCGCTATCCGGAATGAAACCGCTTCCGGCGGCAGTCCGTACCGGTATTCACATCAAGCCTTGATAATTTTAAACTGCAAGTAACGACAAAGGACTACCCAAAATCGGGTAGTCCTTTGTTTACAGTACGGATATCGGATATGTTTTCGACGTTTATCCCATACTCCAATTCTTATTAATAGTTTCTTATCAGCAGTTCGTTGACCGGTTTCCGTTTCTCGGCGATGGAGCAGACCGAGCGGAAGATGCTCAGCCGTTGGATATGGAAGCCGTCGTACAGGTCGTCGAAGAAGGTATTGGTCGGATCCTTTTCGCGCGGGTCCGAGTTGGAGAGCATTCATTTGCTGCCGGCATTCCCCAGGTCCCTGCAGAACTCGGCCAGGCGGATCTGGTCGTGGTCGTCGAAGTCGTCCGGCATGTAGGAGGTGCAGCCGCCCGACTCGTTGACCGGCTTGTAGGGTGGATCAAAATAGAAGAAGGTTTTCTCTCCGGCATACTTCGCCGTCCGGCGGTAGTCTCCATCCAGGATGACGACTCCCTGCAGCAGTTTATGGTTCAGGCGGAGCAGGTCCTCTTCCAGTATTTTCGCGCGGTTGCCCGCACCGAACGTCACGGAGAGCTTGCCGCTGCGGTTTACCGAATAGATGCCGTTGTAGCAGGTGCGCATGAAGAAGATGAACAGCGCCGCGCGGGTGACATCGTCAGGACCACCCTCGTTGAAGAATGTGCGTCTCTCCATGAAGTACGCCCTTCTGTCCGCGTGCTCCGCCAAGGCATGGTATTCTCTTTGGATACCATCCAATGCCTTGATCAGTTCCTCCGGGGAGTTTTGGATGACACGGTACACGTTCACCAGGCTCTCGTTGGAATCGTTGATCACACAGCGGATACCGGGATGGGCCTGTCTTAGTCAGAAGAACAGCGCGCCGCCGCCCACGAAGGGTTCCACATAGGTTTCCATCTTTCCGAAATCTGCCGGCAGGGATTCGGTGAGTACCGGCAGCAGTCTTCTCTTTCCGCCCACCCACGGGAAACAGGGTTTTCCCTGAAGGGCGATGTTTTTCTTTTTCTCGGTCATAAAACTAAAATTAAACGGTTATTGAATGGCGGATTGCCGGAGGGCAATCCTGTTTTTATATCAGTCTGTTATTCCCCGTCCGTCTCCAGCAGGTGGCTCAGATTCGGATCGTTTTCTATGCGCAGGAGCTCCCGGCGGATGATGTCGCCCACCTCTTCCTTGATACGGTAGTAGTTACGCTCTATTTCCTCCTGCATATGGTCCCGGCCGTCCTCTCCCGTGAAGTCCGTGATGACGGGTATCGGTCTATACGCCCTCGTCTCGGCCTCCACCCCGGCATTGTCCACCATGATCCGGGCGTGGAATATTTTCTGCCTGATGGTCTCTCCGAAATTGTCCGATACGCTTCCCACGAACATCCCCTGTGAGAGGTTGGATATCTTGGAGGCGGGTATCAGGGAGTCCAGCTGGGTGCTGATGTTGGTGGAAGTGTCCTCTTTCGTCATATTGACGGACTTGCGCTGCTGGAGCACCTTGCCGAAGCGTTCCGAGAGGTTCTTCGCGGTTTCTCCCACGACCTGTCCGGAAAAGATGTTGCCGATGGTGTTCTGGATCACGCGCGCCTCCTTTTCGCCGTAGTCGCGTACCAGCTGGCTGAAGTCCTGCGCTCCCAAACAGACCGCCACCTTGTTGCTCCGCGCCGTGGCGATCAGCGTGTCGAGCCCCCGGAAATAGATGGTCGGCACCTCGTCCACCAGGATGGAGCTCTTCAGCTTTCCCTTCCGGTTGACCAGCTTGACGATGCGGGCGTGTAAAGTCCCAGGGCCGCCGAATAGATGTTCTGCCGGTCGGGGTTGTTGCCCACGCACAGTACCTTGGGCTGCTCAGGGTTGTTGATGTCCAGCGTGAAGTCGTCCCCGCTCATGATCCAGTAGAGCGAGGGGCTGATCATGCGCGAGAGCGGGATCTTGGCACTTGCGATCTGGCCCTGGAGCTGCTCCATAGCCCCGCCTTTCCAGGCGTCCATGAAAGGCGAGAGGTAGTTCTCCAGCTCCCTGTACGAGTCAGGATGGTGAATATGTCCGAGTAGGGCTTGTTCAGCAGCTCGATGGCGTGGGGGAAGGTACAGTACTTCCCGTTCTCGTAGATTTTGAGATACCAT